>Ga0209728_1001272_pt1 | contig 15970 bp, 19 predicted proteins | sample RifGroD1_FD_183997 | JGI IMG/M metagenome (GOLD analysis project Ga0209728, IMG submission 183997) | Groundwater microbial communities from Rifle, Colorado, USA - Groundwater D1 (SPAdes) (version 2) | ecosystem: Environmental > Aquatic > Deep subsurface > Groundwater | place: Rifle, Colorado... | reverse complement strand
GCACGGTCCGGGCGTAATCTCACATGTAACCCTGGTACCATCCGTTCTAGAATCTTAAGGCTGCCGTTATCATATGTGTCGATATTGTAGCCGCTTAAGTCGTGATTCCCGGGCGTCGTGTAGATCGGTACCGGACTTTCTCCCAGCAGGTCGGCGTACATACTCTTTACGCTATCTGCTACCTGCGGGGCGTCGAATATGTCCCCTCCGCATATGATCGCTACAGCGCCTACTTCTTGGGCTATCTCGAATACTTCCCGGATCTTGTCCTTTGCAGCGTCTACGTAGCTTCCGATTCGGTTCCTGGGGTTCGTGCCGCGTAAGTGCCAGTCGCCGGTGTAAATTAGTTTCATTCTGGCACCCCCTTCCTGGCTTCGTAGCTTTTTATTACTACGGTAGTATTTTCGCAATCTGTACGTAAGCCGCAGGTAGCACAAATCGGGGCGCCTGTGTAATTTCCGAAGCAGCCTACGCTGTATTCTCCCTGCATATTTCTAGCATGGTTATACGCTGCCCCATATTCCCAAGTCTGGTTAGTCGGGTTCTTCTCCGGTACCCAGCCCTTGCCTTCGCGGTAGTCTAGCTTACCTGCGTATACAGCGTCGTTTGTGTCCATCGGGATATTCTGGCCGGGGCAATCCGTTGTAAGGCCACCCTCAAAACCGCCGCATACCTTACAAAATACTAGGCCGCCGTCACATATGGGGCAATTTGTATCGAACTTGTCACAGTCGCATTCTTCCGGTGTTTTATACGCGTGCTTCATCCTGTGCCCCCTCTTCCTCGTCAATCTTACTGGTAACGAAGCTTTTACCATTCTCCTGGTAAACTCTTACGGCGACGTCTCCAGCGGCAGCCAGGTCCTTGTTATGCGTGTTTAGGATTATCTGACGCCCGAATTGTGCCGCGTATTCGTGAAGGAAGTACGCCATATTAGGGGCGAAGTCACGGCTAATGTGCTTCCCTACCTCGTCGAATAACAAAGGCCCTTGTTCTTGCTCCAGCTCGAATATCCCCAGCCTTAAAGCTGTAGTTACGACGTCGATTACCCCTCCGCCCTTTCCGTAATCCGGTGGCTTAAGCTGCACATGTACCCCGTCAACTTCTACCCAGTACTGAGCTACAGGCTTTCCCGCGGCTACGTCAAGTACCATCCAGAAGCGGTACGGCTTACCGAATACCACGTTTAGGGCTGTAGTTACCAGTTCTTCCATGCGGGACTTAACTTGCTCCCTGGCATACTCGCTGGTCTTCTGCAGGAGGATTAGTACCTTATCGCATACGTCCAGCGTGTGCTGTGCTTCTAATCTCCGTATGATAGCGGCGTCCATTTGCTCTTTGAGTAGGTCGCGTTGTCCTTCCATTACCGCTAGTCGTATGCCTGTCTGCTTAGCGTCTAGGCGGGCTTTATCTAGGCGGTATCCGGTACCTACAGCTAACGTCTTAGGCTGTTCTATCACTTGCACAGTGGCTACCTGGCGACCTTTCATTAAATCAGCTAACCCCATAAGACACCGCCGTTGGCTTCTTCTTGCCCTTGATACCCTGCAAACTATAGGACCTGATCCAGTTACCCACAGTGGCAACGCTGGTTTTTTGCTTAGCGGCGATCTCCGCAAATGACATTCCGTTCCTTAAATAGCGCTCCAGTTGATCACGGGATGGCTTATTTGACATAATAACCGGTCTCCTTCTTGCTACATTCTGAGCTACAGCTTCTGTCTCCGTGACAACCGGTGGCTCATACACCTGAAACTCTCCAATCATCTTTATTTCACCAGTAAGATCGTAGTGGGCCTTATCCATAATGCCGCGAAAGCATGGTTTAGCTTCTGACCTAGGCAGTGGATCGACGTTAGTAGTTGGGATGCCGCTCCGTAATTGCTCCAATCTCATCTTCTTCCCGCCTTTGTTATACGTATTGCACCTTTGCCCATGGCTCGTAATCCGCAAATTCACAAACTTTGTGATACCGGCCATTTACCCACCGCTCAAAGTGCTTAAGCCTTAAATCTTGTATTTCGTTATAAACCATTACGTACGGGGCTATTCCTAAACTCCGAAGCTTCCTAAACCTGTATACGTCCTCTTCAAAGCTTGTGTCATAACCCGTAAGCATGAAGCACATTTGCCGGTAGGGTCTTATAAACCCCGAAAGAATACCTATTCCTTCAATAACTGATTTCTCGAAGTTCATTAAGTCCCAGGCGTAGTGTATGCTGCGCAAGTGTTTAACTTGGCTGAATGCTTTGGCTATCTCTGGAGTTAGTAGCCTAACGTCTATACCCTGCGTGACATCTACAACTAGCCCGCGTTCTTTAATTTCCCGCAACTTATCTAGTACATTGGGATCTGCCGTTAGGTTATTATCCAGGAGAATCAAAACATTACTTTTTGGATTTAATAGGTCCTTTATTTCATTCTCCTGTGAGAACGTACCCTCAGACTTAGGCACTATACAGAATCCACATTTCCTTACACAGCCCCGGCTGCTAAACCCGATACCCGCATTTACTACCCTTTCAGCCTTCTTGATCTTGTTTTCTTTCTTACCAATCCCCCGCTTTATCCGGTCATAAATAAATTCCGTTGAATAGAGATCATAGTCAGGTGCGCAGTTATGGATTTCGGGCGCCAATTTTATCGAAAGATCCCATCCTGTACCACCAATGACCATATTCTGGTATTGGGCGCTTAACTGTTCGGCCTTACTTCGGTTACGCCCGAATACCACTGAGCAATACAACTTATCGGCTGAAAAATCGTTTAAGGCTACGGTATGACCTTGAGATTTGTAGTAACTCGATAACTTCATTAAAGCCAGGTTAGGTAGTTTTCCGTCCAGGTCTATTAACCCAATCTTCATTTCCCCTTATACCTTCGGTAGCAGCTGTTCAAACTTGTCTAACGACGAATCCCTAGCAGCCTCTACCGTGGCTATTTCCTGTTTGATAGTTTCCGGGGTTACTCCCTCTTTGGTCATGTCAGCTACTACTTCGGTTACTTGCTTTTCAGCTGCTTCCTTTTGGGTAGCGGCTACAGTTTGGGCTTGCTCGGCTTTCTTAAGGTTCAATTTACCTAGTTCAATCCGTTGTTTAGCATCCAATTTAATTAGCCCCCTCTTTCACTTTTGGCCCATTTGCCCTAAATTCGTTCATAAGTTCTTCGGCCTTAGCTTTGCCTTCCGGCGTATCCGACTGGTACCCCAGGCTGTACCGCTTACCTCCGTGAAAGGCCGAAGCGTGCCATTTATGGTGTACCTTGTGGAAGTACACACCTCGTACGTCGCTTGTGTGCGTGTATGGTTCTTCCTCCGGAACAGGTTCTAGCACAGGTTCGGGTATGAGTAGTGGTACAACCGTTCCGTCTGGCTGTACCATGTTTAGGTTCTCTCGGCGTAGGTCTAGCGTATTTCCGTTAATCCATTCCAACTTACAGCCTTTTGGGATGTCGAAAAGTAGCTTGTGCGCCAATGCCTGGCCGCTTGCTTTGTCCCCTCGGGCGTAGTAAAATCCCTGGCGGTCCGTGTAAATATTCCAGCTATTAGCGCCTTCGTTTACCTTTTCAAAATCCTGATGGTCAATAAATAAATTACGTGTAGCTTTCTTAAACAGTAGTTCTACGATTGTCCAGTGTTCACTAACGACGTATGAGTTCTTCAATGCTCACAGCCCCCTTTGGCTACGGGCTGGTCACACATTGGACAAATCCCCCCAGCTGCTTCCCACGCCGCTTCAAGTTCCTTCCGGTGCCGTTCGGCGTCGTTACTAGCTGTAATTTCCCCGCTGGACGCCCTGCTTAATGTCTGAAGCTTTACGTCGTGACGGCTATCCAGCTCGTAAAGACTTCCTAGACGTTCCTGGCTAGCCATTGCCTGCTGTAGTAGCTCGGAAGCTTGTCCTATCCCTTTGGTAAGTTCTAGGGCTGCTTCGTATCTGTCTACCTGTCCCTTAGCCAAATCGTACCTTGCAGCTAGGCCTTTAAGGTTTTCCAGCCGTACACTTGCGTCTTCCAGCTGTTTAAGTTCCATTGCACGTATGTCTAGGTCCTTAGTTTTCTCCGCTATTTCCGTAGTACGTCGTAATTCCTGTGTATAACTTGTGTAAGATGTGGTTAAGTTAATAAGAGTTGCTACCCTAGTCTGATTACTTCCGGATTCCTCTAGGTAAGCTGCAGCTAGGGGCAGGGCATCGTAATTCACTAACTCGCGGGATAGATCGTTAACCTTTCGATCAAGTTCCGATTTTCTAAGGTGTAGGTCTAGTAAACGGTCATACCGTTGCTGGGCCTTTTCAATGTTTTCCATGTCTAAAGCTAACTCCGGTACATTGGATAAACGGTCTAGTTCAGCTGTAGCATCGTCTACCGATCTTTTGAAGTTGTCGTACTTGTAATACAGGTTGTCCAACGTTTCCCGCCTGGTTGCCGCTGCTTCAGCCTCTCCTAACAAATACTCACAAGCGCTAAACTGTTCCTTAAGCGTTTCTAACTCCACATACTGCAGCAGATCCTTTTCCTTCTGCTGGGCTTCCTTGTCCGAATTCTGCCGTGCTGTTCGGGCTGCGTACTGATCTTTACCTACGCCCTTAAACGCGGCGTCTACAGCTTCCGTTCCCGCTAGGGTTCCCAGTACTTTAGCCCCTGCACTTGGCGTTTCACTAATAAGGAATGGGGACGCTAATTGGTACGCAAAGTTTAGGTCTACTTCGTAATCTCCGAAGTGCTTTTTACGTATTCCCAGGGCAGTCTTTACTTCTTCTGGTACAGCGGCCTGCTCAAATGGTTCGGGTATAGTAGATAGTTGGTATTTCGTCTTACCTTTACGGCGTGTTTTTTCTACTGTTACGCCTGTGCTTAACTCCAGCGCTACGTAAACTTCTTCAGCTTTTTCGATGATATCCCCATCTTCGTTCTTCTTGGTATACAGAAATTCTTCCCCGTCTGGTTCTGCCAAGGCTACCCAACGAATAGCTTGTATCGTTAGTGCGGTTTTTCCGCTGTCCGTTTTACCTGTTACTACATTAAGGCCAATAGAAGCAAGTCTTACGTAAGTGTCAACGTGACTACGAAAGCCCCGTACCCTTATGGCTGTAATTCCGATTGCAATTTTAACCACCCCCAATATTTGTGGTATACTGACATTGAATAATTTCCCTTACAGTCCGTTGACGTTGGCGCGTTGACGGACTTTTTTACGTTTTTTTGGCTATATACCAGCACCAAAGCCAGAACGTAATTATAGCTGGTGTGTAGTGGCCTAGAAATACAGCTTGAGTGTGGTCCATGATTTCTCACCTCCTTTCATTTAGGACAGTTCATTTTCCCATCCTATACCGATGTAAGTAAGCACCGGTCCCCACCCCATCGTATACATCCAGAAGTACCACTCCTTTGGGTTATCTTCCCGCAACCGATCAAATCTGTGAGGTCGTTTCTCAATGTGGATTCCAAAGCCACACATATTACAACCGGTTCTTTGCGCACGTGTCGTTCTAAGAGTTCCGTCTGGATCTTGAACTATCTCTCCGTAGATTCTTGGCACGGGAACTTCAAGATCCAAGGCTAATCGAAGTAGATCCTGGCGACTAAATATCGCGAATGGGCAGCTCCGAGTAACAGTCTTTCCGTAGTAATTGCAGCCGTGTTTCATGAGAGCTTTTTCACGTTGCCCGCCTTCAGAGGCCATAAGCCCAATGTACGGCTTAGATTTAGTTGATTTGGCGTACTGATCGCAAGGCTTTTCCTTCATGTGATAACAACAGTCTGGACTAACTCTAAATGGCGCTGTTTGATAGTTTGTTCCGTACTTCTCGTTCTCTGGACCTCCGAATAAATTAAGCCATTTCTGAGGTAAGCGCATTCTTGACCCAGTTGCCTTTGTCTTAAACCCACCTAGCGCGCCTGTCTCGCCCGTCATAATTGCGTGCCTTACAGTAGTGTTCTTTTCTGTCGGTCTTTGTAAGAGTTGAATCTTCCCCGCTTTTTCTTTCGATATGACTGGATATCCAAACTCCTTGATCACTTCTACTTTGCTTTTTAAGGGTTTCAACATCGTGAAATTCTCGAATGATTTATGAATTTCCTGAATGCTCTTATCCTCAAGGACTGATACAGACACTCCCGGAATGTTCTTGTCTACATACTTTCGAAGGAATGTAAGTAGCACGATACTATCTAAGCCACCTACCGAACAAAATACGCCCCCCCCCCATGTGGTCATAGAATTCCCGAGCTTTAATTTGAGCATGAACTATCTTTGCCTCGTACGGTAAACTCTGCTTCTGCATAAACTCGTATGGTGTCACAAACTATCTCTCCCTCACAAGCTAACCAACTTTTTCACAAACTACGTTCTCTTTAGGCTTTTCATTTAGAATCCGCAGCCCGATCTTCAAAACTACCTGGGCTATCCTCTTCACCGCCTCCGGGTCTGGCTGCTGTGGATATATCCGCTCTACGATAGTTGCCACGTATTATCCCACCTTTAACCCTTTCAATAACCGCATTCGTTAATGAGTCTTTAAAAAAAATACCCGGTTCTTCATGTAACAGACCCGCTATAATTTCAAGCCTCTCCGATTCTATACCAGCTATACCCCTTTCAATGTTGTTATACTGCTGCCGCGTAAGGCCCAGTTGTTCAGCCATAAAGTTTGTAGTAACTCCTTTTGCTTTGCGTACACGCCTTACCCTGGCGTTAATCATCCTCACCACCTCCTTTGTTAACCGCATTCGTTAATGGCTTATTTCGTATTATAGTAACCGCAACCGATAATGTCAAGGAATAATTTACATAAACGTGCATATATTATCTACTTTCGTTAATACTGTATAAGTGACACAGTTTTAATGTTAAAATATAATTTAAAAACAAATGGGAACAGGGTGAATTCATTGGCGAAAGATGTAGGAGAAAGAATACGTGAACTTCGTACTAATCGTGGTTGGTTACAAGCAGAATTGGCTAAAAAAATGGGCATCACTAATCAAATGATCTCTAATTGGGAGCGCAGCTACACGAAAATAATTGACGCGAAAGATGTCGCCAAGTTAGCCGAAGTATTCGAAGTATCTACCGATTATATTTTATTAGGCGTAACCCCCACCCAAAAAATTCAAGAAGCGTTAGCCGATGAACCGGAGTTACTTGAATTTTTTAACGATCTAACTACCCGAGAGGAGCTACAAATTTTATTTAAACAAGTTAAACCACTTAAACGCGATACTATCAAACGTATTATTAAATATATAAAAATAGTTGAGGATGAAGAATCCAACGAATAAACCCGCCGATTAATTTCGGCGGGTGTTTCTATCTCAAGGGTGTCCGACAAATTAAGATAGAAGGTGACAATATGGGACAAACCGTTAGTAGAATCGACTTGGGTGAAAACATAGTTTGCCATCAAGTCTACATGGGCGAAGGCGTAAAGGGCTTCGTCTACCTGTCTAAAAAGGGTACGTATCACATATTTATTACGGACACCTTATGCCCAGAATCTCAGGCGGAAGTTTTAGCCCACGAAATGCACCACATCAAACACGACTTACCATCGGGACACTACTTCATAGGACTGGATGCTCAAGGTACCGATATCGAGATCAAGGCTAACAACGCGGCTAAACGTTTGTACGCCGATATGCTTGCCCTGATCACTAGCGCCATCTAATTCTTTCTCCGAAATGTCTAGAGAATGCATGGAATATCCATGTACTCTCTACGTTATAAACCGTGGTATGGTTCTCAACATTTCCTGAGTTTCTTAACTCCATACTACGGTAAAAATGATAAGTAGACGTAACTAACGAGTCCCATTTTCCATCCGCATTTAAAATAGTTTTTACTTCTACGCGGCGTACCATGGCCCGTACTAGGGCTGACTTTTCTTCCTCAGTTAACTCGTCAAGATGGTCCCTTACAGCGTCTATGACTAACCTTACATTTATTACGTTTCCCTCAAAGCTTTGGGCATTAGTAATCTTGTCAAACAGAAATTCCTTCCGCGCATTCAAGGAACCTAATTCGTTAGCCAGTTCTTCCAGAGCTTCCTCGGCCTCTTGTTCTGTTAGTTTCCCCCGCGTCATTAGTCCTATGACCTTACCTCTTGCGGCCTGCTTCTCTACAATATAATTTTCTACTTCGTCTAATTCAGTCTGCAGCGGTTCACTTGACTCTTTATTTTTACCTAGCTCGTTTTCCATTTCTGTTATTAGTTCTTCCGGGTGGGATAAAAGTTCGTAAACATCCTCCCATACCGCTTTTTCCGCATCGGCAGCCCTTAACTGTTTCGTATCGCATTTTTTACCCTGTCCGTTCTCTACAGTTCCTGTGCAGCGATAATAAACCCTTCCGCTTTTACTATCCCCACTGCTACCTACCAGAGCCCTGCCACATTTAGCGCAGTAAATAAGGCCCCTTAATAAATAATTATGTTTCTTACTTCCCCTTGCGACGTCCGAGTTTTTAGTAATCCTTTCTTGGGTATCTTTATATTTTTGCTGCTCGATTATAGCCGGAACTTCCAATTCTATCCGGTCTTTACGCTTTGCTGCACGCTTAAGGTAGGTATAAGATCCCATGTATGCTGTAGTCCTCAAAATAATAGAGATATGACCGGCGTGCCATTTACCTGTGCTTTTATTTTTTGTACCCTTAGACATAGTTGGTGTAAGCACGTCCTTTGCATTCAAGTATTTCGCTACTTCCACGGTACTCATGCCGTCTTCATACAGCTGGAATATCAGACGTACGGTATCGGCTTCTGGCTCATATATAACTAGCCGTTTATCTTCGATTCGGTAGCCGAACGGAGGTGCCCCACTTACCCATTTACCCGCTTTGGCGTTTCGATCCTTTCCACCCTGGGTACGTTCTAGTATGGTTTCACGTTCTAATGCTGCAATGCTGGCAAGTAACGTCATAAAGAATTTTCCGGTAGGCGTGCCTGTATCGAATGCTTCTGTCATACTCTTAAGGGCGATACCGTACTTTTCCAGCAGGTCGTAAGTGTCTAAAACATGCTTTACATTACGGGCTAACCGATCAAGGCGGTAAATAAACAGAATATCAAATTTCTTCATTTTTGCGTCGGCTACAAGTTTAGACCCTGCAGGTCGGTCTAGCAGCGCAATAGTACCTGAAACGCCTTCGTCTAGGTAAAATTCATGGTCTGTTATGTCCATCTCAGGGCCGTGTAATTCTAGGTAGCGTTTTGTGTAATCTACCTGGGATCCGATCGTCCCCTTCTCAGCTTGCTCGTCCGAAGATACCCGGCAATATATGGCACATCTTACCATTAGAGTATGACCACCTTTCTTGTTTTAGGACAACCTGCGTCACGAATAGATTATAGCAGGTGACAAAGGAGAGGGGCTGGTTTTATCGTTGTGGAATACATTAGGATATTACCGGAGAAAAACGACCCGGCAGCAATGCGGCAATTTGTAAAAATACTAATCGAGATTGCCCAACGCTTGCAGAACCAAAAACCAACTTCCTCCGATGAGTCTCAGGAAAGAACCTGAGACTTTTTTCTGTTTATAAATTAACCGTAAAGGTTATTGTTTATACATAACTGGCATAATTTAACTGACATTAACCGAATCCGTTAATAATATTATGTATCAGGTATATATTATTTAACTGGTATGGAAGGAGTTGATTATGTGAGCCAGCTCATTAACACCAGCGTTACCCTGACAGCGGATCAAATTACATTTACAAAGGCTAAAGGCAACACTAGCCGCTTCATTCGTAGCCTTATTGATCGAGAGATAGGAAACGAACAAGCAACGGAAAGATGTCAGTCACTGGTTAAGGCTTACCAGCACGTCTTAGATCGACCAATGAAAAAGAGCCCCAATATCCCTAAGGAAATCGAAGCTCCTATTGATTAACCGTCTTAAGTTTCAAGGGTTATAGGGAGGCTAAATCGCTATATCCGCGCTCGCGAGCTTACGTTATAGCGTATGTGGTGAATCACGAAAATATGCCAGTACTTACTCAGTTTACTTTAAAATTTAGAAATTAAAAACAGCCGGGGCACCGTAAGCCATGAGGGCAATACCTACAGCTATTTTAATTAATGCAGCTATGGGCATGTGGTACACTTCCTTTCTGTTTAGCTTGATTGTAGTATGTCACGACTTCCATATTTCTATACTAGGTGGTGAAAAATTTGCTTAGTTTTGATGTTTACATGGGGGTGTTTTTTGTACTGGTAACGTTGGTAATAGTTTGGAAGGGGGGAAGACGTAATGCGGGTTAATGTAAATGGTAGAGTCTGGGGTCTGAAGCTGGAGGTACTGGAGGTACTGGAGGTATTAGAAATATCGGAACCTACAACCATGGATAAGCTAGCCGATCACGTTAAACGAAACTACCGGGCGTACCTTACAGCTGGCTACACTATTCTCATGTTAATACATCCCGTTACGTCCTTGGCTGCCGGCGGTAACCTAAACGGTGGCATACGCTTAATACTACTTATGCAGAAGGCCAGCTTTTGGGTAGGTATGGGTGTAACGATATGGGGCATAGTCGAAGCCCAGCTGGATTACCCAGGCTGGAAAGGCCGCGTACTTAAGGGTGTACTGGGCTATATCGGCATACTGCTTGTACCGCTGGTATTCCTGGAATTGCAGAACAGTCTACAGGTAGACGTGTGGAATCAGTTACAAGGATCTACAGCGCCAGGTGCTGCGCCGCAGGCACCCGCAGTAACACAGTAAGGGGGTAGCGTTATGGGCCTAAAGATAACCGCCGGGTACCAAGCCGTAGACAATGTACACAAAGTACCGCACAGCGGCGTAGACGTAGCCGTACCGACCGGAACGCCCTTAGTAAGCGTAGGTACTGGGGTGGTCGAAAAGCTAGTAAACTACGGCGACAAAAACATAGGTAACGGGGTATTCGTTAGGCTTATAGACGGTACCCAGGTAGTCTACGGTCATTTATCTAAAGTAGAGGTAGTAACGGGGCAGCCTGTCATAAAAGGGACGAAATTAGGACTAAGCGGCGGGCAGCCTGGTACGCCAGGCGCAGGGCATAGTACAGGACCGCATTTACACCTACAGGCTTACCAGGGCGGTAAATTAATAGACCCTACGCGATACCTGGAAAGCGCCGTACAGACTTCGCAGCCTACAGCTGGGGGTCCGGACTTACTGACCGGGGCGGCTATCGGCGTGCTATTCGTGGTACTTATGCTAATCGTAGGAGGTAAAAAGATGATTGTAACGCCAGTATCCGTTATCGTTATGGTAGTTCTGGCCGTGTTTTTCGGCCCGGCTATATGGACGAAGTTAGGCTTTTTATTCGCAGGCGGGTACCTAGATGTTCCGCTAATGGTTGGTACCATAATCTGTATATGGCTACTGCAATTCGGGGCTAAATGGCCCAAGAAGTATATCGTATGGGGCTGGCTACTATTTTGGGCATTAAGGGGGTTTGTATTCGTATGATTGTACGCTTAAATGGCCGTGAAATACTCGAAACTAATCCTACGGTAAACCCCGAAAATACACCTATCGTTACTAGGAAGTCCGTACCCATACCAAACTTTAAGGAGGTAGTAGAACGTATGAAGGTACACATAAACGGGCATAAATTGGTAACTATGGCGGCAGACGATTACGTAACCTTCGAGTTATCTCCGACAACCAGCGTAAAAAATAACCAGGCCTACGTACTGGCAAAGGTTATAGCGGACTGGTACCGCAAGCCGTCGGAACTTCGCAGCTGGGGAAAAGGTGTAGGACTTACACTATCCAGCCAACAACGCGTAAACTTCCGGGTAGTCCTTAAGCCGGGAGAGATACGTTTCTACATGATGGTACCCAGGGAACGGGCCGGGGAGATTAAGAGAAAAGCGGAAGCTGTTTACCACGAAAACATAACCATAAACGAAGTCGAACCACTGCCTATATTAAATCCGGCTCTAACCGTATGCAGCGAACTAAGCTACAGGAAACATGACATTTTTAGCCTGGCTACCGATAAGGACAACAACTACCCGCTACCCAGCTTATTAACCGCAGTACGTACCCTAGAAGGTGACGACATAGCCGTATTCGATACCCTGCTAGAACCTTACGACCGCTACGTATGGCTGAAGGAAGCTAAGAAGGCCATAACCATGCTGGAAAAGGGCTACGTGCCAAACTCAAAAGTAAGTAACAAGGTACTGCAGCTGGTACACGAATTCTTTAACGGCTTGCGGTTCGGACTACTAGAGATAGGAGCCGTAACAAGAGAACAAAAGCTACGACTTAAGAAATGGCGCAGGGAGGATACCCAGTATCTAGAAGCGGCCCTTATACTTAAAGACATGGCACCAGCGTCGAAGAAGAAGCAAGCTGACGAAGTAGTAAGGTCCTGGATACGGGTAGCGGCACAAAGCGAGAATAAAGACAGGTCGAAAAGCGCCGTACGGACGATGGCGAACGCCTGGAAGGACATAAGCCTGGACAACGACCTGGAAATAATAGAAATACCGGATAAGTGGACGCCCAGGTACCTTACGGCTATAGAGCAACGGAAGCCTTTAAGTATTCGTATGCGCCCTGTAAAGCTGGGAACAGACGAAGCCGGGAAGTTCTTACAGCTACCAGGGCGTACGCTTATCGAAGAATTCCCTGAGATACAGGCCAGGAAGCTACGAGAAGTACAGGTAAGCCAGGAACTAACCCAGGAAAAAGGTATACGTATCGGCTGGGTAACGGAGCGAGGATCGCGTAAGCTAATTAGAATACCCACTAACGCCTTCGCGGATATTAAGCTGGCCGCAGTATATGACGCTTTATGTACGGCGTCATTCGGCCAGGGAAAACAGGGCAGTGGTAAAACGGACGGATTCGGTACGACCTGGGCCTACGATATGGTACTGGCTGGCTTTACGGTAATAATTATGGACACCGCAGACGGCCAGGTACTGCGGAACTTCGTAAATTGCCTACCGGAAGACTACCCGGAAGAAAAGCTGCACCTACTTAATTACGACAATAAGGCCTGGCCGATACCGTTAGGCTGGGACGACATATACGGGCGGGAATTCGGGGCAGTAGGCGACGAAGAACTAGCCGCTATGGAAATACAGGAGCGTGTAACCAGCAGGCTAATAAGCTTTATCGGTAATCTATCGGCGACCGGAGAATTTACCGACCGTATGAAGCAGTACGTCGTTAGCTGCATGCGTGCCATAACCCGCCGTAAGACCTGGGATTTTTCCGACCTGGAACTAGCGCTTACCAGCCCAGCTTACCGGGTAGAACTTCTACAGCTGCCCGAAGTACAGAGTATGCCGGATGTCGTACGCGATCTTAATACGTTGCAGGCTAAGGCTGCCGACGGAAAGGAAGGCCAAATAATAGAATTTATACTTAACCGTATTCGTGTACTTAGCGGTACCCAGTTTCTAGCTAACGTATTCTTCCAGCCACCGAAGCGCAAAGAAGACGGTAAACCTCTGCTAGACATACGCCGTACAATGGATAACCAGGAAGGCGGCTACGGACACGTCGTATGTATACAGGCTAGTGGGGACGCCTGGCAGGGGTTACAGCCTACTATACTGGGCTTTATGCTTGATAAGATTAACTTTAACGCCTTTAGCCGGACAGATACCGAACAGAAAGACCGTAAGCCTTGTATGGTATGGATAGACGAACCACATAAAATTATAGGGGCCATACAAGCAGACCTAAGCGGTACGGCGGTAGAATTCCGGAAGTATCGGGTTAAGAATCTATTCACGGGACACAGTATCGAACAAATGGGGAAAGCGGCTAACGCGTTACTGGATGGAGGTGCCCAGGTAACGAGCTACAAGACAGAACGCCTGGAGGAACTAAAACGATTCGCCCATGCTTTCAAACCTTATGACGATGCCGCAGAATTGTACGACGCTCTACCTGAAAAATGGCGGGCTATAAATGCGGTACGACTACCCAGCGGTAAAACATGCCCAGCATTTATAGCGGACATGGTACCGCCTCCGGCAGCTGTGAAAGACCGTAGCTACTGCTGGCAGGCAAGCGCAGAAAAGTACGGCAGGCCTTGGAAGGAAGTACGGGATACGATACAGGAAAAACGCAGCCATTACGCCAAGCTTGACTCCGAATGGTTAGATGCGGTGGAAGAAGAACGTTCTGCAGCTAAGCAAGCCGAAAAAATAGCTAAACAGGCCGCATCTAAAAGTAAAAAGGCAGTTTAAGTTAATATATTTACTAATCGGTTACACCTTAAAGCAGGAAATCGACAGTGAATGTTGAAGGAGACATCTATCATAACTAGAAGGAGATGGAATTAATGGGATTTTGGGATAGTTTTAAAAATCAAGTCAAGGATAGCCGTGCTAAACTGTTAGCGGAAGAGGAGCAAAAGAAGCAGCATATAAAGGATATGGACGATCAAGGTATACCATACTGTCCTAAGTGCTTATCTACGTCGTTAAGCGCACAGAAAAAAGGCGTTAGCGTTGCTAAAGGACTTGCGGGAGCCGCTATACTTCCCCTGGGAATACTCGCGGGCGGGATCGGAAGAAATAATATAGAACTGCATTGCTTGAAATGCGGAAACAAATTTAGGCCTTAGATGTAAAAAAGATCCCCCAGCCTTCTGTAGCTGGGGGATCTTCTTAAGCCGATCTTCGGAATATTCCATATGTCTTGCTCGAAATACCGTCGTAAACAAACGGTATTTCCCGGGCTTCGAATTCCGGTAGCAGTTCTATTTGGCTTATGCCCTCCAGTATTCCTATAGCAACAGAATGGGCGTAAGGGCTTAGTATCTTATAAGCTGGCTGTCCTACATGCTTGTTACTAGCTTCTGGGCCGCCTATGGGTCTACCGAAGTAGCGACCTTGGAAGTCGGCAGCCGTTACAATACCTGGCAACTTAATGCTTAGCGAACGGTCGGCCAGCTGGTCCATGTAGTACCTGTCGCGTTCGTGGTAAGCGTACTGGCTAGCCATTACGGGGTATCTTCCAGCCTTAACTAGGATTCTCTGAAACCATGCAGCGCACGCGTAGCCGTTGTCTGTGTACTCTTCGTCCTTCTTGACGACGTAATACCCTACCAGGAAGTTCTTATCTGTATTAGCCCTTAATGTAGCCGCTTTATTTTTCGGTTGGCTTTTGATTTTTAGCGTACTGTCTGGGCACACATAGCGGTTAGGGCACTCCTCGCATCCACCGCTATTTTTGTGCATTTCGCAAAATGTAATAGTGTCCTCTTGCTCGTGGAATCCCTTTCTACTTCCAGTTCTCCGGTATAACTCCTCTTCGTACCATTCACGAGGATAACCGCCCTTTGGCACCATTCCGTCTTTATCCATCCAGATTGCATTACGAAGGTCGTCGTCAGTCCAATTTTCAAGCATATACTAGTTCCCCCTTAAATAATTTCGTATCCTTATACTAACAGAAAGTAGTATAGAAGTAAATACTTCTATACTACTTTGGACAAAAAATATTACGACTTTTGTAGGCCGTAATATTTAAGACTGATTACCTGAATCAAGCGGTGGTAACTTTGGCGTTTCAATCCACGCACCCTTGTAGGTGCGACGTGGTTCATATCCTAGTATATTTTTTGCGGTTCGTTCTCCAGCAGTTCCATAAGTTCTTTAGCTCGCTGCGTATCCTCCGGGTGTAGATCCTCGTAAATTTTAAGCATGCGGGTAATAAGCTCCCGCTGGCCGCCTAGCCTTTGTACCTTTACCAAGGACTCCATACGTCTTTTTATGCTCGGTTCAAGCTTTGTAGAAAACGCTTCTAGGGTTTCCCCGTCGTTTACCCTACTGCCTTTAGCCATGGCTTACCTCCTATCAAGTTTTTAAGTCTATTATAAGCGTTATAAGTAATTATATCAATCCTTCTTTACTTCTATACTGGCCTTAGAAAAATATATAAATCAAATTATTTTAAAGGGGGGTACTTATTAGAATCCCCAACCCTACAGGGTAAGGGA
>Ga0209728_1001270_pt1 | contig 15975 bp, 18 predicted proteins | sample RifGroD1_FD_183997 | JGI IMG/M metagenome (GOLD analysis project Ga0209728, IMG submission 183997) | Groundwater microbial communities from Rifle, Colorado, USA - Groundwater D1 (SPAdes) (version 2) | ecosystem: Environmental > Aquatic > Deep subsurface > Groundwater | place: Rifle, Colorado... | reverse complement strand
TCACAACCCAGAATCAAGTTACTTGCGGACCTGGATCGAAACAGTCTTAGAAATGCCCTGGAATAAATTTAGCCCCGACCGTGTGTCTCTCCAAACTGCCGAGAAAGTCTTAAATGAAGATCACTACGGTTTGACTGATGTCAAAGAACGCATTCTCGAATATCTCTCCGTGATGAAGTTAAAAAAAGCCGCTGCCAAAAATAAGGAGGGAGTTGCCCTCCCCACTATTCTTTGCTTTGTGGGTCCGCCCGGAGTTGGTAAAACCAGCCTAGGTCAATCCATCGCCCGTTCTCTCAAGCGCAAGTTTGTCAAAGTTAGTCTGGGTGGTATTCGCGACGAAGCCGAGATTCGTGGTCATCGCAAAACCTATATTGGTGCCATGCCTGGCCGAATTGTCGAAGGTATGCAGCGCGCCGGGAGTATGAATCCCGTGTTTATGCTCGACGAAATTGACAAGGTCGGAGCTGATTTTCGGGGTGACCCCAGCGCCGCCCTTTTAGAAGCTTTAGACCCCGAACAAAACAAAGCTTTTAGTGATCACTATCTCGAAATCCCCCTGGATCTTTCTCAGGTTATGTTTATTTGTACTGCCAACGTCTTAGATACCATCCCTCCCGCCCTCCGTGACCGTCTCGAAATTATTCGCTTCAATAGTTACACCCGCGCCGAAAAATTCCATATCGCCAAAAAATATTTACTCCCCAAAGTGATTACCAAAAACGCGCTTACCGCATCCGTACTCAAGCTTAGTGATACCATCCTCAAAACTATTATCGCTGGTTATACCCGCGAAGCTGGCGTCCGTAGCCTCGAACGTGAACTGGCCAAAATTGCCCGTAAAGTTGCCCGTCAACTCGCGTCAGGCAAAAAACTCCATTCTCTTTCTCTGCCGACTCTCTCTCGCTACTTGGGTCCCCTCAAGTTTACCTCGACGATTGCCGAGAAAAAGAATCCCGTTGGGATGGCCACCGGCCTGGCTTGGACTAGTATCGGTGGCGAAATTCTCTTTATCGAAGTAGGGGTCATGCCAGGGAGCGGCAAAATTACTTTGACCGGTCAACTTGGGGATGTCATGAAAGAAAGTGCTCAAGCCGCCTATTCCTATATCCGCAGTCACTTTAAAGAGCTGGGTTTAAAAAATGATTTTTACAAATCCATCGACGTTCACGTCCATGTCCCCGAGGGTTCAGTTCCCAAAGATGGTCCCTCCGCTGGAGTTACTTTGGTTACCGCTTTAATTTCGGCTTTAACCAAAAAAGCTGTCCGGAAAAACCTGGGTATGACCGGTGAAATTACCTTGCGCGGCCGGGTTCTTGAGATCGGTGGACTCAAAGAAAAGGTGATCGCCGCTCACACCGCCGGCTTGCGCTCGATCATCTACCCCGCCAGTAACACCAAAGACCTCGAAAAAATCCCCGCCGAAATCAAAACTGATCTTACCTTTCACCCCGTTGAAAATATTTCCGAAGTATTGTCGCTCGCGCTTGTTTAATTGGTAATAGTGCTACACTAAACATAGGTTATAAATATTCAGGAGGTGTCTATGCCAAAATTATTTCCTAGCAAGCTTGACATTCAAGCCAAACACAGCTTGATAATCGTTTACTCATTCTTCGCCTTATTTCTAACCAACATTATTATTCTCTGGCTTGCTCACACCCTTTTTCCCACTCAGATAGTATTGGGTACCTATGCCATCTCTCCCGGGTGGGCCATCTATCATAGTATGCTCAAGCTGACGACCATTGGTCTCTTGGCCATGCAATTACTCACAATTTATCAATGGAAACAAAAAATCACTTTTGGTTCGCAACAACTCATGTTAATTCATTTTGCCATCAATTCCGCGGCCTTATGGGAAATCACTCGTTTCGCTACCCAGCTAGGTTTTGGTATTTCCAGTTGGATTGTGATTCTCCTCTTGTCCCTCGTGGTGACCGCTGCTCAGAGAGCCTCTATGATGATTTTGGGCAAAGCGGTTAAGTAAGTATGGTCAAGTACCGCGAATATTTTAAAAAAATGTGTGTAGAGAACAAAACTCTTTTTGACGAATTTTTGTTCATTCACAATCTCTATCAAGCCAATAAATATGCCAACCAGGTAGTCTTTAATGAAAAAGGAGCCCTGGTCCGTCGCCTTGTCGAAGATTGGGACCGCCGGCTCTGTACTCACATGGAAAAGGGGAATAATGCTACCTACTCCGCCCGCCTCTCCGAAAAGTTTTGGGGAGAAGTTAGGAAACTCTTCCCCCTGATCGACTTTGTTGGGGCCACTATCAAGTAGTCGATATTTTGTTACCTGTCATTTACTAATTCTCACCAGGAACTGACTGACCATATTGTACCAAAGGAATACTATGATCGCTATCCTCTGGTGTTCTCGCATTACCATTTGGATCGGATAATTGTTAGAATAGGGATGAATGAAAAACAAAGGAAATCAATCAACCACAGAAGACTTACCGACAGTACGGGAAGTTTTGGACAAAATGATGACTCGTGGGACAGCCTTGTTATACCAAGAGGAACCAATTATCTTCAACAACAAGTTCTCACCAGTAAAGTCGCTACAAGTTCAAATCTGCTCAATTGAAGGTGACAATCAGGCAATACTTCATAAACTCCACACGCTTACAAGGACTGGTTAGAAGATAGCTTCCTTTTTCCAATTCTTCGATACTCTTGTTCTATGTACTTTGTCCAATTGTGACTGTTCTTTTGATAACTTTGAGGCTGATCCTATCACAACACGCTTTTTTTGGCTGTCCACAAAGGTCTGAAAGGATTGGAATAGGTCGAGCCATTGCTCAAATGATAGTTGTGTTGGTGTTACTGAATCGCTCACATGGAGGGATTGGATAATTCGAGAAAACTGGTTAGAAGTGAAAACATCTTTCAATCCTTTTTTGAGGTTTGGGTTTGATCTGTTGAAGGCATAGGACACGAAATCCTTATAGTGTGTAGTTTGATTTTCTTGAATAATAGGAGTTTCTCGTTTTCTGATCCTCAAGAGAACAATATCAATGTTGGGGCGAGGTTCAAAATCAGACCTTTGAAAGTTGTATTCGATTGAAAGCTCAAACCAAGGCTTGATCATAACCGAAAACAGAGTTTCCTTGCTCAATGGAGTGCCAATAAACTTGAGCGCAGATTCTTTCTGAACAATCAAATAAGTATCGCTTGGAGATTGAAGAGTATTTACCAACTTTCTGATAATGTCTGCTGTTCTGTTGAATGGGATATTTGAAAACACCTTATATGGTTCAGAGGGCAAGTTCAAAGCAAGAAAATCTCCTGTTTGAATCTGTATGTTCAAAATACCCTTGAACTTTTGCTTCAATCTGTCAGCAAGTTCTGGATCAGCTTCTACCGCTATTACCTTTTTGCAACGAGTCGAAAGAATGTCAGCGATAATCCCTTTGCCTGAACCAATATCAATCACAAGGTCACTTGGAGCGATGGATGACTTCTCCACCAATCTTTGAACCAATCGAGTATCTCTCAAGAAGTTTTGCGAGTATTTTACGCTATTTCTTACAATTTTCCGTACATGTTCCATAATTGAATTATATCAATTATGATTGATTGAAGCACGATAGAGTTCCAGGTATACTGATAATGTATTCAGTTTCAAGGCTAATTACTTGGATACATTCCAGCTACTATGCAAAATCAAGACAGTAAATCCAGGTATGCAAATAAAGGAAGTGCAATCACCCACGCAGGATATGAAACAGGTGTCCATGCGCTACCTGGCGCAGTCAAAGATAAACTTGATTCATATTTGAGGAGTAAATACTCTCCAGCCAGGATACTATCCCAACTCTCTCAAGAGTTTCCCAAAGTTTCGCTTCCCAGTAGATCAGCCTTGTATAACTATCGAAAGCGATATTTTGAGCAGTCAATCGTATCTGCGACACCTGTCGCAAGAATCGAAGAAGCCTTTGATGCTGATAAGGTCAATCTCAAATCTCTGGTTGTGAACCATGTCAAACGCTTTGTGGCGGTTGATCTACCAGAACTGCGTGAGAGATGGTACAGAGGAATGGAAAATGACCAGGGAAAAACTCAACTCTCCAAAGAAACCAGAGAGGCTACCAAGTTGTATCTTGAGGCAGTCAAAGTAAGCATGGATATTATGCCGAAGCTCAATATCACAGTTGAACTTATAGAAGACAAAGCCCTGTCTGCATCGGGATCAGATGAATTGACACCCGAGAGAAAGAAAGATATGTATGACAAGTTGGCAGAAATAATCAATAAACGAGTAGAGGGGCTTGTCAGAATGGGCAGACCAATAACAGCCGAATCTCTGGAACGAGGCTACTAATTTCGGACACCTGTCCGAAAGTCTTGGCTCTTTGACATCTCAACCCTTTGTGAACTGTTGGCAAACTCTCATCGAAAATACTATAATAGAGTTATTAGAGAGAGGTTACCAGGAACTTGGTAACAATAGTAATTCAGTAAAGAAATATGGAAGTAAACCAGGAAGAAACAACTCGCAGACTTGCTTATTATATTCGTGTATCTACAGACGACCAGGCTGACAAGTTTGGTATCCCAGCCCAGAAAGAAGCAGTTGAGGCAATCTTGAGAACCAAGGGCAAACTCCGAAGTGGCCAACCAGCAATGGTTTTTGCTGGTAATAATCATGTGTATATTGACGATGGAATAAGCGGAACCTCAAAACTGGATGAACGACCAGGTTTTGCCAAGCTCAAAGAAGATTACATGTTGGCTCCGAAAGGCCATAAACCCTTTGATACTGTCGCTGTATTCAAGATTGACCGCTTTGCCCGAAAACTGCGAATCCTCATGGATGTACTCGACTTCTTTGAGGAAAATGGTATTGAGTTTATTTCAGCTACTGAATCCATTGATACAAGTACGCCATTTGGTCGAGCCATGCTTGGGATTATGGGTGTAATTGCCGAGCTTGAAAGGGAAAATATACTTGATAGAACCAGGCGAGGTCGAGAACAAGCCAATCTACTTGGTGTGTATATGGGGGCAAATGCCCGATATGGCTATCAGAAAGATAAAACAGGTCGCTTGGTGGTATTTGACGAGGAAGCACAGATGGTGAAGCGGATATTTGACTTATTTGCAGTTGGCCGACTAACCCCGCAGAAGATAGCCGATATTCTTACAGAAGAACAGGTTTTGAGTCCAGACGCTTCGGCTGTTCATTATGGCAAACGCAAAGGGGGAACTCGTAAAACCAACCCTCTCACCTTCTGGCGTATGGAAATGGTGCGCTCAATCCTATCTGACGAGATATACATCGGAATCCTCTACCACAGCAAATCCAAGAAGGGAAAACCACTTCCAAAAACTGAATGGAAAGAATCACCACACAAACACGAACCAATAATCCCCAGGCCACTATTTCAGTTTGTGCAGAAACGATTACTTGATATTTCCAACAGAAAAACAATCACCAAGGCCAAAGAACAGGGGCATCTGTACTTATTATCAGGACTTCTCAAGTGCGACACCTGTCGCAAGTTGGGTGCTACCAAAGATTCAGAGATGTCATGGACAGGAGGCAAAGATCGGATTGATAAGGCCACAGGTCGTTATTCATACCATTATCAGTGCAACCGAAAGAACAGAAAGAAGTACACCACAGTTTGCCCTGTCGTACCAATCCCAGCCGAAGGACTTGAAAACTATGTCATTCAATTTGTCAGAAAGCTCTTGAATAACCCTCAAGCGACTTTTGAATATCAGAGGAGCTTGGACTCATCACGCTTGAATATCAGTCGCCTAACCAAACAAAGAAAGACCTATCAAGGTCTTCTGGATTCGTTACCTCAAAGGAAAATAAACATTCTCAAACAACATGAGCTTGGAGCCTTTGACAATCTTGAATTGCAAATCAGACTGAATGATCTGAAAGATACTGAAACCAAATGCACTACAGAAATAGACAAGATTGACTTTGAGTTGAGCAAGGAGGCTATGTCCAAAGGCTATGAAGCCAGTCTTGAACTCTACGCCAAGAAGTATGGTCATACGATTGACAGGCTATTCACAGAAGCTGACAAGAACGAGGAGGCAAAGAAGGAGTTACACGACCTGATTCACATGCTGATTGATAGGATTATTGTCTACGCCAGACCAAAGACACAGAGAGATAGTATTGCAGGGAGAAAGAAAGAAGATCAACTTATACCAGACAGAGTTGATATTCAACTCAATCTTCCCCAGAACCTTCTGCAAGAGCTTGTTACGCAGAAGTTCGGGGCGAGAAACGATAATTTGTGACCCCATTGGGATTCGAACCCAAGTTTACAGGATGAGAACCTGCTGTCCTAGACCAGGCTAGACGATGGGGCCTTTACTATGTATCGAGTTTTGCTCTGATACGTAGTCGCTTATTTTTAATGAATCGGCAAGCATAATTTTTAACATTCGCTTACCCTGTGTTGTTTTTAAGTATTTCTCTCGGCGACGAGCATCAGTTTGTGATTTATACGCCTCGTAATGAATAAGCTCAACATTTTTCATTCGATAGGTTGTATGTACTTTTTTTTGCTTATGTTCTTGTAGTCTCCGACGCAAATTAGAACTATATCCCACATATAATTTTCCATTTACTTGAGACTGTAAAACATATGTGTAATACATAATACTTATGTTATCAAAGTGCAAGCTACCCAGTATTACAGCAAAGCAGAATACTGGGCCGTGTAGAGTGCTCTGCACTTCTACGCGGGACGATGGGGCCAACAGCGGAATTATAACAAACCCAGACTATAAACTCACTTACCTTGCCCCGCCAAAGCCTGTGCAATATTGTTTAGCATTAGTAATTCCGCAGTCATCTGACCACGGCCTCTGCTCATTTGTTCAATTGCCCCCGGATGAATATTACTATTCTCTTCAGCTAATAGTTCGCTCAATTCATCTACTTTTACATTTAGGTGATCTTCCCGCTCAGGTAAATATTTATCCAGTGATACCTTTGGCACCAATAATCTTGCTAACATATTTGGTAAATCTAGTGTTCTTTTAGGGTTTTCGCTCAAGTTTAATCCCAATGTTTGAGCTGATCTTGCGATTTCTTCCCACTCTACCCGATTGCATTGTTTTGCCTTCATCCTTAATTTTAAAAAATCCTCAACTCGTACGTTTCCAGCGACAAAACCAGTAATGACATTTTCCTTAGCCATGCACCCCCACTTTCAGGCAGAAATTCTAATGTCATTATTATATACCCCATCAACCACAAGACCCCGACGAGCGGGGTCTTGGGAAAAATATCTCTTTAACTTAAACAGTCGGAGTAACTGGAGGAACTACTGGCTCAGCTGGAGCTTCGGGAGCTGGAGCTACTGGAGCTGGCTCGGGAGTTGGGGCTGGGGGAACATAAGCTCCGGGTGCTGGTGTGGGAGTAGGGGTAGGAACCGCACCTGGTTGGTTCATGGTTGTATCATCCATATTTATTCCTTTCATGGAACATTATTTATTTAATAATACTTTCAGTTTACACCATTCTCTTTATTGGTGCATGGCCGCTTCCGCCGCTTCCGCCTCCGCTTTCGTCACGTGAATGGTACCTTCTGGGTGATTGGGTGGAGTATATATAGTATAGAGTTTTAATTCTCCTGTTCCCGTATTGATCACATTGTGTTCACTTCCCGCTGGGACAATAAATACTCCGTCTTCGTTTACCGTCGTCTCTTCTCCTCCGACCACAAACTTGGCTTGCCCCTCTTCGATTCGGAAAAATTGATCAACTGCTGGGTGGACTTCCATCCCAATTTCTTCCCCTACGTTTAACTTCATGACTACCAACTGCATATACTTGCCGGTATAAAGTACCTGACGAAAATTAGTATTCTGCTTGGTCAATTCCTCAATGTTTCCCGTATATCCTTGCATATCTCCACTATACACCATATGTTGCACTATACGCACTATAGGCATATTGACTTGTAAATTGCGTTTGTTATCATTTCCCGATGGACAACCACAACGACAAAATTCAATTCACGCCTTCTGGTCTTGAGGAACTCAAAACCGAACTCACCGAACTAAAAGATCTCAAACTCCCCAGTGCTATCGAACGGGTTGCTCGTGCCCGCGACTTTGGCGATCTCTCCGAGAATGCCGAGTATCATGCCGCCAAAGAAGAGCTTTCCTTTATCGAAGGCCGTCTCGAAGAACTAGAAGATATTATTGCCAAAGCTCAGGTAGTCGGCTCTCCTTCCCATGGTTCTATCGATATCGGCTGCAAAGTTACTATCGACCTAAACGGCTCCGAACATACCTATGAAATTGTGGGCGAATGGGAAGCTGATCCTTTAAAAAAGAAAATCTCTCACACCTCTCCTTTGGGTCAAGCTCTGTTAGGCAAGAAAAAAGGTGAATCTGTCGAATTCGAAGCTCCCGCTGGCAAAGTCGTCTACAAGATCAAAAAAATCCACTAGATCTGTTATACTTTACTTCATGAGTTCCCGAGAAGAGCAAATTTTAGCTGCGCGTCGCGACAAATTGGCCAAACTGATTGAGTTGGGGATCAATGTCAGTCCCCCCGCTTACTCTCCGACCCATTTGATCAAAGATGCCAAATTTGACACCGAAATTAACGTCGCCGGCCGCATTCGCTCACTTCGTCGTCAAGGCAAAATTGCTTTTTTTGATGTTAGTGACCGGTCTGGTCATATCCAGGTTTTTGCTGCTCTCCCCGAAGTAGGAGAGGTCGTTTACTCCCTCGTCAAACTACTTGACCCCGGTGATTTTGTTGGGGTCAAAGGCACTGTTTTCAAAACCAAATCCGGCGAATTAACTGTGCGTACCAAAGAACTCACTTTCCTGGGTAAAGCCATGCGCCCTCTCCCCGATGTGTGGTATGGCCTCAAAGATAAAGAAGATCGTTTTCGCCATCGCCATGTTGACCTGCTTCTTAACCCCATAAGTAAGCAACTCTTGGATTCTCGCTGGACGGTCGAACGGGCAATCCGCGAATTTTTGTGGAGCGAAAATTACCAGGAAGTGGAAACTCCTATTTTACAAAACCTTTATGGAGGGACCAACGCTCGTCCCTTTACCACTCACCTCAATGCGCTCGATACCGACATGTATCTCCGTGTTGCCCCCGAACTTTATCTCAAACGTCTGGTGATCGGTGGGTATGAGCGAGTTTTTGAAATCGCCCGCAATTTCCGTAACGAAGGCATGGACCAAACTCATCAGCCCGAATTTACCATGATCGAGTTCTACGAAGCCTATGCTGATTATCACCGCATCATGGACATTACCGAAGACCTCTTCAAAAATGTCGCCCTCAAACTCAATGGCAATTTAAAGCTTAAAGTCGAAGACAAAGCAATTGATTTATCTGGCAAGTGGCGCCGCCTTACTATTGATCAAGCTCTACAAGAGTATGCCCAAATCGATTGGGTTACTATTACTGATCAAGAAATCAAATCAATTCTCACTCAACATAAGTTCAAAATTGCCGGCGTTTATTCTCGCTCCAAAGCACTCTTTGCCATCTTTGACCACCTGGTTGCTCCGAAACTCATCCAGCCTACTTGGGTTATCGATTATCCCGTCGAAGTGTCGCCTCTAAGTAAAACTCATCGCAGCAAAAAGGGGAGAGTTGAAAGGTTCGAAGGCTATATTGGCGGCAAAGAAATTTGTGACGGCTGGAGTGAGATTGTGAGTGAAAAAGAACAAAGAGAGCGTTTTGAAAATGAACAAAAAAACTTAAAAGCTGGAGACGACGAAGCCCAGCCTTTAGACGAAGAATTCTTGGAAGCTCTTAGTTATGGTTGCCCTCCACTGGGCGGGATTGGGATCGGAATCGACCGCTTAGTTATGTTCTTAACCAATACTTGGAGCATCCGCGAAGTGATTGCCTTCCCGCTCCTCCGGCCGGAAAAATCGACAGATAAAATTACTCTTTCTTCAGCTCCGTCAGTTGAAATCAGCCACACTGTAGATCAAAGTGCAAAATCTCTTTTCCCGGGCATATTTTATGCCTATACTGTAATCGACAACGTTGATATCAAAAAAACCGATACCGATCTAAAAAAATTAACCAAAGAAATCATCAAAAAGAACACCCATGAGATCGAAACTATTGGTGAATTAAAACCAATCAAGGGATATCGTGAAATTTTTAAAAAAACAGGCGTTTGGAAACTCTCTCGCCGCCCCTCACCCGAAGCTCTCTTGCGTCGGCTTGCAACCGGCAAAGGAATTTACAACATCAACACGGCGGTCGACTCCTACAACCTGGCCGTAATCGAAACTGGGATTGGATTAGGAGGATTTAACGCTGATAGGCTCACATTTCCCGTTACGCTTCGTTTAACGAAAAAAGATGAAACGATGCACCTACTAGGAGACGAAGAACCAACCAAAGTTATGGCAGGAGAAATTGCCTATGCAGATCACTACAAGTTGATCACCTTAGATCTCAATTATCGCGACATCGACTCAACCAAAATCACAGAAAACACGAAAAAAATTATTCTTTATGCCGATGGTGCACCTGGCCTCTCCGAAGAAGAAGTTGTGGGGGCACTCCAAAAAGGCGCGGATTACATTCAGCAATTTTGTGGTGGCAACATTAGTCCCATCACAGTGGTAAGGTAGGAGAGTTGTGACAGATCACCCCGAACACCAAACAACTCCGGCACCCGAGTTTTTCAATCAATATGATTCATTCGAGTCCATTACGCTAGCAGACAACGCCTGCGGCCCGACAGTTGTTGCCATGGCCATCAATCGTGCCAATAGACTGCAAAATCTACCCGATAGAGTTTCCCCTTTTCAAATACTATGGCAAGCTGGACAAATGACGAAACTCCCAAACTATAATAGTCAATATAAGTTATCTATGATCGGTCCAGAAGGTAATCCAGGATTAATCCCAGTCGGACATAGAATCAGTCAAAGTCTAAGGGATAGCATAACTCAAGACAAATCAAGAGGGATTTACATCAATCTAGTAAGTTCACTCTCATCCAACAAAGAATATATCCCAACCTACACCGTTATGGGTGGTTGGGACCATAGGGGCTCCGAAAGTTTTTTCAAAGAATACGGCATTTCTGCCCGTCAATTCGGCGATAAATACGGAGAAAAATTTAGTTTTAATTTGTTATCTTCACTAATTGAAAACGGCAATCTGATCATGGCCTCTACTACCAACACCAAAGATTCTTCTCATCTTGTTCTCATTAGTGATTATCATGAGGATGGGGGTGGAGAATTTCTTGTCAACGATCCCAAAGAAAACAAGGCTCGCTGGATTAACGCCAAAGATTGGTATGACAGCGATTTTCGGGGCTATGGCACGGTAGTATATAATGACAAAACCAGAGGAAAATATGACCACTAGTAACCCAAATCCAAAACCATTTTTTACTGGCTATCTTCCCGAACAAGACGTTCACCAGATTTACTACGAGCAATATGGTAATGTCAAAGGTCCCGTCATAGTGGTTCTCCATGGCGGACCAGGGAGTAAATCCAGGTCTAAACAAGCAGGTACCTACGATCTCTCCAAATACCATGTCATCCTCTTTGACCAGCGGGGTTGCGGTCAAAGTACACCCGCCGGCAAAGTGACGGACAATACCACCCAAAAACTGGTGGAGGATATCGAAAGAATCCGCCTTCAGTTAAATCTAACTCACTGGTTTGTTGCCGGCAGCAGCTGGGGATCCACCCTCGCTCTCACCTATGCCCAGACCCATCCCGACAGAGTCAAGGGCTTATTGCTCGGCAGCGTTTTCTTGGGAAGAGCTCGGGATGAAGAATGGGCTTTTAGCCGGGAAGGTGGGATCAGCCGACTGTTCCCCGATCTATGGGAAGAGAGACAAGAATTTCTAAAAAAGCATCATGCCACTACTAGTAATGCCGCACAAGTGTTACTGAAAATGATCGAAACAGGCAGCGAGAAAGAAGTTAAGGTCGCGACCGCCGCGGTCAGGAATTGGGAAGGCAACTTGATGACTGCCCAAGAAAATCTAAGTTTTATAGACCCCGAAGATATCGAAGAAGAGCATATTAATGAAGCCAAAATATTTCTCCATTATGAAACTCATGACTTTTTCCTTACAGAAAACCAATTACTCAAAAATATCGACACCATTAAATCTATCCCCACTATCCTCATTCATGGCCGTTATGACCTCCTCTGTCCAGCCGAGCAAATCTGGGCTCTCGCCAAAAAACTCCAACACGCCGAGACTATTATTCTCCCCACCAGTAATCACCGGCTTACCGCCGACGGGGAGATTGCCAGAAAATTAGCCTACAATTTCTTTCTTAGTAAACATACATAATTTCGAAGATTTATGACCCGTGATCAAGCTTTATCTATTGTGCGCGAATATGTGAAAAACGAAAATCTCGTCCGCCACATGCTAGCTGTCGAGGCTGCCATGGCCGCCTATGCCCAAAAATTCGGTGAAGACGAAGAAGCTTATCGTGTCGCCGGCCTTCTCCACGATTTTGACTGGGAAATCCACCCGACAGCCGAAGGCCACCCCAGCCTTGGGGCTCCCATTCTCCGTGAAAAGGGAGTGAGTGAAGAAATTATTCGTGCCATTATGAGCCATGGTTCCCACACTGGCGTCTCCCGCGAAACCAAACTGGAAAAAGCTCTCTTCGCCTGCGATGAATTAACCGGCTTGATCACTACTACCGCACTAGTTAGGCCCAGCAAAAAAATTGCCGACGTAGAAGTCAAATCCATCAAAAAGAAATGGAAAGAAAAAAGTTTTGCTGCCGGAGTCAACCGCAGCGAAATAGAAGAAGGAACGCATGCTCTCGGAGTCGATCTGTGGACAGAACACGTTCCCCTAGTTCTCTCCGCCATGCAGTCTATCGCCACGGATTTAGGCCTATGATTAAGCAACATAAACATCAGCAAATTGTCGTGGCCGCTCTCGGACTGCCAGTTTCCCAAGATGGTCAAAAAGTGTTATTGACCCAGCGTCATGCGCCCGGTAACCCGTCCTGGCATCACAAATGGCAATTGGCTGGTGGGGCGGTAGACTTTGGTGAGACCATGGAAGAAGCGGTGATCCGCGAAGTCTACGAAGAACTTCATGTGCATGCCAAAATTATTCACCCTCACCCGATTGTAAAAACTAGTATTTGGTTCGCAGATGAGTCGGACGAAAAAAAGGATACCCAAGTCATTTTGATTGCTTATTTAGTGGATATTGGTGAGCAAGTTCCCGATCTCTCCCACGACCCCGACTGGGAAACTAGTAATTGGGGATGGTTCACCCTTTCTGAAGCCCAAAAACTTGATTGTCTCCCTCTCACTCTCCCAGCCGTAGAAGAAGCTTTTCAACTCCTTGAAAAACATGAGATAATATAGTCATATGTTAGACATTCAATTCATTCGCGACAACGCTGAATTAGTTAAACAAAACGCCAAAAACAAAAATCAAAATCCCGCCGTAGTGGATAACTTGCTTGAGGTTGATCTTAAACGCCGCGAACTTATCGGTAAAGTTGAAAATATCCGTGCCGAACGTAATGGTCTCAACAATGAACTCAAAAAAGCTCGCACTGACGAATTAATTAATCAAAGCAAAACTCTCAAAACTCAACTGGAATCACTGGAGCCAGAACTTAGACAAGCCGAAGAAGCTTTTGCCGACCTCATGCTCCAAGTTCCTAACGTCACTCTCCCCGAAGTTCCGGTCGGGAAAGATAGTACTGGTAATGTAGTGGTCCGTGAATGGGGCAAGAAACCCACCTTTAAATTTACCCCCCTAGATCATGTCGCTCTTGGCACCAAAAACGGCTGGCTCGACCTTGAACGTGGGAGTAAAGTGGCTGGTTTTCGCGGCTATTTTCTCCAAGGTGAGGCTGCCCTTTTACAAATCAAACTCATGCAGTATGCTCTCAACAAATTTGTAGCCAAAGGTTACACCCCCCTGATTCCGCCCGTGATCGATACCCGCCAAGCTTTTATTAATACCGGTCACCTTCCCTGGGGAGAAAAAGAAACTTACAAACTTGCGGAAGACGAGACCGATCCTAAGAACGACTACTTCCTAGCCGGTACTGCTGAGATTCCGCTTGTTTCCTATTACGCTGGAGAAACTTTGCGGGAAAAAGATCTGCCGATCAAACTGGTCGGTTTCTCTCCCTGCTTCCGCCGCGAAGTCGGTAGCTACGGCAAAGATACCAAAGGGATCTTTCGTGTTCACGAATTTTGGAAAATAGAACAGGTAGTACTTTGCCAAAATGATCTCGCGGAGAGTAAATCCTGGCACGAAAAAATGCTCGGTTTTACCGAAGAAATCTTGCAGGATTTTGGTATTCCCTACCGCGTCCTTTTAATGTGTACAGGAGATATGGGTGAACCCCAAGCCAAAAAATATGATATTGAAGCTTGGATGCCAGGGAGAGGTGACTATGGCGAAGTTGCCTCCGACAGTATTATGACTGACTTCCAAAGTCGCCGTGCCAATATCAAATACCTTGCTTCCGATGGCACAGTCAAGTATGTCCACATGCTTAACAATACCGCCCTTGCCAGTACTCGCACTTTGATCGCTCTCTGGGAGAACTTCCAGCAAAAAGACGGTTCAGTCAAACTCCCCAAGTGTCTCACTTAGGGGTTTCTCCTCTAAGTCCATCATATGAATAAAATCTCTTTTGTCTATTTTGACGTCGGTGGGGTTGTTATTCAAGATTATTCTGATACCAACAAATGGGAGGTTATGAAGAGTGAGCTAGGTGCTACCGGGGATCTATCTCACCGATTTGAAGTAATCTTTAGACAATATAACGATCGACTAATCATGGGTTCCATCACAGTTGACGATTTGCTCAAGATTATTGCTAAAGACTTACATCTATCCATTCCTCCAGATTTCTCAATGCTCGATTATTTTGTCGATCATTTCGACAAAAATACTTACATCTGGCCGATAATTAAGCAAGCTCAGACAAGAACTAAAATCGGCCTTCTAACTGATCAGTATTCTGGAATGCTTGATCAAATCAAAGCCAAGAAACTACTCCCGCCCGTCGACTGGGATGTAATTGTCGACAGTAGTGTAGAAAAAGTAAAAAAACCTATGCTGGAAATCTATTCTCTGGCTTCAATCAAAGCCAATGTTCAGCCATCAGAAATACTCTTTATTGACAACTCTCAAACCAATATTGATTCTGCAAAACGTGCCGGCTGGCAGACCTATTTATACGATTCGAGTGACTACAAAAAATCTAGTCAGAAACTTGCTCAGTTTTTTCATTTTTCAGGCATATAACCCCCTCTTCGTGCTACAATTCATCCATGCTTAGTTTCCTCACCAAACTCTTCGATAACAACTCGCGCGAACTCGATAAATTTAAGCCCATTATCGAGCAAGTTAACGCCCTCGAAGCTTCTATCAAAAAACTCAAAGACAAAGAACTCCCCGGAAAAACTGCCGAATTCAAAAAACGTCTCCAGTCAGGTGAAAGTTTGGACAGTTTGCTCCCCGAAGCCTTAGCTGTGATCCGTGAAGGCATTCGACGCACGACGGGAGAACGTGCCTATGATGTCCAACTCTTGGCCGCCCTCTCTCTCTACCACGGCAAAATTGCCGAGCAAAAAACCGGGGAGGGCAAAACTCTCTCTGCCACCCTCGCCGCCTACGTTCGCTCACTCGCTGGCTCCGGTGTCCATATCGTGACCGTTAATGATTATCTCGCCCGCCGAGATGCTGGCTGGTATGGGCGTGCTCACCTCCTTTTGGGACTATCTGTGGGGGTGATTTATTCGGGAATGGGGGATCAGCCTGGTGGGATCCTGGACCTAGGGTTCACTGACGAAACCGAAGAAGACGAACGCTTGCAGCATTTTCGCCGCGTCCCCCGGGCCGAAAGTTACGGAGCCGACGTAACCTACGGTACCAACAACGAATTTGGTTTTGACTATCTGCGTGATCACATGGTGCACAATCTGGCTGACAAAGTTCAACGCGGCCACTAC
>Ga0209728_1001265_pt1 | contig 16030 bp, 18 predicted proteins | sample RifGroD1_FD_183997 | JGI IMG/M metagenome (GOLD analysis project Ga0209728, IMG submission 183997) | Groundwater microbial communities from Rifle, Colorado, USA - Groundwater D1 (SPAdes) (version 2) | ecosystem: Environmental > Aquatic > Deep subsurface > Groundwater | place: Rifle, Colorado... | reverse complement strand
ACTACTCTCTAAGTGATTTTTGGAAAATAATTTTTAAATTTAATTTTCAATGCAAAGGAGAGTCAAAATAAATTTTAACCCTCCAAAATAACTAAAATATGCAATTATCCATTTTGCCTAAACCCTGCAACCTTACTCTCACAACACTTTCATTTTCTCAATAATCCAATAAAACTGGAATTTGCTTGGATAATTATTTATTTATCTTCTGTCTTATGTTCTTGAATACTTATCCACATAATATAAACAGAATAGATTATGATTGAAAACATTGCTGCTTTGAAGTGAATCAATATATTATACCTATCCTATCCTTGAGTGATGATTTTTGATCTAAAAACTAACATTTTCACAATCCTACAACCTTACTGTAGCAACACTTTTCAGACCCCACAATATTATGATTCACACAGAAAGCACTCTATTTTGTCTCAGAATTATCTGTTTGAGGAATTGTGCCAGTAGATATTTTTGAGTCTGTTACAGGGCTGTTAATTAATGATTTTTGATCTATTGTTCCTGAATTCTCATCGATTTTAAATTTTCCACTTACAAAACTGGATAATTTTATTAAAACTTCCTTTCCATAATATAAGTAGCCGGACATCATAAGCAAATAAGTTGCATTTGATAAATTTATTTCTTTTCCATCTACACTAATTAAAAGTATATTTGGATTTAATTGTCCTATAAAACAAACACAAATAAAAGAAAAACTCACGACAAATCCTTTGAAAATTCCCTGCCATAATTTTGCTTTATCAAATTGTTTTTGAAATAGTGAATTTACTGAACCCAATATAATGTTCAAAATTATTAACCCTAATAAACTTCCACCAAGCAACATTGTGTTTTGATCAATCATTTCTATCATTCTCCTTATTATTTTGTTTAAGTATTATTTAATTAAACCCTTTCCCTCTTAACATTCTACTAAGTACATCTAATTGTTTAGATATCTCTTTTGTTTGTTTTTCATTTGAAAGGTTTTGTTCTTTAATAATTGCCAATTCTTCTTTAAACAATATACAAATATCTTCATTTTGTTTTGAAAGTTCTTTGTTTAATTCTTTTATTATTTTTGATGTTATTTTTGTTGTAATCCAATTTATTAATTTATTCAGATAACCCATCTCCTAAATTTTATTTATTATTACATAGAAATTTTAATCCCGTATTTACTTGCTAACCATCCTGCAAGACAAGCTCCAAAAATTGCTAGTACTTTAATTATTATATCTTTCTTATTGTTATCCTTTGTTTTAACAATTTCAGTATCTTTTACATCTTTAGATTTTATAATCTCAACATTATTATTAGATGCAATTGTTACTAATTGTGTGGTTGACTGGAGAATTGAATTAAATGTCTGATAAGAATTACTTTCAAATCTTATTATCGCCTCTTTAACATCGGTCATTTGAGATTTTATATTAGTCAAATCAGATTTTACAGCAACTTGGTCTAATTCTAATTGTTGAATTTTATCAGTATGTTCATTCAAAATTTGTTTATGTTCTACTAATACCTTCTCAACTTCTGGTTCAATGCTCATATCTTCCAACACCTCTTCCATAATTATATTATTATTTTGCACTTGCATTTGCCCCTTTCTTATGATATAGTTACGTCAAGACATACAAAGGGCAATTTTGTATAGTCTAGGCAGATAAACAGAGAGCAATCTGTTAACTATCTGCCACCTACATATTTACAACTGAATATAGAAATAATTAAATTACAATATAATTTAAAGAATATTTACAACTGCTTGAAGTGTATCCTTTGCTTCTTTACCTGAGAGCAATTTTTCGTTTTTATGGTTAACTACTTTTGACACACTTTCATTATTTTTTATTTTTTGTTCTGGATTATAATCGCACCATCCTAATATAAATCCTCGTTTAAGATATCTTGAAGATGTATTTTCTCCAATCCTTAATATTTTAGCTATTGTAAAATAACTTTTTATACCACTATTCCACAAATCACAAACCACTTTAACTAAAGAGTTGCAAGCAAATTCATGGCACTTTAACCAATTAATATCTTCTTCTTTAAAATTCAAGAGAATGGGGAGTTCTGATTTTAGGATGCTATTTTTTATCCATTCTAATTCTGAACACCTACAATCTAATATTATATAATTATTTATATAATTATTTATTGCAAGATATTCTTTTAATCTATCATTATTTTGTGTATCCTTTAATTTACCCCAACCCTTAACTTCTTCATAATGCTGTATACCATGAGTTTCAACAATTCCATTTATTTTTGGTATATAAAAATCAAATTTGTATTTATTACACCATTTAAAAGTTGTTTTAGATAATTGTGTCTGAAAATTATTATTTAATAATTGTTCAAAAACATTAAACAAAAATTTTTCAGGATATGGAATTCCATCTCCACATTTATTACAACAAAAACCATTTTTCCGTAACGAAGGAAATCTTAGATTTTTTTCAAATCCACAATCAGGACATTTCATGGGAATTTTCTTGTCTGATCCCATAGAATATTTATAAGCATCTTCTTTATTTACTAAAAAATGTAATAAATGAGGATGAGTAATTGAAATGGTATTACATTGATTACAGGTGATACTTCCTTTTCCGCTTGTAAAACTATCAATGCTCTTTTGTTCTATATTGTGTTCTGGATGTTCCAAACAATTAAACCAATAACCTTTTTTGTTTATGCCTCTAGAAGCAAAACTAACATCTTTTGGACTTAATTTATTTCCCTCTTTATCAACGTTTAATTCATGATTCCATCTTGCTATAATTTTGTCTGCTTCGTTTCTATCTAAATTTTGATAGCACCAATCATAAAATAATATACTATTTTTTAATCTTGCTTTTCTTGTTTTTTCTCCTCCAAATAATATTAAGTAACATTTTTTACAATAATATTTACCATCATTATGTACATGTTTTTTATATTCTTGCCAAGTTTTATTTTCTAATATCTCACCACAACCATCACATTGTACACTTATTCTTGCATGTGAACCATTTGGTAAATCCTCAACTTTTACTTCAAATTCACCTAACCATTTGGTATAAATATACCCTTTGCTTTCATACCATTTTTTATTTGTATTGTGCCATTTCGTTATTACTATTTTAGTTATTAACATTATAATTTCCCCCTTTAATTTAAAAAACTTCATATAAAATTACATAATAAAAAGAGACTACTTTAGAGAAGTCTCTTTCCATTTTTTTAAGCATTTATTTAATTTCACATCTTTTACATAAACCCAAAACATTAATTTGCTATTTGGATTAAGACCTATTAATTTATATCTTAATCCATTACTTGTTAGAAATTCCCTTAACTTTAGACTATAACAAGGGAATAATTGAATATCATCATCCATATAATCATTCCTTATATTTTATCTACAATGTCTTAGCATAATTTGACGCGAGAATCGCTGTGTCATAATCATGCTCTCCGCAACAATTTGTAGTATTTGGATTAATATGATACTCTGCTCCACCTACAAATATGGGATGTTTAATAAAATTTACATCAGTATGTATATTAGCATTTACTCCATTACGACAGTACAATGCACAGTCTTTTAGTTTAGAAGAAATCATTCTAGCAACACTAAAATCTCTTTCTGTAAAATAAAATACAGCATGTTCCATTATAAAATCATCTCCTTTATTATTATTTTCTATTGATTGAATAGTAGAAATTGTTTTCTCTACATAATTTATTCCCAGATGCTCTAATATCCCCCTACTAATAGCAACACTAGCGATATCCATATTTGCTAAAATTACATCTTCTTCTGAATCAATAAATCCATATTCCACTAAACAAGCATCTGTATTTGTTCCATCAAATTTTCTCAAAACATAAAAATTACTTGCTTTAACTTTTCTATCAATCATCATGTTTAAAGCAGATGCCATATTTTTTTGAATGCTTCTACTTAATTTCTCATCTGTTCCACCAAATTTGTAACAATGACACTCCAAACCTTTAACCTGTTTATTATAGGAATTGTTGTGCAGAGAAATAAATATATCAGGATTATATTGTTTTGCAATTGTAATGCGATTCTGTAAGTCAGTGTTTACATCATATGAATTTTTACAAAAGTCTTTATCTGTATCTCTTGTATAATTTACTGTCATATTATGATTTTGAAGTATTTTTCCTATTTTTAATCCTAATGTTAGATTATTATTTTTTTCTTGTGTAGTTTTACCAATTGCGCCTGGATCACGACCACCATGACCAATATCAAGAACACATATTTTATTGCTCATTTATTTCACCTTCCTAAATAAAATAATAAACCCTTTATATATAATTTATATTACATCTTTAAACTCTCCAGAATTATATCTTACTTTAAATTCTTCAAATTGTTTAGGTGTATTGTCATCGCCATAAATATGGTGATATAAATTATGTATATCTTTTCTCAAACAAACACCCAAAGGATAGTTATCATGTATTTTAATATTTGTTTGTTTTATCAAGTCTAATTCTTCATCTGTATACTTGTTTACCATTGAATGAACTGACAATTTTGTTTTCTCTATCACTTCCCTTATTATTTTGTTAAATGAATATAAGTGATGAATTACATCAAAATTTTCACCTGTTATTACGCATTTGTAGTTGCAATTTATCATAGAATCTTTTTTCCATTGATCAATATGTTCTCTTAATAAGATATTTAATGAAGAATAACCTCCTTTCCAAGCATTGCTTATCTCACCTTTTTGTCGTTCCTTAAAGCATAAATTGCACATATTGTAATTATATTCTGGGTGCTTTGCCTTTCTCCCAAATATTATACTATTTAGTGATTTATATTGAATAATATCTGGGTGATTTGGACATATGAATTTCATTTTTATTGCACAACTTGTGTACTCTTGTGGCGGCAAATAAAGTCCTCTTTTTGCAAATTCTTCAAAAGCAATTTCATATGTATATTTTCTACGTACATTTTTAAATCCTAAGTGCTCAATGAAATCTCTATAATATTTCACTTTTTTATCTGGACAAAATTTAACAAACCATTTATCATCTGGTAAGTCAAATTCATGTTTTCTTAATTCCTTTACTTTAATTGTTCTTCCTAATTTTTCGCATATATTCTTATAAATTTCTACGTATTCGTCGTATGTTTTTTCTATAATAAATTTAGACATTTTTAAACAACCTTCTTCCTTTTAATTAAACAGTTTTATTTTTATATTTTGATATAGCATTTTGGAGTAATTCACTATTTTGAAATAAGTAAATAGTTTTACCTGTGTTTTTTAGATCAGACTTAATTCCTGTAATTGCGAATCCATTTGTCAGTAAAAATCCTGCAAGTTTCTGGGAGAAACAATTGTAAATATTCATATTTAAAACTCCTTTTTAGACATAGAAATAGAGAGGGTAGTAGATTTACCCTCTCTTAATTATAGGTTTATTTAATACCACAGATAATCAAGTATTGATGTGATATAGAGGATGTTAAAATATTAATTTGTTTTAATATATTAATAATTTAATACATTTTAATTGAGAATGGAGTATATTTCTATACTCCATTCTTTTGTATTTTATACTTTGTGAATAATAAATCTAATAGATAGTATGCGTCTACTACGACTTAAATCCTAAAGTTAATACCGTCTAACGATACATAAGTAGTTCCAGTAACAGACTCTATTAATATACTTCCTGCTGTATTAACGGCTATCCACGCCAAACCTGTATCAGTACGGCATATAAACCGCATATTTTTTAGTGGTCGATAACCAACCGGCAATGTGAATATAGCTGTACTAAGAGTCAATGGTGAAACCATACCCTCGATATTCACGACATTATTCTCTTTAAAATACTTCGCCTGAGAATTACCTGCATTGGTATTTACGAAAGAGTTCAATAATGTTGGCAAAATCGGACTCAAATCACAGTTATCTACTTTGACGGACGTAGCCGTTCCTGTGTAAGTATCGATTGTACTATTATTAATCATATGCCCACTTCCTGCAAAATCCCAATTGTTCGCAAACCCTTCAAGCTGTAAATTGCTAATTTTATTATTAGCACCTTTTAGAGTCACCCCTGTATGACCCGAACTATCACCAACGATCCGACTATTATTAATATTCGTTGTTTGGGTATCCGTTGAAAATAGTAACCCGTTATCTTTGCAATCAAACAAAAACATATTATTAATGTTATTGCGTATGCACCGCCCAATAAATTCGATAGGAAGTCCCGTGCAGGTATTAATAATGAGGTTGTTTATGTTTATCCCTGTAATATAACTATCACTCACATTCGAGTAATATCTAACACCAAACGTACAATTCTGGATAATGACATTATCAATATTGATCTGTTTTAAAGTCATTCCTGACTCATCGGCATCTAAAATTAACCCACCCATAGGAGTAGTGTTTTTAATGAGAATATCTTTAATATTGTTGGTATTACATCGACCATAGGGTGAATCTCTGATGATGACTCCATCCGTAGACGAATCATTTGTAGTTATAGTTCCTACTTGGCAATTTATACCTTTAAGAACGAAACCATGTGTACCAAAGCAAGTTTTAACCTTATCGATAACCGCACCGTCAACACCCTGAATTAAACACCCATGTATAGCAGAAGTGGAATCTTTAGCAAGACATATAACGTCATTAACTACAATACCAGTTATGGGGGCATTGTACACTATAGGGTCACCAGTTCCAGCTGTATTGACCGTTAACATCATACCGTTTTTGGCTACTCCTGCATAAAGACTATTACAGACATCTAAACCAGAATCAACCCCTAAGTTTTTAACAGTTATTCCATTACGACCTATCGTTTCTAATGGCCCCTGAATAATTGTTCCTTTCTCAAGTCCTGTCCTACCTGAATTAATAACAGGTCTTTTCGTTCCTATCAATACGATATTATCTTTAAATTTACTATAAGTAGTAGGAGGAAATACACCTATCCCTATACTAACTACACCACCTGTTACTGGCAACGCATCTAACGCAGCATTAATTGTTGCATATGGTTTATCTCTCCTGCTAACAGTACCCGTAGTATCGCTACCTATCGTTTCAACATAGGCAATAGATTGTGTCGCACTCTCGGCCAACTGTTCATTAATAGCACTCACAATATCCGTTTTAACACTCGTATTTAAATTAGCCAAAACCCCAACTTTATTACTATCATGATCATCCAACCTAGCTTTTAAATTCGCATACCCAATCCCCAAAGAACTAACTCTAGCATTTTCAACCTCTTGTGTTGTTAAACTTCCTGCTCCTCCAGGAACACTTCTAAATGCTTCTACTTTTGTTCCTGCAACAACACCACTACTTAAAGTAAATGAATTTGTACTAGTCTCAGTATAATTTACTCCAATAATTTGCTTAATTCCAGTAATATATACCATCAATTGATTTACGCCAATTAAATATGGAAATTCAGTTAAAGTAAACACAGTTTGATTTTCTGTTGCAGTAAAAACTTGACTATCGTTTGCTCCATATCCTCCTGCAAAAGTTAAATCTAAAACATATGATTTTTCGAAAATAGTTCCATTATATCTCCACATTGCATTATTTGATGTTGTTGGATCGTTAATTACTTGATATGTGTCACCTAGTTGATTTAATGTCGATGGAAGATCAGATAATAAATTAACAACACCTTTAAAATTAACTAGAGATGAGTTGTATGTATTTTCTCTATTATTTTCTTGGGATTCACGAATATCTTCATTAGATTCTCTTGTAATTTCATTTGACTGACGAGTATTTTCTGAATCTATAGAATACTGATTATTTGCTATTAAAGTAGTAAGATCATCTATAGTCCCAATTGCTGTATTATTAATATTAGTTAAATCTGTTTTTGTTACTAAAGCTTCGCTATTTATGGAATCTAATTGAGATTTTGTTAACTCTGCTATACTTTCAGAAGTATCTAATGAATTTTTTGTTGAAACTGCATTTGAAATAGATAAATTTAATGTTGTATTTGTTGTTCCACCAGTGCCAATAGCAGAGTTTAAATTTGATAGAACTGTTGATGCATCTCCAACGCTATCTGCTACATCCTGCATTGATTGAGTTGTTGCCCCGTCAATTACCTTTGTGTACACCCTTTCAGCAGGTATCTGAATTACTCCTCTGCCTTGATAAGATGCTAAAACTGTTCGTCCGATTTCTGAAGAATTAAAAGTAATTATAGAGTTTAAATAATTTACATAAAAAGAATTAATCGACAAACCAGTAATTATTTTAGATTCATTGTAGCAAGCAACAGAATATACTGAAGTATTATTTGGAGTTATTGCCCATGTTCCAGATATTGTTGCTACTTTTGTACTTCCTACATAATCTGTGATTAATTTTGATTGTCCTGCACCAGTTCCACCCGTGATAGTTATTGTAAAATTATTATATCTGTCGTCTGTTGCCGAAGCACTGGATGTCAATGTAATTGTACCTGATGCTCCTGCTTGCGCTGTACCAACCAATACAGCAGTTACACCGTAAAATTCACTAGGAAGTTCATCGAGAACTATTTTACTTTCATTGGAAATTACACATAAGTCTTGTTTACTAATCAAATCTTCTCTTAATTCATACAAAAGTGGGTTATTAAATTCAAATGTCATTTATTGCTTTCCTCCTTTTAATATATAAAAAGAGAGATAAATTATCTCTCTAATTTTACAATGTATTTATTTTTGTGTTTATGTTTTATTCTTAATAAATATTGATATCTCGCTAAATCTATTTATTTCTACTATTGTAAAAGTTGTTATTAATTTTCATGCAAAAAGAATCCACATTGCTATGGATTCTAAAATGATATTATATTATACTTATAGTAGATTAATGTAATAATACTTTATCCTTGTTTTCCTCATCATCCAAAATATTATTTTCATATTCTAATAAATACAAATCAACATCATAATCAATTTTCTTCAGCAATTTATCTATAAATTCTATACCTTTCCCAGTTACTAATGTCTGAACTCTATTAATCAATTCTCCATCGGCATCAGGAATAGTATATTCTCTTACGACAAACAGCTTAGATTCTATGTATTGTTGATAAGGACAATTATCTTTCATAAGAATTCCTTTTAATCTAAGAAACTCAAATAACCTATTTCTACCCGTCTTAAATGCCTTTGCTACATCATTCATCGGTTGATGATTCTTAGCAGAAATTAATTGTTCAAAACTTCTTGCTTTAGGAATTAATTCTTGTGCTTGTAGTTCTAGTAACTTTCTCTCTTTTCTTTCTTGGAAATACGCTATTCCTCTTTCATCTTCATCCATATCAAGATAATCTTGAATGAAAGAATCTACATTCGGAAGGAACGCTTTAGCCAATATATCTGCACAATTCTCTTGATAAATTTCCAATGTATCAGCTAAATACGGCATATCTTTTTCTATTTTTGGAGTAATATTTATTTTAGCAAGTGCAATTGGAAGCTTTTTAATATTAATACAGTATGTTTCTTGTATTCCACCTTGTTCGGAGGGGTACGAAAATTTTTGTACTCCTTTGGCGACAACCTTATCTTCATTCCATTTGTTTCGCTGATATTCTATTTGCCTACCATTAAACCCTAAGCCACGCAAAACATAATTTATTCCTACAAATATTTTATTTCCTTCTTGTTCTTGAACCGCTAATAAACTAGCACCATTAAAATCAACTTCTTTAATCATTAATTCGTTCATATTATTTATTTACCTCTTTCATTTTAATTATTTTTTATTTATCATACTTAACTAATATGTACTTATACACCTACTTAGTAGGATCTCTAGGCATATATCTCACCACCCTTTCTATCCCATTATACATGGATAGAACAATGGTGTCAAGCAATAAATAAAATTAATATTAAAGGAGGAGGGATAATAAATTATCTAAAGGAAAGAACCTATTGTTGATTCTTTTCTTTGGATGTGATATAATCTTACTGCATGAATTCTTAAATATCTCTAATTGGCTTGTTTCAGCAAGCCTTTTTCTTTACTCTTTTCTAGTCTTAACAATATTTGATTAATAAATTTAAAAATATTGTCTCCATCAGGATTATATTCTAAAACAGTATATCCTTTACTTAATAAATATTTCTTTCTATTAGTTGCATAAACAATATCTAATCCAATATGATTATTTTCATTGCATTCAATTGCGATATCTTTATTAAGAACAAAATCAATACGATAATTTCCACATTTTACTTGTTTTTGTATTATGCAAATATTCTTTAAGCTATCATTTAATATATCTTCTAATTCAGTTTGTTTGTATAATGAATTATTTCTATTAACAATAAGTAAAATTTCTTTATCGGGAACATTTAATATTTTTAATAATAATATCTGTTTTTCAATATTTGTACCAGATAACTTACATATTTCAATTATACCATTTTTATTATATAAATATGTATTTTGATTTCCTCCTTTTGTTTTTAATTTTAATTCTATTCTAAATTGTTCTAATATGTTTTTATGACGTAAACTAATTTTATTTACAGATTTAGAATTCGAATATCCTAAAATTTTACCTAATTGAAGAGATGTCATAAAAATATCCTTCTTATCATCAACATAATATTCATAACCATCTAATGATTTTTTTATTTTCATATTTCCTCACGCTTTCTTGATAATAAAATACATTAAAAAGAATCCACTTAAATCAGTGGATTCTTTTTTGTAAAAGTGTTATAATATTGATTAATCTTTAATAAGCCCCTATCCGACTTGTTGCTCTAACAACAGGTCTTTCTTTTTGTCTAAAACCTTTCTAATAAAATCCAATGCCTTATTTGTACACAGTGTCGTACAAATACTCTCTAAACCATTGCTAGTCCTCATAGGAGTAATCTTAACTTTAAATAAATCTGCTTTGATATACTGAGAATAAGGATGATTTTTATTAAAATTACCATCTGATAAAATCTTTTCTTCTCTCAATACTTTCATTAAGGAATTTCTACCACACCCTAATGTATCAGCTACTTGCTTGAAATTCAGTAAAGAATCAGAATTCATTAATTCGTCATACATTTGTACTTTTGGTTTCTGATCTTCTAATTGTTTAGATAAATCAGATGCTAATTGAAGTGCCTCAGATAATGTTTTGGGAATGGCGAATTTAAGCTCAATATTACCTAACCTTATTCCCTCTAATAAATCATATACCCAATCATAAAAATCATTAGCCTTTGGTTGTTTACTAAATCTACAAACCTCGTAAACTCCTTTTGCACTGTATAAAAAGGTGTTATATTGCTTACCATCAGTTCCGCTCAATTTGACCTGTACTGAAAATTTATCAAGTCTTTCCTTATTACGCAAATGAATATTCTTAATTGCATCGGAAGGGTTGCCATATTCAAGAGATTTTCCAATTTGTTCACGAGTCATCCATATCTCACCATTCTCATCTTTCCAAAAATCACATTCTACTCCATTAAAATTCTCTTTTCTAAACAATACCAAATCATTCACAAGGTTCACCAACTTCATTGCTGATCATTTCATAAAGACAATCATCACAAACTTTAATATTCAACCTTTCATTATCAAAATGACTACCATATCCACCTGTTCCATTAATCTCCCACACATTTTCCATAGGATTAAGATTAACAATTCTTTGGCATCTGAAGCATAAAACAGGCCTCTCATAAACACATAATTGAATTTGAGTATTATCTTTCATATTAATTGTAAAGACGCTCTGAAACGGGTTCTCGCCTTCTACATAATCAATTTCAGTAATTTCATCTTTGAAAAATCTAAGCTCTTGAGGTGTGTTATTATCCATATCAGAAAATATTACAGTATCTCTTAATAATTCAGCATTAAACCAGTGGTATGTATTGCTTGATCTAATTGGATGTAAATCAACCTCTATTTGTCTACCTTTAAATGAATCCATTAAACCAAGCATCTCTTGAACATTAATTTCTCTCATACTCATTACAAAAAACTCCTCTACCTCTAATAATGTTAAGGCCGATTGATTTATTCGCCTTACAAATAGAGTATATCATAATGAGATAAAAAGTGTCAATAGCATTCGATAAAATATTATCATATAAATACCTAAAATTTTATAGAGCAAATCCTAATCAATGCGACTATATCCTAATCAATGCGACTATATCCTATAAGTTGATCAACACCACATTCTAGAAAAATAGCAAATTTTACAATTACGTCTAACATCATATTTTCCGACTTCATAAGTTGATACATTCTTTGTGGAGTCATATCAAGTTGTTTTGCTATCCATGTTTTAGAGGCACCTGTCTTATTTTGATACTCGATTACCTTTTCTTCTATCTTATTATAAATTCTTACTTGCATCTTATAAATCACTCCTTATCTATCTATTATACCACATTACCCATATGCTCATCAAAAATTAAAACATATGTATTAGAAAAGAGATTATGAAGCAAGATTAACCTTTTAGACACTATATTTTTTATATTTATATTATAGCACACTAAATAAATATAAGTCAAATATAATTATTTATTGATTTAAAAAAAATTAATTTATAACAAACAAAAATAGCAGAATCTAAATTATCAATTCTCCTCAAGCAAATAATAACTATTCCTGACAAATGCTGTCGAATCTCCCTAATTTCATATAATATGTGCTAATATGAAATTAGGGAGGTGAGAAGATGGACGAAGACAATAAAAAACCAATTTTTATAACCAAAAGCGTAGACATGAAAACATCCTTAGTTAATGGATTTCTTAAAATGATTGACATAATGAAATCTGGTGAAATTCCAATTACTATTGATGAAAATACTACCTTAAGAATTTTAATGACATTTGGTACTATTGAAGGTAATATTATTAACGAGACACACGAAGAATTAATCGAAAAAGAAGATTATGCCAGTTTAATTTATAGTATTTCAATAAAAGGGGTAGATAGTAATATAGCTAGTTTCGAAAAAGAAATTGGAGAGGAAAATATCAAAATTGTTAATTATACTGAAAGAATACTTTTATCCAATGTTACACTGATTCCTTTTGCAAATCCTCAAACTAAATTTACTTATGAAAGATTGTTAATTTTTAGCGACCAAATCGTAGGGGTAACTGTTTCATCATCTCGATAACTGTACATTCAAATTCTTTTAAATTAAAGTTTTCTCCAACCTTTATATTTAATTTAGACTGTTCATTTTGAGCAGTTTCTTTTTTATTTTCTGTCATTATGTTTCACCTCCTTTCTAATATTTTTACACAAAGAAAAAGACCTGATTAGAGGTCTTTTTCTTTGTGTTATCATCAATCATACACTACTAAAAAGATATCTTACAATTTGGCAAGGCATTTTCTAGAGTACCTTTATCCAATTCGCTTATCTGATTACCATACAAGTTGAGATTTTCTAAATTATCCAACCCCAATAAGCCATTTATATTGCTTATCTTATTGCTATATAAATTTAAATATCTCAACTTAATTAACTTTCTAAATTCGTTTGTATCATTAATTTGATTGTCTCCTAAATAAAGATATTCTAATTTAACCAAATCAGTTAGTCCACTTATGGTTTTTATCTTGTTTCTAGTTAATTCAATATTTGTTAATTCAGTTAACACTTTTAAACTAGTCACATCTTCAATTTTATTATTGTTTAGTTCAATCTGTGTTAATTTGGTTAAATCTTTTAACCCACTGATATCAGTAATATAATTTTCACATAGCGTAACATTTGTTAAATTAGACAATCCACTCAGCGCACTTATATCTTTTATCTGATTTTGACCTAAATGTAATTTTTTCAATGTACTTAATTCACTCAATGCACTAATATCTGTAATCTTATTATTAAATAGAAATAAATTTTGTAATTTTGTTAATCCTCTCAAAGCACTTATATCACTTATCTTGTTATTACCTAGACCAAGACTTGTCAAATTAGTTAATGACTCTATACCACCAATATCAATTAAATTTGCAACTTCTAAATTCAAATCAGTAATTTTTTGAACATCGCTATTATATAAAACACCATAAGGTTTTTTGATTTTGCTCCTTACAGCTTTTTCTAGATTAATGTCTTTGAAAATAACTGGATAATTACCTGTAACTATAGTTGCTTTGCACTTAGCAATTTTACCTCCATCCTGAGTTGTTGCTGTAATAGTTACTGTGCCACCTTTAATACCTGAAATCTTTCCGGTATAATCAACCGTAGCAATTGAATCGTCACTAGACTCCCATATTACATTTTGATTTGTCGCATCTATTGGAATTACAGTAGCAATTAATGTTTCATTTTCTTTTTCATTTATTGTGATATCTTTTTTATTTAAAGCAATTTTTGCAACTGGATTGCCAACGCTTAGTTCGCATGTTGCTACTTTTTTACCATCAACAGTTGTTGCCGTAATAGATGTTGTTCCCAAACTTAAACCTTTAATTGTGCCTTTTTCATCAACTTTTGCTACAGATGGGTTACTTGATTCCCATACAATACTTTTGTTTGTTGCATTGGTAGGAGATATTTTTATTGGGATAGATTGTTTTGCACCTAATTTTATTGTCGTAATAGTTTTGCCTAAACTAATTCCTGTAACATTAACAGGAACTATAACCTTACAAGAAGATGTCTTACTACCATCAATGGTTTTTACTGTAATGATTGAAGATCCTTGGGAGATCGCTTTAACGCACCCTTCTGAATCAACTGTTACTATAGATGGTTTACTTGATTTCCATATTACCCCTTTATTAATTGCTGTGTCAGGTAAAATTGTTGGAATCAATGTTTCGGTTGAGTCAATATTTAGGGTTAGAGCTTTTTTGTTAAGTGTTATTTTTGATGGTTTTGAGGAGTCAGAGGATACGGATGATTGAGTAATATTTTGATTGGTTAAATTTGATGCTGATACAGGAAATACTGTTGTGGACAATATGATTAATGATAGTGTAAATGTGGTTAGTAATTTTTTCATATTTTTACCCTCTCTTTACTAATATTTACTTTTATTGCTTAATTATATACTAATAAAGAAGAAAGTTCAAATAAATTATTATGATTAATTGTGACAAATATCATTTTTTATGTGATTACTTTTATATTTTCCTGATTTATAAATAGTTGCTACCAATTTATTAATCTTATATTGTCTATACTTTGGCAATTCATTATTTGTTCCTTCATACTATAGTAGCGGCTCATTTTACTATCTATAAATTCCTGTGAATCTTGGTACAATTTTATAAACTGCTCCCTCGTGTGGATAATTACTCCTATATCTTTAGTTGTCCAATTCACAAAGTCTATCGAGTTATCCAAAAGTAAAGAATTCATTTGCCTGTTTAAATTTGTCTGCCATTCTTCAGTGAATTTGTATTCGTGCTCTACCCCTGTGCAAGAACTCACAAATCCACTTAAAATCTCCTGATTACAAGCTAAATTTATCTCCTCTATTTTTGTTTCCTTTGGAGGAATAAGTTTTTCGGATAATGGAATAGGGGTATATATAGGAATACCATCTTGTACATTATAATCTCCATAATTACTTATTATATCTTGATGAATATTATCATCAAGATATAATGCTGTAAATTTCCCTTGTTTCACCAACCCTTCTATTGGATATGGTGCTTCACATGAATATTTCATCGATCCAAATTCATCATAAAATAAATACATAATTATACACTTCCTTTACCAAGGCTTAATTACTAAATCAACTTTACTAATATAACAAGTTCCTACAGTGGCTTTTACAGCAACATATATATCTGTATTAGGCGCAATAAAGAAATCTATAAGGGTTCTTTGCGTTATATATTCAGTTGATTGTGTTGTCATATGAGGCATAGATTGTGGATAAGGATCTAGATATATAATTGGATATCCACTTGAATTAAATATATCAATTTCTCCTTGACCACCACTTGAAACTTTCCAAACTACTTCAAGTGCCATCC
>Ga0209728_1001262_pt1 | contig 16048 bp, 36 predicted proteins | sample RifGroD1_FD_183997 | JGI IMG/M metagenome (GOLD analysis project Ga0209728, IMG submission 183997) | Groundwater microbial communities from Rifle, Colorado, USA - Groundwater D1 (SPAdes) (version 2) | ecosystem: Environmental > Aquatic > Deep subsurface > Groundwater | place: Rifle, Colorado... | reverse complement strand
ATGATAAATCTTTAATAGTTTGCTTATCTAATTCGAGAATACTATTAATAGATTTAAGTTTATCACAATACATCTTAACTTCTTGATATTCCTTATCTATCTCTTGAAGATATTTTAGATATTCGTTCAATTTCTTAGTTTTTCTATTTTCTACATCATTTAGATATTTTTCTCCTGCTTCAATGAGATTTAATTTCACAACATTTCCGATATCATTATAGCAAGTATCACATATGTAATTTCTAACTAAGTGTGCGTTTTCTTCTGGTAAGGGATAATATCTAGTTACTGGATAATATTCTCTGTCGTGTAATTCTTCCTCTTGTCTTGAGAATGTTTTGAATTGGTATCCGCATAGATCGCATTTAATAATTTCTTGGTTGCTCATTTTAATTTTCCTTCTTTCATTAATTTATTTGTTTTACACTTGGCATAAAAGAACGAATTGATGCTATTATAAATACTCTTTTATTAATTTCCATAATGCATCGCATAATTCTATTCCATAAATTTTATTATGAGTGTTTTCATTTAACATTCTTTTTGTACAATCAATACAACTACATCCTAATAACATTTCAAACATCTGTCCAATATTAAATATAGGCAAACAATTCTCTTTTGGAAAAACATATTCTCCTTCCATATCGGATACCTCTTCAACTTTAGTTGGATCATTATTATATAATTTAATAATAACTTTATCAGTCTCTAATCCTTCATGATATTTATAAGTATAAGCAACTAAATCATATTGTTTTGGTTTCCATAAATCTCTTAATTTTATTTGTTGTTCTTGTGATAATTCTTGGAGTTGAGATATTGTAATGTTTTGTTTCATTTTATTCTCCCCCTTATTAGGTTTATTTACTTTCCACACTAGACCACAATCACAATGCAATTTATCATAAATATCAGTGCTTGTAATAATTCCACTCATTATATGTCCACAAGAGCATATTAATGAGAAAATATGTTCTTTATTATTCATATATTCCATTATCTCCTCTCTATCTCTTGCTTTATCTTCTTCAGTCATTGGCATTATTTTCCCATGTGTATATTTACCATCTGTACGATCCATTTCTCCAAATGGAAGAATGTTGCGTAATTTATTTGATGAATTTGAATAATGACTGTTTGCTTCTTTAAGAATTGAACATTTTTTAAACTGTTTCATTAGTTATCATCTCCCATTAATCTTTTAAACAATTCAGTTCTCAGCATTTTAATTCTATTCTGATTATATCTTGGCATAATATTACCTAAACAATCATATCTCCTACCACCATATTCATTGATTTCGCTTTCAAATTCTTTAAGTAATTTATGAGAATCCATTTCTCTGATTATTTTGCTTGGTTTCATATAATGCTCCCTACATCTACTTTATTTATTTTTTTAGATTCTAAGCATTTACAATGTTCATCAATTGCTCTTTGTCTGATTATGTATCTATCATCTCTTTGTGAATTTTTAATCTCAATGTCAACCACTACTTCATCTTGAATGCACATTAATCTCATAGTAGTATTTCCATCAATTCTTCTTTCTGTACTAATTTCAATAACTTCAAATGTTAATTCTTGCATATTATTTGCTCCTTCTCTTGATGGTTTAGGCCATTTCGGATTTGGCAAACTATGAATTATACTCATTGTTTTTCTCCTCCCATCAATGTTGTGTTTCGAAGTATTTTATCTTTTGATTATATCTATATAAGTATATTCTTGCGTGTAACAATCAATATTTTTATATCTTTCATATAAGTAATCTTCGAAATCTTCCATACTGAAAGCATCAAATAACGATACTGCATCATGAAATTTAAATGGATATTTTTCTTCTAATCTATCCATAAAATCTTTTAAATCTTCTCTTCCTTGTTTCATTTCAGTAATTAAGTTTATTGAATCTAAAGATTTAATAACTTCCTGTTCAACCTCTTCCCATTCTTGACTAGTCATCATTAATCTCTCCTTTTATTTTTAAAAGTAATTTCGATTAATATAAACTATTTCACATTTATTTTTTAATAAATATTCTTCTGCACACCAAGCATCATTAAGTTTCATTCCTTGACGTTTTTGAGAGTTTAAAATTTGATTCATTTCGTCTAATAAATATTCTGGAACTTCATATATAGTGGTTTTAAAATGAGATTTACTTTTAGCAGTTTCTAAGTCATCATATGTAGTAATTTTATAAGTAATGCTATCAAATACCCCTGAATCTGCATTTACAAATTTTGTAGGAGCAAATGCAATTGTAATATTTATAGCAAAGAATAAAATGATTATACTGGTTATTATCCACATCATTTGTTTAACCTCCTCCATTCAAAGATGTCTTTCATTCTATTTCTTTAAATCGACATTGAAATTATTAGTCACTGTATTTTTAGGTACTACAATCTTATATTCAGTTCTTAACATTACACCAACACCTTTAATTTTGCCAATATACTTATTGCTATATTCTTCTTTATAGACTTCAATGTGGGGAATTACATTATCTTGTTCTACTATGTATGCATCGTTTCTATCTGCATAATACATTTTTTTACCATCTTTATAACTTGCACAATAGTAATATTTGAAATCTTCTTCGAAATACCATCTACTACCCCTAACTGTCGCATTATCTTCTAAAGCATAAATATCATATGAGTAATCATATTTTATTTCTGTAGTATGTGGATATATGGCAAAAATAAAACTTCCGATACAAATTGCCAAAGATATAAGGCACGAAGTCATGTTTGTTGAAATTTTCTTATCATCGTTTTCAAACAACGAACTAAGACAAAAGACAAGTGCTGAAATAAAACTCAAAGTCATAATTAATACTAAAATCATAAATATCTCTCCTCTTTATTTTAAATCCTTTCAAAGTGGGATTTTATTTAATATACCATTTGATATTCCAAATGTAATACTTCTATCTCCTTACAATCTAAACATTTAAATATGATATCTCCAGTAGGAACTTGCCAATCATCTATGGTAAAATCCATTTGTTTAATCAGTCTTACATTATTAGAATTACATTTTTTGCATGTTGCTACTAAGTCAAAATTTTTCATTCTATATCCCATACTCCCATCTAGAATTCATTGTAACAACTTTATTGCACCAAATCTTAAAATCTTCTTCAATAACTGATTTTGGTGTTTACTCAACATAATAAACTTCTTTTGTGATTCCATAACAATTGAATATTATTTTCATTTTGGCATCTCCTTTCGAAACTAATTTTGAATTAAATAATTTTCTGAACCATCTTAGCAAAAATATTTAATCCTTCTTGAGTATCGATATGATAGGATGTCACAAACTGATCTCCATCGAGTCTAATTTTTTCTCCTATTTTTTCTAATTCATCCATATTTATTTCTTTATTGAGATATCTATTAACATGGTATTCACATAATTTTTTATAACCTTTACATTCGCTCCACTCTTCGGGTTTTACATTTCCACAATTTCCTGCAACCCTTATATCCAAATGATGATAATTATCATAAAGTTGCTTTGCATATTCTAAAGGCATATAACCTTCTACAACCCAATAGTACCATGCTCTTTGGAAAGTGAAACCATTAAACACACCTATAACTCTCGCAGGTACTTCTGAATTCATTCTACCTAGCAAACCAATAATTGGTATTCCTGCTTGATTTAACTCTTCTTTAATTTGTTTATCACAATCTTGATTTCCTGCTAAATTAATCATATTTATACCTCCCTCGTGCTCTTATTTTCTTCCATTTACTCCGTTTTTCAAAGACAATAATACGTTAAAATTGCTGTTTTATTTCTTTAATTTTACTCTTTATCATTCATTTCTTTTTGTAAATTTAATAAGTCTAAATAAACCTTCCCTTTCTCTGATAACCATGAACCACCTACGCTACCTCCATGCTCTAAAATATCTTTATCATTTAAAATATATAATACAAATTGAATTAATCCACTATAATTTTCATTATCCATATCAGCATTACAAATATCAGAAAATTGCTTTTGACGTTCCTTCCAAATACAATTTGATGATTGAATATTGAGTATTGTTCTTAATACTTCATTTGTTTCTTCTGGACTTCCACAACCACATAGCCCTATATCACTATCAAATTCATTCAAACATTCCTCAATAATATTATCAAATTCATAGTCTTCAGGAAATCTTTTGTCATTTAAAATATCCGCATAATAATTAAGCCAATTATAAGAAGCACAACCTTTTGGATAAGTTTTAATTATAAACTTCATGTATTCAGCTAATTTTTCACTAATAATCATTATACTTCCTCCTTTATGCTAGTCCAGACTTCACATGCAGACATTAAAATAGATTCCATTTCTTCATATGTTAAATTAAGTTCTTTTAGTTTATCTTTTCTCTCTTGATAAGATAAATACCGATCACTATTAATTTCGGTAATTAGGTTGATAAGATTATCTAGTTCACGCATACTTTATCATCCTTTCTTCCTTCTATTTACCTTTTATTCTTCCATTTCCTCTCATAAACCTTCTTAGTCATTTTTCTATCAGCAAAATCTAATATATTCTCTGCTGACATATCTTCAAAATTCAGTATATCAAATATCATATAAGGTTGACCATATTTAAATCCAACTGCTACTGAATGTCTTCTGCCAGATACAATGTACCAATCTAATTCAGGATATATTTTCTTTCCTAATTCAATACAAAAGTAACAAATCCAATGACAACAGTGTCTGCATTGATACCAGCCTACTGAATGTTTCAATGGTTTTCTATGATAACACCAGTAATCTGAGGATGTTTTATGATAGGGAGGACTACCCTTTGTCCAAGTAAACCTATGCTTGATATATTCATCTTTTTCTAAATCTTCATCAGATATCTTTGCTTCTAATCTCCAACTTTCCATTAATTCTTCCATCCCTATGTCTAAAGCGTACTGAACATCTTTATGGAATAAATATGGTTTTACTTTTTTAGACCAATGTTTACGAAAATTGAATACTTTTGGTTGGATAAGTTTTATATTTTGAGTTTGTGGTTTTAGTTGAATTTGTGCTTGCATTATATGAATCCTTTCTTAATTATTCTACCGTGAATGCTAAGTTTGATGTTATGATATGACTTTTAAACCATTATCGTAAACAAATTTAAAAGTCATATCTTTTTCATAATTTAATTGTTAACAAATATCTCCATGAACTCACTATTTCTTACATGAAACCAAAATTGATTATCATCTTTTTCAAACATTACAGCAATATGTTTATCTTTAGCTCTGCAAGGCAAAGTATCTCCATAAGCCCATCCTACTGCATATTGAGATAATAATTCCCTACTATAATAAGCAGTAAGAGTTTCAAATCTACAAGGAATGCCAAAATCATGAATACTTCCTGCTGACCACTTTTGCCAATCAAAATTTGAGCTATCAATTTTTCTTAGTCTAGTTTTCTCAATGTTGTATCTAGTAAACTTATTATTGTAGTCAATACAAACATCCAAACAATTATTTTTGCATATAATGTCTTTATGAGTATTGTGTTTTTTCATCCATTCTAGTCTTTCTTGTCTCATATTTTCTCCAACTTTGCCTACAGGATTTCCTCCTTCTCGCATATAAATAATACATGGGAAATGATAATCTCCTGCAATCGCCATATCATCTAAAACTAATCCACACCTATGAGAATCTGTTTCTTGTAATCCTCTAACATTTCTTTGATTATTTAAATTCTCAATGCGATATTTAAGAATGGGATATTTCTCATAAACATCTTTAGATACAGTTTTTGCTACTTCGAGCAATTGATTATATTGTGCTGAAGAGATAATCCTAATATCCGAAACACCTAAACTAGAAGCAAATTCTATTGTGTTTTTTAAATCACTTACAGTTTCTTCTGTGACTACAACACCAACAGTGACATAAGTAAATTTAGAGATTTCTTTGATATTTGATATTACTTTATCCCATGCTCCATTTATTCCTCCTGCCATTGCATCACCAAAAGCTGAACAACAAGCATCTAAAGATATAGAGAAATCATTAACTCCTGCATCAATTAATTCATGGTATAATTCCATATCTGCATATCCATTAGTTGAAATAGCAATTCTTTCTACTCCTTTAGATTTAATATATTGAACCAATTCTACTAAACCTTTCCATACTGTAGGTTCTCCACCGGACAGTCTAATATTTTTAAGATTATCTTTTGTCCATAAATCAACTATGTATTTTGCTCTTTCTAATGTCATTGTACCTTTTAAGTCTGGTCTAAGACCTCTACAATAAGGACATTTAAAATTACAAGCATCTGTTAAAATTAATTCACACCTCATAAGTTGAGAGTCAACACTTGTTCTTTTGCACCTATTATCATTTAGTGTATAGAAACCGATATTTTCTAGTTTCATTATTTATCATTCTCCTTTTAATTTCAATTCTTATTTAACTAACTGAGGATAATCATGAATTCCCCACCATTGTTTATATTCTTTAATCGCTTCACTAAATGTTTCATCTTCAATTTCTACAATAATATCAAAGAATTCATCACTAGCCGTACATCCACCATAACCTTCACCAATAAATATCATTTTGCAAAATGAATTTACCTCTCTCATTGCTTGTAAAACTTTATAAGCATTATCATCCATATAAGGCCAAGACATAATTATAACATTAATATCTTTACCATACTTTTTAACTGCTTTAATAGCATCGATATTTTCAATATCAGTCCAATAGTTTTTACTTTCGTTCCAATTATTTTGACCATCCCATGAAAAATCATCTGTTGCCTTTATGTCAATGCCTTGTTGTTTTAATGCAAAACTTAATGATCCTGTACCGGACATAACTTCTAAACATTTTCTACTCCCTATCCATTTAGATAAAGGAATAATCCAATCTAAAGATATAAGAGAAAATCCCATTTGTTTAATAAATTTATCACGCAAACTCCATTTGTTAATATTCTTAAACATGTGTTCAGGATAGGAATTTGGAATTTGTTTTTGATTGATTTGAGATATGATAGAATCAATGATGTCATTTTCTTCTTTGGAACTTTCTTGGTTTAAGTATGAATACATTTTTACAACTCCTTAAAATTATTTATATTAGTATTATATCATATTTGTTGAAGAAATGATAACATCAAATCAACAATTCGATGGATTATAAGTTCAACTCCATATAAACATCATCCAATTCATCCTGAGTAATTCCAATATATCGTAATGTTTCTTTTGGACTAGAATGGTTTAAAATTGATTGGATTCTCGTAATATCAACTCCTGCCATATAAGCATGATAACCCATGCTTTTTCTAAGGCTGTGACTCCCAATATTTTCCTTTACACCACAAGATCGTGCTGCTTTATTAATGATGCGATATGCGTGTTGTCTAGTAATTGGTTCGTTTCCTTTTCTAGAGTGAAATAAAACTGTTTCTGGTTTATTGACTCTAATATATTCCGTTAATGCTTCCAGCGCATTTGTAGACAAGGGAAAACTTTTTGTTTTAGATGTCTTCTTTTCTTTTACGATTAATCTGTCTTTTACTTTGCCATTTGCATCAACCACATCTGAAATATTGAATTTTAATAAGTCACTAATTCTCAATCCTGAATTAATTCCTAGTACAAATAAGGCCCAGTCTCTAAGACTTTTAGATTTCAGATATTTTTTCATTTGTTCAATTTTTGCTTTATCACGTATAGGTTGCACAATTTCCAAAACAATAACCTCCTTTAAATCTTAACCGTAAACCCAGAATTCGACCTGTAAGCCTCTTTGTTATCATCATTAACACCAACATACACCGCGACAGATAAAAGGATTAGAGCAATGATTATGAGTTTATTTTTCAATATTATCACTCCTTAAAGTTATTTATAATTTAATATATTACAATTTAAAGAGATAATGCATGGTTAACATATTTTATTTTTATAATATGTATTAACATTCACATCCATAAACAAATTCTAATAATCCAGCTTGCTTCAATAATTTCTTTGCCAGTGGCCTACATATTTCTTTTGATTTACCATGATCAACTAATGTAATATGGTCGTTAGTATTTTCATTTTGAAATGTTATGTGCGAACTTTTCCTGTGTGAAGGATGCCAACCATGTTGTGTTAGTATTTGTGACATTTCCTTGAGTGTGTAACCTCTCATCCTCATTTATAATAATTCACCTCCTTTCTATGGAATTACTCTGATATTAATCAGAAAGCAAATCTTTGATATACTTTAATTCTTCCTCGGTAGGATAATTACAAATTATATTATTTTGCAATTGAGATGCAGTAATTTGGATATAATCACTATCATCTTCTTTGCTTTTTAAATATTCAATAAGAGAAACTATTTCTTTGTATTTTTCTTTAGATAAAGAATTATACAAATCTAGCATTTCTTTAGGTTCGCAAGTTGTTGAGTTCCAAGCATATTTACAATCTTCATCATGATTGCACCATTCACAGGAATAATCAGCCATAATATATTCACTCCTTAAATTTTATTTTGTCTATTTAACATAGAATGGTAATTTTATCACCATCCTACAAATTGTTTCTTCCAACCAAATTCAATAATTGATTCTAAAAATGTCCAATTACAATAGTTGCCAATATAATCAGGATTAGCATTAGATATTGATAAGTATGGTCTAACACCATTCCATAGACCTTTAATATCATCAAGTTCTGTAATTTCTTTTCCTTGATGATAAATCTTTTTTGTGTAATGGTCTTTTCCTGCTTGGAGTACCATAAAATCTATAGGTTGAGCAAAACAATTGTTTCCTAATGCATCTGTTAAAAACTTTTGTTGTTCTGCGCTATTGCCGTGTACATATACAAATAATCTGTTGTCTTTATCTTTTACTTCATTCATGTTAATTTTCTCCTCATTATTACTCCATGTTTCTTCCCAAATTTCATCCTCGTCTACATTTACTAATTCTCCGCAATTAGGACAATTATCTGATGTACTAATATTTGCTCCACAACAAGGACAAAGGAATTGTTCATCGTCTGCATATGTTTTCATTTTTTTACACTACCTTCTTTCATAATTTATTTTAAGTCTTATACAACTTTCTTAATCAAATAAAATCCAACAAAAGTTTTATAATCACCCCTATTACATGTTTCTGGATTATGTATAATCTTTCTGCTATTGTCTCGATTTGTAATCTCATATGCTCCTCTTTTGTGACTCCATGTACCATCATCATTCTGCCTGAAAAAGTGATAATCATCATTTGCCAAACATAAAGCAATTTTCCAACAATTCTCATCATGTACATATTTGCCATATGTTGTTTTAAGAAACTTATACCCTAATTTCTTCAAATCTCTTCTTACTGAATTAATTATTTCCTTACTAGTTTCTTTTAGGTCATGATAATCTCTCCATGAATCTCTACCTCTTCCACCTAAAAATCCTGGTTGACAATAATCATAGTCTTCATAATGTTTTCCAGTGTATGGATTTAAAGGTTGATTAATTGCATAAGTATAACAATTATTAGACCTCCTTTTATATTTTCTTTTGCTTGATGTATTAAAGGTTAATCCATTATATTTTAAAGATTCTTGTGTCATAGGATTTAACTCTCCTTTCTAGAGTAATTTGATTTTACACGCTTAATTTACCGTCAACCTGCCTCCACATTTACAATGATAATTTTCAGGATTCCTAATTACGCCCGATATCCTATCCTTATACATTTTCTTATGGCACTTTTGACACTCAATAGTGTATTTCGCATTCTTTGATATTTCTCTTTCTACACCAATGTTTTCACAGGAATTGGTTCTTTCAATTTTATATCCATATGCTCTATTCATTTTGTTAACATGAGATTTCCATTGTGCTTGATGGTTAAGACAGTCAGGACATGTATGCAACACCTCGTGGGCCAAAGTTTGTTTTGCCATTTTATCTTCTGCTTTATCAAATACAGAAGACAATTCAATAATGAATTTATCCGATTTTCTTGAACATCTTCCAAACCTTTTTGCTCTAGTATTAATGATGACATTAGGATCAATGTTTTGGGATATTGGGATGTTTAATTGTTTGGCTTCTAGGATTACCTCTTGGAGAAGTCTGTTGTATCTGCTCATTTTTATTCACTCTCCTTTGTTGAATAGATTTTCAATAATCTCTCTAATGATTCTAGAGTTACTTTCATCATAGGAGTTGATTTGATTTTAATTTTACCAGAAAATATTTTTAAATTGACAGCACGAGTATCGAATTTGTAATCATTGATATGATACATACCATATATGTCCTTTGTTGCATTGTATTTTATGAGCAAGGCATTAATACTTGCAATATGTTTTTCTCTTGCGGTTGATGCCATTTTATGTACCTCCTAATGTAAAATTATTTCTGTATTTAATATATCATACCTCATAATAAAAGTCAATAAATAACTTGGAATATTTTACATCAAATAAAAAGTGAACCATACTTTATAAATGGTTCACTTTTCTAAAATTTTAATAAATTACAAACCTTTTACATATTTTTCTAGATTATAAGATAAAAATACTTTATCATACCATTTCTTTAATATGCCAAAATTAATTTTGTTTTCGCTAGAATTATCTCCCGAAAATCTTTTAATTAATTTTTCTTCCATAGTTTCTTCTACCTTATCTTCAATATCGTGATTTTCATGCACATCTTCAATTTTTGGGTCTACTAATGTTACAATTCCGTTCTCAATTTTCATTGAAACGACTGGATAAGTATCCTCTTCAGAACTTTCACCACTCATCAAAGTTACACCAACATATAAAAAAGGAAATTCTTTTGCTAATAAAGTCCACTCATCATATATTTCTTGAATTGAAGGCCACTTGCCTACATTGTCATTATAAGAAATAGTTCCATCTGGATTACACCAACCATGAGGCCCAAATACGAATGAAGAACTAATCCAATCATTCTTAACATATTCAGTTTCAATACATCCCCATTTTTCTTTCCAATTTTCACGTTCTTCGCTATATACACTCCAATATTTATGGTAAGCATCGTCATTATGTGACCCATCAGAATTTTTAAATTCATCATCCCAATATTTCTTCTCGATTGGCATTCCTAAGACGATTTGCGCGTCTTTAATAAAAGCATGATTATTCCCTGATTGATAACTAAAAAATGAATCAGTTCTTCTTATAATTTCTAATGCCTGTTCAACCGTTAATTTCTTGCCTGTAACAACCATTTTAGGCCACTTTGGTAAACTTCTGTTTAATAACATTTCCATCATTTTATGTACCTTCTTTCAAATAATTATTTATAGATTTATATTATCACAGATCATATATTATTACAAGGGAATGTTTGGGTTTATCTGACATAACTTCGATGATTACCTCAACATCTTCTAATTTTAATCCAATTGGAGAGAATTGAAGACAACCACCTTTTTCATAACACTGATCGTCTTCAAGGTCTTTCCAGTAATGATATATACATGATTTACAATCTCTAATTACTTTAATTTTAATATTCATAAGTTATTTTCTTCAGTTTGTAATCCTTTTCTGAATCAACATTATTCTCAAAATATCCAGTCCATCCACAGTTTTCACATTGTAATTCATCTTTGCAAATATCGTACAAATGATCTTCAAAATGCCTTCTTACTGTTCCTCTAATCTCTACATCCTCTTTTACATAAAATTCATTGGTGTGGCATATAGGACATTGGATTTGATTATCTTTTACAATTGCTTTCATAATTAAATCTCTCCTTTATTTATATATTTATAGAGATTAGAATATTCTAATCTCTATAAATATTAATTTAATATTTTGCTTTATGCTCTATTTAAACCATCAGTATACACATCTTGTTCATCTTCCCAAATATGTAACGTCTTATGCTCCGCTTGCTGTTCAAAAGTGATATTAGGATTTCTTGGTGGTTTCATTCCTAATTTTTCCATTATAGATAATAATTCATCCATAGATGACGCTGTACGAGTATCAAAATATTTATTCATAAGTTTAATCATTTCGCTTCTTTTCATTTTAAACACACTCCTTCTTAATTAAATTTATCGCAAGCATCATCTTCCATTACAATTTTTTGATGTTCTACACACCAAAGGCCATCTTCATCAGTTACCATAGATTGACCACAATGCATACATAATTTACCTAACTCTTTCAATCTAATTTCTTTCTCCATCTTTATTCTGTACTCACACCATTCTGCATGACCAGACAATCTTCCATTAATTTGAGGAGCAGAAATTTTACAATGTACACATCTTTTATATGGATTTCCTCCACCAATTGGTTCGTTTTCATAGTCGTAATAATATATTTCTTCAAAATTCATCATAATTAATCTCTCCTTTATTTATTATAGAATCTCCTTGCTATCTCCTTCAATAAACCTTCCTCTACATTTGCCATTAGTTCTGCAATATTTTGATTAATATCATTTTCATCCATCAACATTAAATCTACCATACTTCTAAGTATTCCATCTTTAACAATCCCTGTCTCTTCATGCTCTTGATATTCGTCAAACGCTTCTTTTAGTTTTTCATTTGAAAATAACGAAAACATTTTAGCTAGTGTCATTTACATCAACCTTTCTCATTTTGTTTTCATAATATGTTTCATTAGGTTGTCACTTGCATCGGATAATTGTTTCTGTGCTTTCTTAATCTCTTCAGTTTGATTTTCAACAAGTGAAAGTTTGATTGCAATACTTCCAATCATAATAGCCCAATCCTCAATTTTACTTTCAAACATTTCTAAAACATCCTTTCTTTACTTCTTCATTTGTCCAAGCTCATAAAGACAAAATTGTTTCGCTCGTTCAATAAATTTGTTTATTGATTCTTCTGTTAAATCAATGCTTATTTGAAAGAAATCGGAATCCTCATCATACCTAGTAACATCATATTCTAATACAAGACTTTTAGTTTCTTCAATAAAATTCTTATAGGAAATTGCCCTTCTTGTCATTAAATCTAATTTGTGTCCTCCGTGTGATTTTGAAAAATGACAATTTACACTAAAAACATTCCCATCTAAAACTTCGTCTAATACCTCAAAGATAATTGTATTTAACATAGTTAAAACCAACCCTTTCCTTAATTTTTAATATTCAATCACTATTCCCATATGATTTTCATTCCTAAAATAATCTTCAAGTTTTTTTAGCGTAGATTCAGCAACTTCACCAATTTTTTCTTCTAAGTAAATATTTTTGACAGTCCTAATGTCATCTATTGAAGTTACTTTTCCAACCAGAGATTTTGTTACAAGTAACACCTGCACTAAAGACCTGTGCTTGTTTGCAAAATTATTACTTACAACTATAACTTCATTAACGTTGAGCCAAAATGTATCACTAGGTTCATTAAAAAATAAATTAACAGGTTTACGAGGACTATCTTTATAGAGTTGTTGGTTGTCAATACTAAAAATATCTCCTCTTTTAAATTCTACGATTTCCTCATGTTTAACTTTCTTAGTAAATCCAAACATATGTATTTCCTCCTCTGATTATGTTAATTTACCAATGATAATTCCAATTACCAAACTTACTATCCAAAACCCAATCCAAAATAGTTTTTGTTTAAAAGTGTATCTTTTAAATAACATATTTGCTACCTCATCTAATTTACTTCTTATCCCAATTATACACCCATTACATCCGTATTGCAATGGGTGTAAGATATTTATTTTTTACTTTACCTAAATTTTAATAGTTATTTTGACGCAATCACAGTTTTATTCTTACAAGAATTATTACTGCAATACAAACACTCGGCACAAACACATGCATCTATGAGTTTTAATTGTAAATCTTTTTTATCTTGTTCTAATTCTAATATATAATCATTTAACTCATCTTCACTAGTCCATAATCCCATAAATTATTCACCTCCTTTTAATAATAGATTAAAATGCAATTTTTATAGGATATAGCGAACCCTGAAACGCAGGTATAGCAATGGTTTTGATTTTTGTAATTATAGAAATTTTAACCTATTTTATCGAAATATTTCCAAATATAATTATAATCTAGCTCATTCTTGGAAAATGTCGCATATTTATAGTCTACTGAATATTTAGAAGTTTTATTTCCATATAATATTATATTTTCAGAATCTTGATCTTTTAAGAAAAATATTTCCCATTGCTCAAAACTAATTCCATCAAGAATGATTGGATTTATACATTTAAACATTATTAAAGTCCCCCTCCTAGTTAATTGGAATATAATCTTGAAGTTTTTTATTCCATCTATATTTTTGTATTTTAAAATTATGATCATTTCTATTTTTCCATAATGTTTGATTACAACTTGAACATACATATAAACCACTATATTTTCCTTCTAAAATAGGGAAAAGAGTATGTTCAAGACTATCACATATAGGACAATGTAATGTTGCTTCTGGTAATGACATTTTATCAATCACTCCTTATTCTTCTAATTTCCTTGAAAGTTCATTGTTTGTTCGATCATTAATCACACAAACATGATTATTATGAATACAAGTATGATGAAAACTTTTGTTTTTTAAATCATTTTCTAAATTATCTAATGATTTTTTAGTATTTTCTTGACATTTAAAATCCAAACCATTAAATACAAACCAAGTTTCTAATAATCCCTCATGATTGACATTAATAAAAACTTGATCTAACTTAACTTATCTAGAATATCTCTAAGAAAATAATATCTGTGTTCAGTATCTTCTCTTGATGGTATATCTAAATTATGTTTGGTTCTTACAATCATATGCATTCCAATTTTATTGTCAATAATTATAGCAACATCTTCACGCTTCAACAAATGCTTCCCAACCTCTAGATTCTGCCTCACCAATAATAATTTCTTTCCAATTTTCGCTTACAGGTGGATTATCTTGATCCTCAATTCCCATATAAGTATAAGTTAAAGTAAATTTATCCCTTGATATTACTCCTGATTCGTTTAAAGTTTCTAATAATGTATCTATTGTTTTTGTAATTGAGTCAAAAGAGCAATAAGTTGATATATCTCCAAATACTTCATTTTGTTTACCTTTTGAACTAAAAAATGTTACATGAGTTTTTGCCACCCATTCTCCTTCGTCTACTTGAAAAACTTCAATTATTTCTGATGTATGAATCATTTTGTTTTCCTGCTTTCTTAATATAATCCTCTAACTCTATAACAGATAATACTCTTCCAAATCATTATCACTTAAATATCCTGCAATTTTCATCAAATCAATATAAGATACTTTCAAATGTAAGGCCAATTCCCTTAATATTAATGGTGAAGGATTGAATCTTATGCCTGATTCAATCCTTGATATTTCAGCATTGCTACAGCCAGATAATTCTGCTAATTCTCTTTGAGTTAGATCATTTTGTTCTCTGAGTGATTTTAATGTTTCTGATAGATTTTTCATTTTGTTATAATTCACCTTTCCACATATTATTACTTGTTCCCTCTTTATAGTCCATAGTTAACCACATGAGTTTAGTGGCTAAAATTTCATGATCCATCTCTGATTGATTGCTGTCATTGAATTGAGTATAGATTATGTCAATTTCTTGAAAGTATTCTTCTTTGGTCATTTGATTTCTTACTCCTTTCAATTTGTTATTTTAATCCATTATTTTTTCAAAATTTGTTTAATCCCTCGTTTTGAATAACCAATAGAAAAATTAAAATCAAAACTAATATGATGCTCATTATAGAGATTTTCATATCTATTTGATTCATACCTTTCAAAAGGTGTCCCCACTTGTGTTACTAAATCAGTTGCATCAAGAATAGAATTACCGTCACCAAAATGACCGTCAACAAGCCATCCTTTCACAATTTTAGGAACTTCGCATCCACATAATAATTCAAGTTGTCTCCAATTTTTAGGGGCAAATGTAAAAAATAGACTACAAATCGCTCCTGTTTGCATACAGAAATATTCATCTTCTGATAAAGATTTTCGTTTATTTAAAATAA
>Ga0209728_1001259_pt1 | contig 16117 bp, 37 predicted proteins | sample RifGroD1_FD_183997 | JGI IMG/M metagenome (GOLD analysis project Ga0209728, IMG submission 183997) | Groundwater microbial communities from Rifle, Colorado, USA - Groundwater D1 (SPAdes) (version 2) | ecosystem: Environmental > Aquatic > Deep subsurface > Groundwater | place: Rifle, Colorado... | reverse complement strand
GATTAAATACAAAATAAATATTAATGATTAAGTACAAAATAATTGAGTTAATAGAATAACCTTCAAAAACTAGCTCACCAGAGATTGAAAAATACTTTACAGCTAACAATTTACAAGAAAATATTATCAAAATTAAGCAGGAATTAACCTGCTTTTTTTGCTTACAATCTATCCACTATCCAAAAACAAACTCCTTAAACCCTATCCTAAAGCCTTATACAGCCTATCTATAACCTTATCCATTGTACTAATTTTAACCCCATATAGTAGAAGCAATAATAAACAAATATAAAAATAAATATTATCAAACATGGTTTTCCCTATTGTTTTTGTGCTATAATGTATTTAATAAATCAAATCAAATCAAATAAAAGGAGTCGATCACACATATGAAAAATGAAGTCAAACAAATAAATGGGCACTTTGCAATAGATCCTGAATTCTTCTTAACTCTCTTTACTAATTGTCCTGAACTATTCGAAGAAAAAGAAGTCAAGTCAACTAAATTACATCAAGAACAAACTGAATTCGGAATTATCGAGGAATATGTACCATGTACCTATAAACAAATATTAGCGAATGACATATTAGCAGATACAGCATTGACTCATGCAAAATACGGTTTTGAAAGAGCAATGAAAGGACTAAATTACATTATTAAAGGATATAAGAAAACAGGTAAAATTTAAGGACTAAATAAGTCCTTTTTCTTTTGCCATAAATCCTATATTTCCTTGGGTATCAGATAACCCTTAGAACGTCACAAATGGCACTCTAAGGGCTTTATACTCTATACCTCAGTTATTGTATCACTGGCATTTAATAACCCTTTTTAACCTCCATACCATCAAAAAATAATTATTTAAAACCTATAGACAACTAATAAAAAATCATTATAATTATAAGTAGGAACTAAATTTTAAGGAGTTGACGAAATGACCATTATACAAGAAATCACATCAGAAATGCTAACATCAGGAAAAAAGGAAATCCCCATAGATCATATTAAGCACTCTTTAAAATCAGAAGGGATAAGATGGTCAAAAAGTATAGAATCTGAAATACTTGCAGAACTAAACAAAAAGAAAATCTGCACACTAGAAATATATCCAACTCATATAATTAATAAAGAGCAAAAAGGAAATAATAAATATTTTAAACTAGGATAAAAAATCCTAGTTTTTTATTTATCTCCATACGTTAAAAATCCATTTTTATAGTATAATATGAATATAAAAACCTTGACTTTAAGCCATTTTTCTATATACTTAAATTATAAAATGTTTCAAATTTGAAGGGAGTTTTCAGAATGAAATATGAAGTAACCAAAAAATTTATTGGTGGGATCTTAAAGGGATTAACCTACACTAGCATTACCTCAGTAAAATTCGAAGTTGGATTCACTTGCAGGAATCCAATCGGAGGAAGTGCTTATAAAATAATTTCCTGTAATCCAGTGTAAACCAAAAAGGAAGGGTAAAAACCTTCCTTAATTAATTTAAAAGGAGTTGATACCATGTTTAAACCAGTTACCAAAAAGCAAACCAATAGATTCCAAGAAAACTATGGCAAATTCATTTCTACCTTATTCGGCGTTGAAGTTGTTGGAGATACAAAGAAAGAAGCAGAGCAATATTTAGCAAAATTTATTCAATGGAATATGGATCCGTTTCAGAAAATTTATCAATTCCAGAATCATCTTGCTATCTTAAAGCGCAGTAAGAATGCTGTAAACCAATACGAATATTCCAGAATAGAGAATGGATTAGCACAGGGATCTACAATATTTGAAGCACTGAGCGACAGAGCAGCAGAAACAAAAGGGAATGACTATTTCAGTCAATATTTAGATTGTGTATAAGATACCATTCAAGACTAGACAAATAATCTAGTCTTTTTTCTTTGTCTAATTTTAACCCTAACATTCCCGATCAACTCATTTTCCCTTTTTAATCCTCACAAACCAAAAACACACGCACAAAAACACACCTTCTTGCCCTCAGATTGAATTGCCCTTTATAATCTTACATAGCATCAATTTAAACGTCTTAGAATCAAAATAGGGTTAAATATGACTATAGATCCACTAATTAACCCATAAATACAGATATAAAATTTATTTCTATAAATGCCTTGAAAGGGGTTGCAATTTGCTCAGAATAGTTTAAAATAAGATACATAAGGAAGCACGCAAGAAAAACCTACTAGGAAGTAGTTAGCAGTCTTGAATACATAAATAAAGGTTTTCCGATTTGACCTAAAAAAATCGAGGTGACTGGTAAAACAGCCTAAAAGCTCTTTGAAAACTGAATAAGCCTTTCCTGAAGTTATACAAAAGTTGTTTTATATGTCTATAAGTTCGCTTGCGTCTGATGGCAATTAAACAATATGGAAATACTGGCTCTAAGGTAGCCAAGGAAGTAATAGGGAAAGGATAAAAGACTTTTTAGTCTAGCTTAGAGCATAGCAACAAATTAAATTAAAATTTAAGGAGTTGTTTCAAATGAAATATTGCGTAACAGGAGTAAATGAAGAAGGACATAGAGAAATAATCCAAGAAGGTTTTGCATCTGAATCTAAAGCGTGGAATTGGGGTTTAATATTCCAAGAACATTGTAACACTCACAGAAGTCTTATGAGTGAGCAATGGTGTGAAGACTGCAAGCAATTATTATGTAATTGCAATTGTGATTAATTAAACCAAAAATGCTATGTTCTAAGTTGGACTACAAAGTCTTTAAAACCTCTCTTTTATCCCTTTTACAATTTGTCCTGCTTCATGTTTCCTCTATATTTTCTATCTTTTAAATAGCGTCCCTCAGCCGAATGATGGTCTGAGACAGCCGGAAAAAGTATGAGAATATAAGATCCTAAAAGTAGGTTGAATTGTTAAGGGGATAAGGGAGAGAAAAGAAAATCTCTTTTGCTTAAACTTGTTCTGTTGTTTGCCCTCTTAATTAAAATTTAGGAGGAAAATAATATGTTTAATCCTACAAACGAAATAACAGTTAACCAACAAGCCATTAACCAACATGCACCTAAATATATTGAGTCTTATATCAAAACATTCGGCGAACCTCCTTTACACTGGTGGGGTTTTCCTTTCTGGTTTCAGAGAATTACAGGGTTGAAAATGTGTTCTGAAGATGTTTTATATTCAATAAAAGTTTTAGGTATGGAGTAAATAACAAATACCCACAAGAGGGTAAACACAAGAACAAGAGAAGCAAAAAAGAGAGAGAATTAACCAAAAACATTCTACCAAATCCCTTTAGTTTATAAATTATTACGATTTAATCATAACAATTTCGTTAAACTTGCATAACAAAATTAAAATGCAGGTTGTTGTAATTTAATGTTAAATTGTATAAACTAGGCTGAAGGGATTGGATTTTCCGCAAGGTGTGAACTTATAACATATTTGAGTTTAGACCTTGTGCAAAAATTTAAGAATGAAAGAGGTTGTGTAATTATGTCATTATTAAAAGTTGTTGAGCGTAAAACTGCAAAGGTAAAAGCTCAAAAAGATACCCATGTAAAACGTGATCAAATTGTTTTAGCTTTCCGTGACTACGTTGCAAGCAATTTAGATGCAGAATTATTCCCTGCTATTCAACTAGGTGTACAGTATGGCGAAATAGTTGGTAATGAAATTGTACACGTTAGTAATTATCCACACATTACTAAAGGTTTCTATGATAGTACATATAACATTGTTTTAGCTCCTTATTCTGACATTCCTTGTTTTCACATTGGTTATGGGGTAAATTCCTGTAATGGCTCATTTGGAATTAAAATTCCCTTCGATTACAGTATGACTAAACCACAACTAAAAAAGGTATTTAAACAGTGTTTAGAGGCTTTAGTGTCAAAAGCATATCGAGTGAAATGAAATTCTAACCCATTAAAAAAGACATTTCTTGGGATTAACCCTTAAAGTTTGTTTGCCTCTAGCAACAAAATCAAAATAACAGATATAACAATTTTGTTGCTAGGTTCGAATTAATTTAAAGGAGTGGTAAAAATGGCAAGAAGAAAACCTACTACAATGTCATGGAACATCAAACAAATTAACACTATGATCAATAAGGGAACAATCCTCTTTACTCATCCCCTTCAACGTCCTACGGGCCAATGGGAGCAAGCAGACAAATCCTTATTAGTTGATTCTCTTTTAACCCTCTATTGTCCTGATTGTTTCGCCATCAAGGAAAAGACAGAAAATGGCAATACATACAGCATTATTGATGGCCTTCAAAGATTATCTACTATTCATGAACTTTTGGCAGACAAATTGACTATGACTGACTTAGAAGACTTTTGCCTAGATGCTACAGGTAATGAGGTCTATAACATTTCAGGCAAAACATGGTCACAATTTCCTGAAGAAGTCCAGAACGAAATAATGGGTTATACTTTAGGTCTTAAAGTCTTCGAAATCGAAGAGGGAGACGATGAAGAATCAATTATTGAAGAAATCTTCTATCGCCTCAATAATGGCAAGGGAATGTCGCTAGAGCATAAAGCACTAGTAAAAGCTAGTCATAAGGTGCAAAAATTCGTACACAAAATGGCAACAGAACACAAATTATTCACCAACATTGCAAAGTATTCTGAAAAAGCAGTTAAAAAAATCAGATATTCCAATGACCATTATGCAAGCAATTCTCCTTATCTCAAGGTTAGATTATCCTAGTCTAGCAGCAAAGGACATTGAACTTGTATTCTCGAAAAATGAAATAACAGATCAAGTCTTAACACTCGTGGAAAAATCTTTTGACTTAATTGCTACAGCATTTCCAGAACAGCATAAATTTGTTACAAAAATCAACATTGTTTCAATGGCCTATCTTTTCGCTAATAGTCTTAATCATGATCAAACAATTGTTAATCTTTTGAGATATGTTAATCAAGAGATTAAACCAGGAGATTCCTACAAAGGATATACTGGCTCCGGTAATGTTAAAAAAGAGAAAACCATTAATCGGCTTAAGGGCATTCTTAAACTGTGTGGGGTTAATGACATTGGATTGCCGATTGCTGAAGAAGTCGAAGTTGAGCAAGAATTAAAGCAAGAAATAATTGTTAAAGAGCAATGGGAACAGCCTCAACAAACTGAAAACCTCGAACCTGCTATAACAGTGACCGCAGAAGAGTTCAACGAAGAAAATCAAGAAATTCAACCAGAACAAAACGAAACATCAGAACAAGACCAAGAAGACGCTAAAGCAATTCTAAATATTATTGACAACGTTGCATAATCTCCCAAAATAATTGTATTTGGAATCTAGACAATAACATTAACTTGCTATTGTCTAGCATTCGAGGTAAAGTTGTTAAAACTAAAGGAGTGAAGTTAATGGAAATGATGATTAAATTAAACAGGGAAGAATTGAACCATTTACAATATCCCGTAGTTGTTGAAATGTGGGAAAAAGTACAGGGAAGTATGAGTAAAAAAAGAAAATATAATGAAGAGTTTACAGAACAAGAAAGAGAAACGATTAGAAGATATTACAAAGTGTTTTATAATTGGTATTTAGTAAAAGGAACTCCCGACAGTGCAACAATGTCACCAAAAACATTAAACCTTCTAGAACGCGCTATTAATTTTTTTGGATGTCTATAGAATCATGTCTTTATCGGATGTATGTTCTCAGAGCGGTTCTGCATTCAATGAGAACGAGGAAGATTATGGTTATGAAGTCGCTAGAATTCTCCGCAAACTAGCAGACCAATTCGAACAAGGAGAAACGCCAATTTTGGCAATGGATATAAACGGAAATAGAGTAGTAAAGATTGACTATGAAGAAGATTAACCTTCTTTGTGTCGATGGTGGGCGGTAACAGAATAACAATAACAAATGTTACTGCCTAGTTTCGAAGTAAAGAAAGGAAGTGTAGAGAATGAAAAATTTTGTAATAAATAACGTGAATATGACCAAAGAAGATTTTTCAAAAATGGTTAATTATGTAGGGTCAAGAGCTATAGCATTGGCCGAAGTAGAAGAAGGTATTGCAATTAATGCTTCTAACCCCTCAAGTGAAAAAGATGTTCATAGTAGTATTATATTCTTCTTTGAAAAATGGAATAATGCTTATAAATTAGATTACAGACGGAATGATATTGAAATTACTTGGAGGGAATAATCCATAAATCAAGAATTTCACGGGAAGAAAGGAGTAATGTAAAAATGACAGAAAATAAAATGATTGAAGTGGTATTTCAATCTTATCTTGATTTAGTTGGGGCAAGTGATTATCCATATATACAAAATGAGGATGGAAGTATTAACCTAGTTGGAAAATTGTTTGGCGTTGTCAATACCCATATACCAAAAAGATATCTTGATTATGATGAAAATGGAATCCCCGTAAGTACAATGATTTGCGTTCATGATGGAGAGCCGAACAGACTTTATTAATCGATAAAATCTAATTTTGATTGTATGGAAATAGGGCGAAGTGACATAACAATAACAGGACTTCGCCTTGATTCGAGACTATTAAAATTAAGAGGAGCGTGTTTAGAATGGTAAAAAAAATCATGAACGAAATCAAAGTATTTGTGATCCGTTCTCAAAGAGATAATTCTATCAAGGGTGGAAAAGTTTTCTTAAATGAGGATTCGGCAAAAAGCCTAGAATACAATTATACTTATTCACAGGGAAATGATGTATATCTAGATTCCATAACATTACCTTTTGTTGGTAAACATGTTTCGCAAATAACTATATATAGAGGTTTTGATTATGGTTATCCAGGAATACACGATGTTGTATACAAATCCGAATTATACCCATCTACAGAACTTGCACAGTCAAGTAAAGCATGGAAAAGGATCGAACAACAGGTGATAGAAAAACCTGAAGAATTCAATGTATATCCAAATAAAATTTGTTCGAAGGACTATGGTGACGAAGACTGGTACTATGGCGATGTAATGGAAGGCAAGGTGTCGGCAGAAATAAAAAGGTTAAAAGTTATACATTAAATCCAAACTTTTATATGATGAAAAATGAAGGAGAGTGTTAAATTATGAGAGCAAATGCCAATGATCAAAGAATTTTAGATGAAATGTATAGGAAATTCAGCGAACTTGCAATATTGCAAAGTGAACTTTCACAAAACGTTCAACAAACTATGTTAGAATTGCATGGTGAACACTTTACAGTAAATCACTGTGTAAGGTGGGGAGAAATTGCAATTTCTGAAGTTACAAGCGAAATAGAATAGCATTTTGCAGAGTGTAAAGGGTAATATATTTATAACAATTGCCCTTTATTAATGCACTGGCACACGTTTCAAGTCGTGACCTATGCTAAATTATGAAAGAGGTTATTATTATGATGGAATTTAAAAATTGCAATGATAAAACGAAAGCAATGAGAATTGCAGAATTAAAAAAGGAGATAGACGACCAAAGAAAGCGAAATGTAGAACTATTTAACTCAATTCCTTTAGTAAGTCATGAAGATCCATTAAATAAAAAAGCTAAACCAGTTTTAGCAGAATGGAGAAAGGGGAGTAAGGCATTAAAGATCATGATTCATGAACTAGCAGAATTAGAAAGGATAACACATAAAACTAATGAAGTTAAAATAAATGAGAAAACATTTATTAATGGTTTTGGGGAAGCAACAAGCAAATATATAACTTGTGCAGGGTATGAAAGAGCAGAAAACAGCAGTAGAAAAGCAATGTTGTCATTTATAGGAGGTAGATAATCTAATGTCCATAATGCAAGAATTTGAATCAATCAGAAAAGAAATTGGTGAAACTAAATTCCAAGCAATCGAAAATTATTTAGAAATCCACCAGGAATTATTTCTCAGTGACATCTATTACAAAGAGGCTGAATGGTTAAAATTTGAAGAGTGGTATAACAAATCTTAAAATATATTGCATAGAAGGTTTAATTGTTCTCTATGTCGTGATATAATGTTAATATAAAATATTACGACATAGAGAGTGTTTAAGACTTTATCAAAAATTTAAAAGGAGTGTGTTACATATGTCTAAAAATTATATCAAAAACCTTGAAACTGGCAAAATTGAACTCCATTTCTCAAAACCTGAATATCAAGCATTGTCCGACGAACTTAAAAAGGAAATCAAAAGATCATATCTATTTTCTGGTACTGCTAAAGCGTGGGTATCTCGTTCAATCCATAATCAATGGGCATCAATTGATTTAGCTAAAAAACTAGGATTTACCGAGGAAGAGAAAACTGGTGAACGCTTAACATTTGCTGAACAACTAGAACGTAAGCAAGAAAAAGCAGAACACAGAGCAGAGCGTTACGACCAATATGCTTCAAATGCTAATAACAGAGGCAAAGCTCTGCAATCTGAATTAGAATCTCATCATGGAGACATTGCTTTCTTCACTCAGCCAATTATTGCAGGTCATGCAGGTTCACAGGCATTCGGCAATCGTAGACAAAAGATTTATGACAGATATCACAAAGGATTTGAGGAGTATAAAAAATCAGAATACTTTGCTGAAAAAGCTGAAACAGCAAGAATGACAGCAGACGCAACTCAACTTAAAAGCCCTATATATCTTAACAATCGTATCGAAGAATGTGAAAAAAAGAATCCGGAAGATTGAAAAGAATGTCGAATCTTATGAAAATATTCTGTGTAAAAAGAATAACAATGAAACAGTTCCCTCTTTTTACGCAAATAAAACAGAGGAACAAATTCAAGGTTATTTAAATGAATCTCTCGATAGATTAGAGTACGAAGTTGACAAACTAGGATATTTTCAAAACTGCATGGAGCAAATTAAAACTAAATTAGAGGAAAATGGTCAGAAAATGTATAACAAATCTGACATAAAGCCAGGTTATTTATTCTTGAATTATCGTCATAAAGTATGGGCCAAAGTCATTCGAGTTAACCCTAAAACCATAACCGCAATATATATTGAAGATCCCTTAAAAGGGTTTGACGCTTCTTGCCCATATGCAGAAATTAAGGAAGTAAAAATACCAGAAGATTGGAAGGATGAAAAAGAAGTAAAAGCAGAAAATCCTTTTAAAATTGGTGACATTGTTTGCAAACACAGACCAGCAGACAATAGTATTTATAGAGCTTATCAAATTGTCAAAACTACAGAAAAATCTGTAACAATTCAAAGAATCGAAGTATTAGACCACAAACCTGTAAAAGATAATTTTATCAGTGAGCAGCAAGAAAGGAAACAAGTTAAAAAAGATAGACAAGGAAATTTCGTAATAAATCATGATGATTGGTATCTATATAAATATTCTGCATAACAATTCAGCAGTAACAGTTTAACTATTCTCTATAACGTGCTATAATATATTAAATCCAAATATAGTTATTATAGTGCGTTGCGGAGAGCAACAGAAAATGAGATTTCCTGAAAAGTTTATACTTTCTTATATCCCTAGATCATTCGAGGAAATGAAAAATAAACCATTAGCAGTATTTCAAGTAAGTAAGTATGAAGTATCTCCAATGAATATGAACCTATTCACTTATGAAGCAATTATCAAAGGTAATAAACAAGCGCATCCGGCGTTAAGATCCGCATGTATTCAGCAAAATGAAGACTATTCTTCTTTAATTATTGCTTGTGAACCAAACGATGAAGAAAGTGAACTGACAAGTAAGAACAGGCAAGTTATTAAGGATTATGTTAGGGAACATAAAACTGAATTATTAGAAGTCACTGGGAAAGAATATTTGTCCTTTGAATGGTATTGTTAGAATTAAAAGAAAGAAGGTTATAAAATGGATCAAAATGATATTCTAGAAACCTTACAAAGGTTGGAAGAATTCAGAGTTAAAATTGAAAATGGAGATATGCAAGCAGGATGTCCAGACTGGATTATTAGAGTATGTCAGGCAAAAGTAGCACAAGATCATTTTAGTAGTCGGGTTGAATGGTCTGAGATGCTAAAAGATAGAGTATTAAATAATATTTGATAATGCCTAGAACATCCATAACAAAAGTATAACAATGGGCTATGGATGTTTTGGAGTTTATCAAAGTACATGGATGTGATAAACTATATTTAATTAAGGAGGTTACATAATGATCGAAATGAATTTAAATTTCAACACTAAACTTTCTTTTGAAAATGGTCTTACTGTTTCTTTTTCAATTGGTGAAGGTAATTATTGTGCTAACAAAAACTTTACTGATAATCCCTATAGCAATCAAAAATCAGGAAGAACCTGTAAGAATTGTGAAGTTCTCGTTTTTGAAACTAGCACAGGCAATGACTTGAAAATACAACAATTTCTTCCTAAAGGTAAAAACGATGACGGAACTTACGTAGGTTGGGTAATTCCCAATGAATTGGCACAAATTATTAATAATGTTGCTAATTGGAAAGGTTAAAACCCTTTTCCCTTAAATCTTACAATTCATTCGACATACGCACGCATGTATGCTATACTCATATTATTCATTTACATCAAAAAGGAGGTTACAAAAATGCAAGTATCTCTAAACACTCGAATTGAATTAGAATTACGCCAACGCTTAGACATCTATGTTAAAAAAACTAACAGATCAATAGCACAAATAACAGCAGAAGCTATTGAAAAATATCTAGACGAAAAGGAGAAAAAAGACTAAAATTTTATTGACGTATGCGTGCAAGCGTGATATAGTATTATTAATCAAGTAAATATTATTTATTAATTTAGAAAGAGGGAATTGAAATGAAAAAATACTTAATAGGAGCATTAATCTTTGACAATGGTGGAGGTTTAACCCTTCAACTCAATAACAGCTATGCCCACTGGTATCAAAGCATGAACCAAGCAGCAGAGGACTTAAAAGCATATTTAGAAGAGGGCGATACTGAATATTGGGACGGTCACGAAGAAGAGTCAATGGAATTAAACCCTCAATATGATCAAATTCAAAATGGAGGTTATAGAGTTTTCTCCATAGAGGATATTATTTCAATGACTGAAGAAGAATATATGGATTCTGGATGGGGTAATGTCAGAGATTTTTGCATAGCTTATAATGGATAATTGTATCTGGAGAATAGGCAATAACAGCGAAGCATGATAACAGCAAGGTTGTTGCCTTCCTTTCGAGGAAAAGTTAATTAAGTATGAAGGAGTGGAGAAAATCATGAAATGTCCTATTTGTGGCAATGAAATTAAACTTATTAATTTAGGTGATGATCAATATTATTTTTGTTGGTTAGATGATGCAAAATATGTCAAGGAAGATTTAGAAAGATTTCCTATAAACCAATAATTTTCTGGGAATTAGAAAGGAGATAATTAAAAAATGAATTTTAGAATTCGCGTTATAGAAGATCAAAATGGTAATAAGTTTATTATTAAGGAGGGATTTTAGAATGTATATTTGCTTAAAATGCGGTGAGGACTTCGATAATAATAAAACTGGTTCGGAAGAGTGTCCAAGATGCGGAAGCGAAGAAACAGTAATCAATAGGGAATATTAATTCCCTTTCTGAATATCCTAATTTGAGTATAACAGATTCGATTATATGCTTCAGGGTATTCACAAAGGCAATTAAAGCTAAATAAATTATTGGAGGTAACAAAATGAGCAAATTAAAATTACTTCAAGAATTCAAAAACATTTGCGACACTCATTCTATTCCATTCACTTTTAAGTCATTTGACATGTTTCTAACTCATATTTCTAAGTAATCTTACATATCTTATATCAATTATAAACCATAAAATAAAATAAAATTTGAAAGAAGGTAATCATTATGCGAAAACCTAAAAACATCAAAAACTTACCTCTCCCTGCTTCAAAACTCAACTCCCTCTATCTAGGCAAAGAAATTGTTTACACTGGTACATTTAACACCCTAAGACCTTACAGGGGAGAAATCATTAATATTGCTTACTACTCAGACTTAGACCCTGTTCCATATGCAGAAATTAAATTAAAATTATGGAATAATCGAACTGTAACTAAAATTCTCCCATTATCTGATGTTGTTTTGGTATCTTCTTTGAAGAAAACTAAAACTAAAAAATCCAAGCTAGCAGCATAAATTAATGTGGTTTAATAGGCATTGTATAAAGCGTAAAATAATTATAACAATTGACCTACATACGCTCATACAATGCAATTTTAAAATACATTGGTTAGAATGTATAAATAAATTAAGGAGGATGTATCAATGGCAAACATACTAAGATTAAATGCAGAAATCATAGAACGTGAAGCAATTAAAAATGGTTTTAATTATGATGGTAGTAATATTTTCACATTTGCCGAATGGAAAGATAAAGGTTACTTTCCAGTAAGAGGTCAAAAAGCTTTTATCAAGATTCATCTATGGACTAAAGGCGAGAACAGACGAAAAACATTAGTTGGATTATTTACGAGTGAACAGGTTGAGAAATTGACTAGAAGGGAGTTAGTTGTGGTATAATCTTGTAAATGTCATTTATACTATAACAGCACGAGTTCTGTGGTTCAGAGATTATTTGAATGAAAGGGTGTTTTATATATGTCAATTAAATTACCTATTGTAAATGTTAAAGATATCAATTGGAATAGTCACGACTCATCGTTTGATATATTCAATGATATTGTAGTAGGAGATATTGCAATCATAGAGAACAAATTAGAATGCGTTCTCCCTTTAGATGATAATGAATATTGTGTTACTATTGATAATGGTAATGTATTTATTGAAGAACCATTTTCGTATGAAGAATGCAAAATATTATTTGGAAATGATTTTGGTAAATCGTATAAATACATGATTAGCTTACTAACAGACAATTGCTATGAAGATTATATTTATGGTAAATTTATTGAGGGCGATGGGTGTCCAGTGGGAGCAGATTTCACTTATGCGGTAAGTTTTGATAATGTGGAAGATGTTCATGAGTATGCCAAGGAGAAAGCAAAGTTAAAGCTAGGTGAATATGCCGTTCATGGATTTTATGTTTGATCCGAGGAAACTATTATTTTGAGTTATTTTAAATTAGAAGGAGCGTGCCAACGATGAAAAGATTATACATTAATTTTAAATTAGAGCAAGAGATTCCAAAAGAAGTAATCAAGGATAAAAATGTATACACCAGTGAAATTGGTTTTATCGTTGTAAAATCTGAATATAAAAAGAAATTCGAAAAGAAGTATAATATTGCATTAACAGACTTCTCTGAATGGTTTACGGAAAGATATAGTGAAACCAAAACTATTCATGAATTAATTTATGAAATATTAGAGGACGAACCACTTCTGAAGGATGAATGGGTAGAACAAGATTTTACTGATAAATATTCTCCAGAAATGATTAAATCAACACTCAATAAATTATCTTTTATGTCTGATGATAAAATTATTGAGTATGTTTTAAGTTATAAGTTGGAAGAAGCATTGAAAATTGTTATTAAACCATTTATAATGAGTGAATCAATCAAAAAATACCAAGAGCGTGTAAATAGTTTGGAAAATCAATATCGTATTGATTATTATAAGAAAATTACTGACCTTTAAAAAACATAACTTATTCTAAATTAGAAAGGAATTGATAAATGATGAAATTTGCAAAATATTATGACGTAACAAGTAAAATGAATCAGTTGATTAATAAAGGAGAATTATCAACTTATACAAAAGATTATTACAAAAAGTTATTCATATGTATGAATACTAATGATTTTTGGATTAGTAGAGTGCTAGAGGGCTATAACAGCGAGTATGATCAGGAACTGGGTAAATGGTTAATAGAGAGAGAAAAGATTGATAAATATGATTTTATTGAATTTCTTTCAGAAAAAACAGGTAAAGAGTATGAAGTAGTTAATAAACATCAAAGAGAAAACATTATTGATAGAGTGCCAGTAGACAAAATAATTGAATATTTAATATTAATGGATGATGATAAAGGACTTGAAGGTTGGGATAGTCTTGAATGCGATAGTTTAGAAGAGGTTATAGAAGCATTAGATGGTGGATTTGGAATTGAAATGATGATATAGCAGAGTTACCAAATGAATAGCAAGCTTTAATGTAAATGAGAAGGAGTTTTAAACATGGCAACATATATTAATGGTAATAGCGAAATATTAACTAAAGAAGAAGCGTTTTCTTGTCCAGAATGCGGTAAAAAAGCTGATGACTGGAACGAAAGTAATTGGCAATATTGTGAAGGTGAAGCATATAAAGATGTAACGTGTATTTGTAATGATTGTAACGAACAATGGGATTTTCAGGAGTATAAAAACAACAATGTGCAAATTGTTTACGGATAGTATAACACTGGTCTGAGCCAGTCTAAAAAGACCTTTAGCTTAGAGCGTTGGCAGGGTTTATAACAATCCTGCTAGGTGGTAAAACAATGAAGGGAGGATGATTAATAATATGAGTAATTCGTTTAAAGAATCAGCAATAATTTTAAATATCCATTATACAGAATTAAACAAAGTCAATGATGCAATTTATTTTACAAAACGATTAAGACAAAATAAAACTAAATCTGAAAACGAATGTAATGAAGAATTAGTAAGATTGTATGAACAGAAACGAAATATTGAAAATCATATTGCTGAATGTTTGAAAGTGTTAAAAGTGGTATAGATCTCATGAAAAGTAAAATTTAACGGAGCGAAAGGAAGTATGTAAAATGGTTGAATTTAAAATCTATAACAATGAACTAAAAGAGATTTCCGAGGAAGAATCAGTGGTAAGAGCATGTAAAAAAGCAAAAGACATAAATGGTTTTGTTGGAGTAGTTCAAGTTCTCAGAGGTAGAGAAAACTATGGTAAAATCAAAGAAATTATTCAAGGTGAAACCTTAGAATATTTAGCAAGTAAGGCAAGTAAAAATACATTAAAAGAAGAACAGTCCAATGAGGGAAAAGTAATAGTATTTTGTTGTATTTGTAATTGTGAATTAGATTTAGCAGAGACACGTTTAACGGAAGACACTGGGGAACCTATCTGTGATAATTGTCATGATATTTATACTTATATTTAATTAATCTGTGCTAATGATTTAAGCCCATACTGTATAACAGATTCAATATAACAGCAGACATAAAATAGTACAGGTGGGTTTATACGATTAGCAAAGATTGCTAAATAAAATATTGGAGGTAAATTATTATGAAAATTAAAGTTGATTTATTTTGTTTAAAGGATATTAAGGATATTTCATTCGATTGCACAAGTGATAACATGTATTCGGTAATTCTTGATACTAATAGTTCATATTTTGGCATTCATATTAAACATTTGGTTACAAGATTAAATGATGGTAGTTTTAAAGTAAATGCTCCTTGGAGGTATATTCCAAAACATCGTGAATTTGTACCTGAAGTATATAGTCTCATAAGTGAATTAACAAACTGGTGTGAAAATTATTATTTACAATTGGAAACGGCAAGTAAATAAAGTAAATGGAATCCCCATATCGCTATAACAGTAGGTCATATAACAGTCATGAGTATGGCGTTGTGGGATTATATAGTGGTATTGGTTAATAGATAATGGAGGTGAATTAATATGAATGGTTGGTTATCTCCAGAAGGAGAATTTTATAACACTTACAATTTATTAACTCATTATCAAAAAGCAGAAGAAATTGCAGATTGGAATGAGATTAGCTTTAATGTAATTGATCAATTGACTGGTGCTCATCCGTGGTGTGCTGAAAGACTATTGGAAATTTTAGGTTGGGTAAAATTAGGTAGTGATGAAAAAATTGTAGATGTTAATGTTTTGACAGATAAGCAAATAAAGTTTATTTTGGTAAATAAATTAGTTTAATAATTGGAGGTAAATTATTATGAATCATATTTCTGTAGGAGTTTATGCAAATGGGAGTCATGTAGTAAATATTGTTAGGGATGAACATATCAACGATCATATTAAGTATAACAAATTGTTTAGGTCTGGAAGAGCATTGTTTGTAGACGGAGAATGTCTTAATACGGGATATCTAAATAATGAAGAGGTTAAAAAATGGAAAGATAAAATTAAGGGAATGAATATTGATTCCTCTATTGCATCAGAGAAATATCATTAATTTGTTATATTTCCAAAATACTCGATCCTCAAACCCTTGCTACACTAGGCTTTTATAATTCAATATTTGGCATAAAATGTTATTTT
>Ga0209728_1001256_pt1 | contig 16141 bp, 16 predicted proteins | sample RifGroD1_FD_183997 | JGI IMG/M metagenome (GOLD analysis project Ga0209728, IMG submission 183997) | Groundwater microbial communities from Rifle, Colorado, USA - Groundwater D1 (SPAdes) (version 2) | ecosystem: Environmental > Aquatic > Deep subsurface > Groundwater | place: Rifle, Colorado... | reverse complement strand
TCATATTGCTCAGAAAAAAAATGGAAAGTCAGTCGATGGCCGTACAACCAGACATGAAGGTTATGAGATCAGCCAACGCAAACGAAAACGAGTCGAAGAAATATTCGGCTGGGCAAAAACGGTCGGGTTAATCAGGAAAGTAAAAATGCGAGGTCTTGAAAAGGTTGACTGGCTATTTACTATGTGTCTTGCGGTCTTCAATTTAGTTCGTATGCGCAACCTGGAGACGGAAGCATGAAATTAACGAGCGAATACGACCGTTTATTATACTATTGTACCTTCCTTTGGAAAGTTGCTGCGAATATACTTTTGAAATCAACGGTTATTCTATCATAATTTTGTCTTTTACATCAAAATCAGAGGTTGTTTTGGTTAATGGTGTGTAATTTTCAACAGCCTGCTAGGTATTCAGTTCCGACGGCTCTTGCGCTTGGCTGGAGCTACCACAAGGGCGGCAACAAGCCAAGCCGCAATTTCTGCATGATATCAAGCGCTGACGGGTTGGCCGTTTGCAGCAAGAAAGCCTGCAAACTAGACAGTATAGTATTGCCTTCCTGGGGAACAAAAGCCCAGCCTTTGACGCGTCGCTGAGCATGGTCGAACAGTAAGTTATTACTAACAATAATAGCGTGTGCGTAAATACGCCCGTAGCGACCATAGCGCCGCCCGGCTTCAAACACGACATTAGAGTCAAATTTGGCGGTTTGGGCCACCCAGTCCCCGGCTTGACTATCTTTGATACGCGGCGGCCAGGCGGCCGGCTGGAGGCCGATATTGAAACGGATGGCGTGCAGCAATTGGCTGGGCGTAGTGACATCAGAAGACTGGACCGCCAGGTCAATTCCCAGGCTAGCCAATAAAACGCCCAGGTCGGCGGCATGGTGGGTACCATGCTGGGCATCGCGGTGGCGCGAGACGACATTGGCGCTTACCAGCCGCTGATGGCTCCCCAGGTCTTCACTGCGCCTCACCACCACAAAATCGGCATCGCTAATACCGTTCATGGCCTGATCGGCGAAATACCGCAAGATGGACGCCGAACCGTGCGTGTTGCAGGAGACTATCTGCGCCCAGGGCTGTCCGGTAATAACTGCATCATTTATACCAGCCATATAAGGCTGGCCAAAACCGTACTCGCTGCCTTGGGCGCAGCCCCCCCGCAGTTGTGTGAAATATTTATACCACTCTTTGTTGCGTAATCCAAAGCCGTTGGCGGTGCAGTCGAAGACATAATTAACGTACTCTGGCAAAATCCCAGGCGACAAAACGTTCAGATAGGGATTGTCGGCGGCATGGTGAAGATGGACACCGCGCTGTTGCCAGGCTTGTAGTTCCGGATAATTCCAAGCGTTTAGGCTGGTGTTTTTTAGAGCATGCAGCTCGCCAATACCTAACTCGGCCTGGAAATCAAGCAGCAAGTTGAGAATGCTACTGCCAATATTACCTAAGCCATTAACCAAAACCCGCATTACAGCCTCTTTTTAAGTGCGCTAGCAGTCTTGGCCGCTTTTTTGCGTCCCTTGCATGGTATAGAAAGACTACCTAGCAAGATTCTCAAATCATAGCGCCAGCTTTTATGGCTGACATAATGCCCGTCCAGCCTTAAGCTCAACCGAGCCGAGCAAATGCGCGTTAATTGCGCCAGGCCGCTGATGCCTGGTTTAACCGACCAGCGCCAGTCGCAGTCGGCAACTTGCCAACCCAAGCGCATAATATCGGCCGTGGTAAGCGGGCGGGGGCCGATTATATTCATATCAGCTTTTATGATGTTATACAATTGGGGTAATTCATCAAGGCCGCTACGCCGCAACAGTCGACCAATGCGGCTTACCTTTCCGTCGCGCATAGTCCGGAATTTATAAATTCTAAAAGGCCGACGATTTTGACCCAGCCGACTCTGGATATATAAAAGCGGCAGCCCGTCACTAACCAGGATTGCCAAGGCGACCAGGCAAAGCAGCGGACTGACCAGGATTGCCAAGCCCCAGGCGACTAGCCGATTCACGGGTACGTCTCCAGGCTATCGGCCGGGTAGCTGTTGCTGGCCAGCTGGCGGGCGGTATCCAGATTGAGGCCAGCGGCACTGGCCGGCCGATACTGTTGGGGGGGTTGGCTGATTTCCAGCAGCCGGCTGCCGGCATTGGCTTTAGAAAAGCGCTGCCAAATGGTTTCTGGAATCAAGCAAAAATCACTGCTATGCCAGTCCGGTAACGGCTCGTCGCCTTGTCGATATGGTTCAAACAATTCCGGCCGCAGCTTATAAACCAGCCGCCAATGTTCGGGGCTGGGTTCAGCCGGCGTAAAGCTCTCGGCCTGCAGAGCGAATTCATACATCAGCAGACAAGACACCCCATGCGGGCTGATTATGATCCGGCCTTGGGCCGCCTGCTCCAGTCCGGCGAATTCCTGGATCAGGGCGCTATACTGGGGATAGCGGCGCACATGCCAATAACGGCGGACGGATGGATAGTTGGCGAGCGCCAAAAGTCCGCCCAGCACCAAGGTTGCCGTCAGGCCCCAATGACCAGCCAAGCCCAGTTGCCGCCAAGGTTTGCTCGCGCATGCTGCGTCACCAGCCAGCGGAGCCGAGTTGTTACCAGTCGGCCGGCTGACCACATGCAGAGCCAGGCAGAGCGGCGTCAGGAGGAAAAAACGCCAACTGGCACCATCGGTATGGAGCGGGAAAAACGGAAAGCTGCCAGCGAGCGCCAGCCACAGGAAAAGGTGCGTATCGAGCCGGTTGACGGCCAGTTGGCCGGACACGATCGGCGATGGCAGTCGTCGAAGGGGTGATTTTTTGATAGCCTGGGAAGCCAGGCTGCCGTAGTACAAGATACCGTATAAGGGAATCCCCAGCTGAATCAGCAGTAAGGCGACGTACTCAGTTGGTGCGCTACTGAAACTACGCAATCGGTTTAGGCGTTGCAGCGGCGCCAGTATTGAAAATTCGAGACCACTCAGGCGCTCCCGCCAATTGCGCGCTATCAGTAAATATGCCGCCACCAGGCCTATTACCACTAGTATGCCGGCCAGAATACTGAGCGCAAGCCAGCGTCGGCGCTGCCAACTCCGCCAGATGAGTGGCAGGCCGAAGCGGCCAGTCAGCCAAAACAACAAACAGAGGGCCGTCAAACGGTGGGCGGTCAAACAAAGGAGTCCACTGCCCAGGGCCAGCAAACCCCAGAACCAGGGCCTGGCCAACCGGGTAGGTTTGGGCAGAACCATGGCTTGACGGAGGGCCACAACGCAGATGACCAGACAACTTAAGCCCAAGGCGTTTTTAATGTATTCAAGATGCAGGAAAATCCAGAGAGGCGATAGCCCAAGCAGGACGAGCGAGGCCAACGGCGTCAACCAGTGCCTAAACCGCTCGCTTAGCTTGGGATTGTCAGCAGGAGGGATAGCCTTTGGGCTGTTTAACCAGAGCAGCAAAACGCCGGTTAAGCTGATCAGGCTGGCCAAACTGGCCGCTAAACGCGGAGTCAAGCCTGGTTCGTTGACCAGCCAATCCAGCCCGGCCATGAATTGATAGACCCAAGATTGGTCTTCATAGAGGAGCGCCAACCCTTGGCGCAGGCTTTTAATCTGCAACGCGTAATAGTAACCGTCCAAGCCAACGGCGGCCGGGCTATCTAGCAGCCAAAGCAGCAGCAGCAGCGCTGGCAACAAACAGCCCAGCAACCAAATAGCGACGGTCCACAGAGTGTGTCGCTTCATTGCTGGCGTATCAATACAAAATTGTAGAAAATTGTTCGATTTACCGTTGCGCTTTCATACTGGATAACTTCGCGTCGCTCATGATCGAGGCGCAGCGAAATGGTGCGGTAGGCTGTTCTGGCCGGGTTGGCCTTATACAAAATCAGCCAACTTCCCCAAACCAGCCAATTGGCGCTTTGATTGGCATAATCATCGCCGGAGCCGTAATCGGAGCCACCATAACCGCCGTAGTCGCTGTAATAGCTCCCGTAATGATCGCCGCCATAGGACTCATAGTTGTCAGTATAATAATCGCCATAGATGCCGTTACGGCTTTCCAGATATTGCGGATTTTCGCTGTCCGGACCGTCGTCGTTAAAATATAGGGCATAGACCTCGGCGGTATCGCGGCCGGTAAGGCTGAAAAGAATTTGTCCCTGGTAGCGATATTCAAGTTTGCTTAGCAGCAGTTGACTGAAGTTGGCGGCTGGCAAAGGCGGATTTTCCAGGTCCTTGATTAATTCGGCATTGTACTTTTCGTTGGCCGGAACCCAACTGTCATTGTAGGCGGCGACTTCCCGATACCAGCTTTTTGCCATAAAATAATTACGATAAGCGGCGGTGGTGAAGGGACGGCCGTAACGCGCAAATATTTCATTGCGTAAATAGGGCAACATGGAGTCGCGCACCGCGAAAAGCTGACTCAGCTTAATGCGGGTGTCGGCCGTCCAGAAGCCGGTATAGCCCTGCAACAGCCGGTTTTGAGCGCTCAGACTAAAACCGACGGCCAGCAGCAGACTAAGCAGAATACCGATTCTTTTAAACATCATTGTCCTCCTCTACCTCAATGCTTCTCATGGAAACGCTTCCGTTCTGGATTTCTTCATAGATCGTCTTGATTTTCCAGTCTGTAGCAAGCATGCCGAGAATGTACAAAAGCGGCAGATAATGCTCAGTGGTCGGAATAGAACGTTTGTACTCCGGAAAATACCTTTCGTAATCGATGAGTTCATCAAGCTGCCTGCCGTCCAGCTTATCACTCAACCAGTGATCGGCCTTTATAGCCCAGCCAAACGGCTTTTCGGCTTCATCATAACTAATTTCACGTAAGTTATGCACCAGATTGCCACTGCCTATGAATAGAATACCGGCGTTTCTCAGTTTTCCAAGCTGCCGCCCCAGGCTAAAATGTTGCCGCGCATCCTTAAGGATGTCAAGACTTATTTCCAATAAGGGAACATTACAATCTGGATATAGATGCTTAACCACTGCCCAGCCGGCATGGTCAATTCCCCTGTCCGGATCGACTTTAATGGTCGGGATTTCGTTGCAAATCAACTCTGCTATGGGCGGTGAGCCGGCGGGAGCATATTTGATTTTATATAAGGTATCGAGAAAACCATAGAAGTCGTAGAGCTGTTCCGGATTGCTGTTACCGGTTATAAAGGTGCCGGTCGTTTGCCAATGCGCCGAAACAACCACAATAGCCTTGGGTACCAGTATGGTTCTTGCATAGTTGGAAAGGAATTCCGAGTACTTGTTTTTGGCGAGGGCGTTCATTGGCGACCCATGGCCAATAAAGACGGGATTTAGGGAAGGAGTAGAAGAATCCATCATATTACAAATACCCTCCTTAGGCCGCCCACAAAGTAGACATAATAGAATATTTCAATCCTATTCACTCCGATTACCATCATTCAGGAAGCGCTCTCCCTCAGCTGCTTTGAAATATCTTTACATAATTCACAAACAGAATAGTAACCATCCCTAGATAATTCAATATTATTTTCTTTTGCTAGGATATAAAGTCCTTCGCTTCTCTTTTCGACCATTGCCTTCAATACTGGATCTTTTTCATAATCATAATCCCTTAAAATATCGGCAATGGTATTTTTATGGATATTACCGATTACGCTACAGGCTACGATATCGCCATTCGGCTCTACGCAAACAGATTTAATGTCATTGGGCATATCGGTATATGGTTGATCCTTGCAGGTGCCTTGAATATCCAGTTTGGCTTTTGGCAAATACTCTGATAGATTCATTAATGCTCGCCCCGAAGGAAACAAAATATTCCCGGCACTTACAGGAACCCCCAAATAGCCAAATTCTTCAAGTATTTTGTTCGTCGCAATATTATAAGGATTATTATCCTCTTGATTTATTACCCATACAGGATGTAATTGTAAATTACCTTTTGTTTGCTTCTTTAATTGCTCAACGGTATATTTTACTATTTCATAGTCGAGATATTTCTCATGAAAACAATCTATGGATACCAATATATCATTTGCATCCGTTATCATAGATACAATTTCCTGTATTCTGATTTTTTTATTTGACCAATATCCATTCGTGATTATTTGACGAGTCGGTATATTGCAGCCTCTGGCTGTTTTAAGGATTTTACAGACTAAATCAGGATGTAATAGCGGCTCACCTCCAAATGTCATAATTGACTCAATTTTGTAATCGTCACATGTCTCTTTTATTAGCTTTTCAGCCATAGCGAGACTAATCAGTTCTGTAGCATCTGATAAATTTTTAGAATAAACGGAGCAATGATCACAATGAGATGTGCACTTATAGGTAATGAAAAATTCAATTCTCTTCAAATCGATTTGTGGATTTAATCCGGCTTTCATAGTAATACTCCTTCTGCTTGAGCAGGCGTGAATAACATACGCTTAATATCTCCGACGCGTACATGGCACGATTATTACCGAGCCTAGCGACAGCAAGAATCGCGCCATAACCGAGCCAGCTTGAAGCGATTGATACAGTTCTTATTAATATATTTTCACTTTACAAGTTTGCTTTTTGTAAAATTGCAATTGATTCTTCTATACCATTGCGAATTTCAAGATTCCAATTTGCAATTGGACTATTATGTTTTAACAAGGTAAGAATTTCTTTAATATTGATATTTCCATTTGTTAATCCATTGTGATCATCATTTATTCCGAAATTGTTATGTAAATGTACATGACCTATTTTGCTTTGCAGAGTTTCAATCCATTGCTTAAGTGATTTTGAAGAATTTGCGTTGACATGTCCAATATCGAGACAAATGTTGAAATTATTATTGTTTATTTCTTTAACCAAACCTAGCATTAAATCAGGAGTATCTTCATATACATTTTCAATAAAGATATTAATTGCATTATTTGTAAATTCAATAATATTATTCCAAAATGTAAGTGAATTCTTAATCCATGCCGATCCTTCATAAGTTTTAGGGAACCAACCAGTATGAAATATTATATTTTTAATCCCTAATATTTTACAGGCCGTAATTGCTCGCTTCAATTTTAATTCTACTAATTCTTTTAACTCAATATCATCTGTTCCTGGCATTAAATCAAAAAATGGACCATGCGCAGATCTAATTAAAGAATAATCAGGACGTTCTTTTATGCTTTTTACAAACTCATCTGAATACAAAATAGGTTTTACTAATCCATTAAACTCAAGATTAATATTATTTTTGATTGCAAATATAGAAATCTCTGGAATATTCGAAAACGAAGTAATGCTTATCATATAATTTCCTTATAATTCTCTAAAATTTTCAATCTTACTTACCTACCCCACGCTCATTTCCCCGCTTGAACTGCCCGGTGATCTTGGCCAGAAACAGCTGCAATTCGTAGATGTTGTCCAAGGCGATGACGCGCAGCAGCTTGTTGTAGTCCTTGCCATTAATAACACTGACCGGTTGGCTGCGCCAATACAGCTGGGCTTTGTGGTCCTTGAGCAGCTTATAACTAAACGGCTTCTCGTTGAACAGGATGTTGCGCTGGTCTTCCATCGTGCCTCCCGGCTTACGCGGCTGGTTTTTATTATAAAGTCCCTGCGGGCGACCAGGCGGCGCTGGCGGGCGGTCAGCCATCTCCGGCTTGTCCCGGCCGCCGCTTCCCGAAACATGGCCGGGCTGGTTCCAGCTGTATTATCCTTCTCCCAAATTTACTTAATAAAATATCAGGCACGGGGGACGGTGGCGGTTACTACCCGGCTCAAGCGCGGTTGACGGCGTTTCCAGACCAGCCAGGCAGCCAGCCCGAGGAAGGTGACGCCGAGGTCGAAGACGACGGCCAGGGCGTAAGAGTGGTTGTAGAGGCCCAGGCCCACCAGGACGGAGCCGCGGAAAACCAGCGGCATGTCTGGCAGGGAATATTGGGCGCCCAGTACCGCTCCCATGGGGTGGGTGATGAAGTCCAGTACCCAGTGGCTAAAGACCGCCGCGGCGTAGACTAGGGCGGCGCGCAGCCGTTGCTTGAGGAGCAGCGCCAGGAGCGCGGCGGCGGCGACCCAGACCAGGGTCATGAACAGGCCGTGGGTCAGGATCATACCGTCGGCCGGGCTCAGCCTGAAGGGCAGCAGCGGGATGATGAGCAGATCGCAAACCTCGGCCGCCACCAACAAGGGGATGAGCTTGGCCTTGGGATCGAGCCATTGCAGGGCGAAACCGGCGCCCAAGTGAGCTAGACCAGCCACTTAGAACCTCCTGCCAAACTGCGGCGGGTCGCGGCGGGCGCTCATAATACCAGCCAATCGTGGGCTTCCGCTTCGGTGTTGAAGGAGCGCAGGACCTTCTCGCCGCTGAACCTGACATAGGCGGACAAGAATATTTTCTTGATACCCGACAGGCCGACCACCGCGTTCTTAGCCAGCTTGTCGCTGACTTCGGCCCCCAAGCGCTTGATCTCGGCCACGAATTCCTCGTTGGCGTGGGTACCTTCGTAGTTCTGCAACAGCAGCAGGCCACCGGCCGAGGCTCGCTCGATCTCGATGGCCTCGCGCAGGATTTTCAGGGAGTCTTCCGTCTTGGTGACGCCGCGGTAATCCACGTACAGTATCTTTTTACCCTTGATCTCGATCCATTGCACACCCATGATTGCCTCCATCGCAGAATTCGTTATCGCCTGCCTAGCTTAACCCGGGCCGCTGGCTCCGGGTTGCTGACCCGGGCGACTGGCTGACTGGCTACCCGGCCAAGGATAATTGTAAACCGGCTTGGCGCGGCAGGCAAGGTAATTTCGGCGCTTCGCCGCCAAAAGGGGCAGCCGGCTGTCTCGGTCGACTTTGCTGTCGTTCTACCTACCCAGCCCGGTCCGTCCCTCCGCCAGGGCCTTGAAAATGTAATCCATCAAGGGCTGGTCGATATTCTGGTTGTTGCGTTCCAGGTAGTCGATAACCTTGGCAAAGTCAATGACCGTCGTTTCCTTGAGGATCGGCGCCAGGTTGTCCTTTTCGCAGAAGTCGATCTTCTGGATTTTCAGCTTATTCTTGTCATAGGTGATGGCGATGTCATAGATGGACAGCTGGAAGCCGATCAAGCGCCGCTCCAGATCGTACCAGACGGTGAGGTCATTGTCATCATCGATGAAGATTCGCCGGAAGATGCCGGCTTCGGTCTGCGTGATGTTCTTTAGCTCGATCAAGGGATGATCATTTTCCACAGCGGCCTCCTTGGGTAATGCGTCGTTTGTCCATGCTTATCGGCCATCGGCCTAGCTGGACTGCTCCAGGATGTACTCCAGGCTCTGGTGGCGGAAGTAGGTATCATAGAGCCGGGCGTAATAGCCGCCGGCGCGCAGCAGGCTGGCGTGGTTGCCGTCTTCCATGATTTGGCCCTTTTCCAGGACGATAGTGCGGTCCGAGTTGCGAATGGTGGACAGGCGGTGGGCGATAACGATAGCGGTGCGGCCCTGCATGACGGTCTCCAGGCCTTCCTGGATCTGAGCTTCGGTAAAGGGGTCGACGCTGGAAGTGGCCTCGTCCAGGATGAAGACGGCCGGGTCCTTCAAGAGGATGCGCGCCAGCGAGACCAGCTGGCGCTGCCCCATGCTGATAGCCGAGCCGCGATGGCCGGTCTCGGTCTTGAGGCCCTCGGGCAGGTCGTCGATCCAGTCGCCGCGGCCCAGGTGGCGGGCGGCCGTCATCACCTGGTCGTCGGTGGCGTCCGGTCGGGCGTAGCGGATGTTGTCCAGAATGCTGCCGGGGAACAGGAAGGGGGTCTGCGCCACTAGGCCGATCTCGCCGCGCAACACGTCCAGGTTCATGGCGCGGATGTCGGCGCCGCCTAGCTGGATGGAACCAAACTGAAATTCATAGAAGCGGCAGAGCAGCTTGACGATGCTGGACTTGCCGGCGCCGGTGGCGCCGACGACGGCCAGCTTCTGGCCGGCCGGGATGTCCAGGCTGAAGTCCGGCAGCACTAGCTCCTTGTCCGAATAGGCGAAGCGCACCTTGCGGAAACTGACGGCCAGGCCGCCGGACCGGACTGGCTGCGGGGCGCAGGCTGGGGCGGCGCCAGTCCAGCTGGCGGTTGCGGCGCCGGCTGGTTCGGCGGGATCACCAGGCGAACATTGCTTCACTTTCGGTTCGCGGTCGATAAGCGAGAAGACGCGCTCGGCGGCGGCCAGGCCGTCCTGGAGCTGGCTCCAGAAGCTGGCGATATTCAGAAGCGGCCACCAGAAATAGGCCACGGCCTGCATGAAGAAGAACCACTGTCCCAAGGATAGGCCGCCGGAGCGCACCAGGCCGCCGCCGGCCATGACGATCAGGCCGTTGCCGAAGCCGGAAGCGATGACCACGGCCGGGAAGATCAGCTGCAGCACGATGCCGCGCCGCAGGTGGAAGCGGTAGGACAGCTGGTTATCTTTTTTAAACGACTCCCAGAGGGTGCGCTCGCGCCGGAAGCCCTTGGCCACCGAAATGCCGGCGATGGCCTCGGCGATGCCGCCGTTGACTTCGGCCGTGACGCGCTTGGCATTCATGGTGACGAAGCGCGCCAGCTTGCGGAAGGCCATGGCCACGGCGAAGGCCACCGGCGCCATGGCCAGCATGATGAGCGACAGCTTCAGGCTGATGCGCACCAGGTAGCTGAAAAAGAAGGCCAGCAGCAGCACCTGGGAGAGGAAGTCGGTCACCAGGTTGATGACGCCGGCGAAGTCCTCGGTGTCGGTGGTGATGCGGCTAACTACCTTGCCCGAGGTGTTCTCGTCGTAGAACGACAGGTCGTGCTTCATGGCGCGGTCGAAGACGTCGGAGCGCAGTTTCCAGATGGTGCGCCCGACGATGCGGCCGGACAGGAAGTGGCGGGCGTAGTTGAACAGCCACTCCACCACGCCGAAGCCGATGACGGCCGCCGCCAGCAGGGCCAGGGTGCGGAAACCGCTCGAGCCGGCCACCACGTCCAGCGACTTGGCGATAACCAGCTGGGCGGCGAATTCGGCCAGGCTAGCCGCGGCGATGACGATGCCCACCAGGGCCAACCCGGCCCGGAAAGGTTTGAAGTAACGGCCGATGCGGCGAAAAAGGTCGCGGTCGGAGTAGCTGCGGTCGTAATGCTCGGACTCGAGTCCGTCCAGTATGAAGCCCATAATTATACCTTCTCGAAGAGGCGGCGATAGTCCGCCGAGCTATCCATCAATTCATCGTGGCTGCCAGAGGCGGCCAGCCGGCCGGCTTCCAGCAAAAGGATGCGGTCGGCCCGCCGGATCTGGGCCAAGCGGTGGGTAATCAGAAAGGTGGTGCGCCCCTGCCCGGCCCGCTTCATGGCGCGCTGGATCTCGTCTTCGGTCTTGGAGTCCACCGCGCTGGTGGAGTCGTCCAGGATGAGGATGCGCGGATCGGTGATGAAGGCGCGGGCAATGGCGATGCGCTGCTTCTGGCCGCCGGACAGGGTGGCGCCGCGCTCGCCCACCGGCGTCTGATAACCCTGGTCAAAGCCCATGATAAAATCGTGCGCCTGAGCCTCGCGCGCCGCCGCCTCGATCAGGTCCGGGCCGGCTTTACTGTGGCCGAAGGCGATGTTGAAGGCGATGGACTTGCCAAACAGGAAGACGTCTTGCTCCACCATGGCGGTCTGGGAGCGCAGGCTCTCCAGGTTCCACTGGCGCACGTCCACGCCGTCTACCAGCACCTGTCCGGAGCTGGCGTCGAAGACGCGCGGCACCAGCTTGGCCAGGGTGGTCTTGCCCGAGCCGGTGCGGCCCACCACGGCCACGGTCTGCCCCGGCTCGATCGTGAAGGAAATATTCTTGAGCACCGGTTTGTCGCCTTCGTTGAACGCGAAGAAAACATCGCGGAACTCGATGCGGCCTTCCACCCGCCCGCCGCGGCCCAAGCGGTTCTCGTCCAGGCGGGTGGCGGTGATAATAGTCTCCAGGACGCGCTTGCCGGAGGATTGGCCCATCTGAAACAGGTTGAAGGCGAACAGCGAGATGAAGGTGGTGAAGCGGAAGGCGTTGTACAGCATCATGTAAGACACCGCCTGGCCGGCGCTAATGACGCCGGAATGCCACAGCCAGGCGGCGTGCAGGAAGCCCAGGCCCCAGGCCACGGCAAAGACCAACAGCGGCCAGAAGCGACCCTCGATGCGCGCCACCTTGATGTACAGGTCGCGCAGCCGGCCGGCCCGCCGGGCAAAGGCGGCACCCTCGCGTACCTCGCCCAGGTTGGACTTGACGGTCTCGATGCCCTCCAGGGCGTCGGCCAGGCCGGCGTTGAGCTCGCCGAAGGCCTCGCGCTGCTCGTCGGTGACGGGGTTGAGGGTACGGTTGTAGACCCGCACCGTGATGATCAGGCCGACGATGAACAGCGACGGCACCAGCAGCAGGCGCGGATTGATGAAGGCCACCATGGCCAGCGGCACCAGGGTACTGAAGACCGAGTCGATGATTAGCGACAGGCCGGGCGAGAACATCAGGTTCAGGAAGTGGACGTCGTTGGTGGCGCGGGCCATCAGGTCGCCGGCCTTAGCCTGGGAGTGGAAGGTCTGGCTCTTGCCCAGAAGCGACTCGAACAGCTCGGCCCGGGCATCGCGCTCGATGCGCTGGGCCAGGAACTCGAAGCTAGAGTTGCGGCCGACGCCGGTCAGGCCTTGGACCAGCGCCGCCAGGACGATGGAGCCGGCTACCAGCAACAGGTCGCGCGTCACCCAGTCCGGCCGGGTGAGGACGTCGAAGCCGCGGCCGATCAGTACCTGGACCGCCGAATAGCCGAAGTTGTTGGCGATGGAAAAGGCGATGGCCAAGATCGGCAACCAGAGATAACGCTTCAGGTGGGAAAATATCCAGCGGCCGGTGGAACGCGTATCGTAGTGCACGGCCTCGCCGGAGCGGAATTCGGTGGCATCGCTCATGGGTCCCCCTTTACGGGAGTCAGTCTACAATCTCCATGGCCGAAAAGTCCAGCCGGTAACCGACGCGCGACTGGGCCCGCGGGTCGTCCGAGTCGACGTTGCCGTAGAACAGCCGGCCGGTAACACGCACCCGATGGGTAATAGGTTGCTTGGAGATGGGACCCATGACACTGCGCAACAGGATGAGCTGGCCGTCGTCGAGGGTCAACCACAGCTCAAACCAGTCATGCTGCCGCCCGCCCTTGTCCTGGAAGCTTTCCATGGACATCCGGCCGTCCAAGCGCACCAAACTGCCGTGGTATTGGCGCAGCTTGCCCAAGTCGGTGATCACAATCGCCATATCCATCGTCGCCCCCTTTTGACAGTTTCAGAGCACCACCTTGACTAGGTAGGCGGCGGGATAGTGAACAGGCCAGGAGGCTCTGCGTCGCTCAGTCGCTCAGCGTGGGCAACCAGCTCTCGGCTGCGCTGCCGATCCCCTTGAAGCGTTCCAGCAAGGCAAGGCGGTCGGTGGCGGTCAGCGTCAGGAAATCGAAGCGGCTGATCACGGTGGTGGCATCCCGCCGCTGAAGTTCTTGGACGAAGACGAATTCGGTAACGGCGATGCCGCCGGGAACATAGGGCAACTTCAGTTCCAGTTCATACGAGGTGGACGCTCCTGAGCCGCGTCTGGTATCGATGTCGCTGATCACTTCGACGACCCGCGCGCCTGCCTGGCGGACGAAAAAGGCTACCATGCCGTCGCCGTCTGGACGAATGACCGCGCTTCGGGTTCCATCGTCGAGCACCAGGCGATAGCGGCGGGCGTTGGCTCCCCCGCTGGTATTCTGTACCCGCGTGGCGATCAGCACCAGGCAGTCATCCGAAGTACGCAAGGCCGGAAAAGGCGCGCGACTGGCGCAGGCGGAAAGCAGAAGAGCAAAAAGGACGGCGGACAGCCAGGTTCGGACCTTCATTCCAGGGCCTCCAGGGATTCCATATATTCGCGTTGCTGCCGGAAAAGCCGGTTCTGGTGCGCGCTCTGTATTTCCATAATGATGGCGCCGGCGAGGCATACCGCACCGGCCCCTACCTTAGCATTGGTGAGCTGGGTCTGGAAAAGGTAATCATCATAACTTTCACTGGCATTGAAGGCGGCATCGCTGATTATGTCCCACACCGCCCAAGCCACCAGACCGGCTCCGCCCAGGCCCAGGCCCGCGCCACCCCACAGGCAGAAAGCGCTGACACTATCATGGCCAGCCAGCCGATCCCAGGTTACGAAGGACGCGCCGCCGGCGCGGACCGTGATGCGAATCGGCTCGAGTGGCAGCAGGCCTGGCGCCCAGCCATAGACGGTATGCACGCCAATAGGTAATTCGAGTAAACCGGTGCCAGGGTTCACCATCGGCAGCCCGTCGACCCAAACCAGGGCACCCGGCGTCATGCCGCGGATTTCCAAGGCGGACTGGCGCCGAAAACCAGACAAGTCGAAAGATCCCGGGGCGGCGGCAACCGTAACTGGGATAGTCACGTCTTCGTAGGCGGTACTACCGGCGATAACCAGCTGCCAGTCGCCGGCTGGCAAGGCTACGGTCTCAGCGGCTGGGAAGCTACGGTTGCCGCGCCTAGAATTGAAATGGAAGGTAGCTTCAGGTTCGACCGGCAGGCATTCGAAAGCCATCGGGATGGCTGGGTCACCGTCAAACCGCACTGGATTGACGCGGTTGGCGACGATTTCAATATCGCGGTCGTCAAACCAGGCGCCGTCCAGGCGCAGGCTGACGGCATAGGAACCGGCCGGTAATTCCATAGTCAGAGGAGTAAGTCCCAAGTGGCGGCCATCGGCGACGACGGCCGCGCCTTCCGGAGTAGACACGAAGTTAACGGTAGTCGGTGGCGCGGCGCATACTGGCCGAAGCAGAGTCGACCCTTGCATTCCGGCCAGCAGCCGCAGTTTGATGAGCCGCGTACCGGCCGGGTTGCGCAGTTCCAGACTGGCCGTCGGACTGACCAGGTACACCATACCCGAACCGACGCTGACCAGACGGCCGTCCAAATAAGCCATGGTATCGGCGGCGATTTCCAGCATCAAGTTCTGCGAGGTCTCAAACTCGCCGAGGATATTCAGGCGCGGTTCCTCGGGACGGGATCCTTCGGCCACGGGGAGGCGGTCGTTCCAGAGCAACAGGTTGGTAAAGCCCCGTCCGGCCAAGAATTCGCGCACCCGACCTATATCGATCGCGAAGAACAGGCTGTTGGCGTGGGCATTGGAGATGGTGGCGGTATTCACGCCGATAACATGACCGCGGCCATTCAGGAGCGGACCGCCGGAATTACCTTGGCTGATGGCGGCGGAGTGCTGGAGACCAAGTTCAGCCGAGCGGAAGGCGGAAACAATGCCTTTGTTCATAGTCACCACCCGTTGCTCAAAGAAGGCATCGAGGGCACTGCCCAAGGGATAACCGAAGCTGTAGGCGTCGTCGCCCACCATAGCGACGCCGATAGCCGCGCTGTCCGCCAGCTTGAGGGGTTCGCAGGTATAACCGCCCAGGCGGACCAGCGCCAGGTCCGGCTCGCCTTTCTCGCCGGCACAGAGCACCTCGACGGCGCCCAATCGATCTCCGGCCGACCAGGCGGCAAATGAGTAGGCACCATGTTCGACCAGATCCCGGAAATCGCTGATCATGCTGCTCCGCTCTCCGCTAGTGAAGATCAGGCCGAAGTGTTCATCCAGCAATTCGGCCATTTCGGTCGTCAATTGCTGCCGAATCTGGGGCAGGTTCGCTTCTTCCACGACGTGGCCATTAGTCAGGATGGTGCCCTCGGTATCCACAAAAAAACCGCTGCCGGAACCCAAGGCCAAGGGTGTATCCAAGATGGGTTGCCCGATTTCAGCGGCCAAGCGCTCCCAGAGTCCCGGTACGGCGCTGCCATTCGAACTGAGGGAAAACTCGTGTTGCAGGAATACCACCGCGCCGGATACCCGGCTATAGAAGGTGGTTGGCCGCTCCTGGGCGGTAAGACCACAAATCGTCATAAGGCCGATGACCAGAACCAGTTGACATCTACGCATTGTTACCTCTCCAACCAAATACGGCAATCTCTTCCTGTATATCGTTTTACAAACAGCAGAAGCTAGTGCTGATCCTACAGTGCATGCTACTGAGTTGTCAATTGCACCACGTGTTGCCTCATAATAAAATCTAGTCCTACGAGGTGGTTGCCTCATAAGTCAAATTCTAGTCCAAGGATAAGCTTGGACTAGAGTTTCCTGGACTGTTGTAGCACTGAAGCGCTTTGCTCGACTAG
>Ga0209728_1001254_pt1 | contig 16154 bp, 32 predicted proteins | sample RifGroD1_FD_183997 | JGI IMG/M metagenome (GOLD analysis project Ga0209728, IMG submission 183997) | Groundwater microbial communities from Rifle, Colorado, USA - Groundwater D1 (SPAdes) (version 2) | ecosystem: Environmental > Aquatic > Deep subsurface > Groundwater | place: Rifle, Colorado... | reverse complement strand
TTAAAATCATCATAATCAAACATACCTTCAAACCATCCACAACTAATTGCTTCAGTTACAGTTTGTATACTTGCTGAATCCTGACCTTTTATATCATTAAATACTGTTTCAGAAACTTGTTTAGCATCATAAACTTCATCCCTGAAAGGATTTCTATACCATTCTCTATCACCAAATAATTCCTTTTTAACATCCTCCATTGATAAAGGTTCCTTACTAAAGGCAATTACGAAAGAACTACTGGAACTATTTGTAATAAAGTCAGTCCTAATTTTCATAAAAATCACGTTCCTTTCTATCGCACAATGTAATTTCATTTACAATTGGACACCCTCCACCGCAACTACTTCTATCGCTACAACTCTTGCAAGAATATTTAAGACTATTTCTAAATCCTTCAAAAACATTACTATTCCACGCTTCTTTGATAGTAAATTTATTCAAATCTACAAACCATTTACTATCTTGATTACCAAATGAACAAGGCATCATATTCATTTGAGCGTCTATATAAGCAGAATAGCGTCCACCTTCACAATAGTCCATACTATCTCTATTGATCTTTTCTGTGAAATTGATAATTCCACTACAAGAACAACTATCGAATCCGATTTTAAAGTCTGCACTATTGTTATCAATAAGTTTAAAGAATTCTTTTACACGTTTATCACCTACTTTCAATACATTTTCTTGACTTCCTAATCCAACTGGTTTGTGCATTAGAAATATCACAGCATTAATGCCTTTATCAAAACTATTATTTTTTAATTTAACAATAGCTTCGTCAATTGTGTTATTCCCAAGTACATAATGAATATTAGTCTTCATGCCAGCATCAATAAACATTCTAATTGCTTTCCTTGTGTATTCGCTACGGTATTCTGATACTGCCACAGCTCCACAATTTTCTTTAGTAATTCTTACTTCATCATCTGTGAGTCCTAATCCTGAAGTAGTATAGTTTGGGACAATGTTGTTTTCTTTAGAATATTTCACTAAACCTTCAAACTCTTCGTGTTTATTAATATCACCTCTTCCACCAAGAGCAACTTGAAATGAATGACCTTTTAATTGGTTGATAATTTTTTTAAAGTCATCTAATGGCATATTATCTTTTTTCGTATGTAATCCATCTTGGTAACATTCAATACCACTTTTGACACATAGACCTGATTCTCCGTGGATGCACCGACCCATGCAACCTATGTCTACGAGTTCCGGTAGATAACTCATAAATGGATCTATGCCAGTATCTTTGCCATCTTTGTCAATTACACCTGTGCGAACATAAAAACCTGTCTCTGGATTAAACATTGAAATGAATTTGTTTTTCTTATCTACTTTTTTAATCATCTTTCTTTCCCTCCTAATAATTTATTTCCTATTACCATTATAAGATACAAGTCCTAATAAGTCAAATATAATTTATTTATTTTCCTAGCAAATAAAAGTCGAAATTTATGGGAAATTATGGATTTGAAAGTGGCTTGGGAGTAGGGTTTGCGGATTGGGATAAATGATATTGGTAATACTTTACCAAATAAAACCAATATCATTTAATTTTTGTATTCTTTCTTCAGACATTTTGTTTTGATTATAACTTTTTCTTTGATTAAAAACCCAATTTCCTAATTTACAACCATCTTTAGTAATAAATCTTCTAGTTATTGACAAATTAGAATGTTCGTTTTTATAATTAATTAATTCTTCATAAAAACTATTCCAATTCTCTTCAAGTACCTGCCATTTGAATCCCAAAGATTCTAATTGTGATATCTCATATTTTGACATTACTCCTTTTTTGTATCTTTGTCGTTGTGTTAATATCCAATTATCCAATGGTTTCTCTTTATAAATCAAACCTTTGGAAGTATTAGTATGACCATATTCATCATTATATTGTTTTAATAAATCGAACATACCTTTCCAATTGTATAAATCAATATTCTCAAAAATAAAACCAATTCGTTGCAATTTCTCGACTTTTTCATTTTCTAATTTATTGTTTTTATAATCACTCCTTTGACGGCAAACCCAATTATATAAGTTTTTGTCAAAATAAACATCTCCTTGTGACATTATACAGGTATTATGCTCATTTTTAAATTCAATTAATGATTTATACATAATATTCCATTGTTCATTGAAATTACTCCATATAAAATTTATTTCATTTAATTTATGAATCTTATCTTGATTAAGTTTATTATTAACATTGCTTGTCTTTTGAGTTTGTATCCACGAATTTAATTGTTTATCTTTTTTAACTTCCTCGTAATCATAATTATTTGCAATACAAATTTCTTTCAATTTTAAATATGTCTCATCCCAAGTAGGGTTTGGATTTTGATTCTCCCAAACCATACCTAACTTATTAAGTTTCTCAATTTTATCAGTTGGTAATTTCTGCTTTTGGTTTCTTTGTTTATATAACCAAAATGCCAATTTTTTATCATCTTTTGATATAATCGCGATATCACTAATATCTGTATATTTTATGCATTCATTATAATACGCATCCCAAGTTTTCTTTTCAGTGGGTATAATATCAAAAAATCCAATGCTCTTTAATTTTTCAATTTGTTTAGTAGATAAAGAGCCATTCTTAAAACAAATTCTTTGTCTACTAACCCATAACCCCAGTTTAATATTTTCAAATTCTTGGTTTTGTTTAATACCCAAACTATTATTGTGATTTAAATATCTTATCAAAATCTCAAACGTATTATCCCAGTTTTTATCTAATTGATTCCAAACAAAATCTAATTTATTTAATTTATTTATTTGATCATCTGATAATCTATTTCTTTTGAAATTTCTTTGCTTGAAAATCCATGAATCTAACTGTCTATTCCCGGTAGGTGGTTCGCAGTTACCATTTTTAATTTTATGTTCGCTTAACAATGAATACATAATATCCCATTTTTCTTCATAAATATCCCACATAAAGTTAATATCTTCTAATTTATTTACATATTCAGATGATAAAGTTCCATTCTTATAGCATTCTCTTTGATTAGATGCCCAACTATATAATTTTCTATCATTAAGTTTAGGGATATTACAATTACCATTTTTAATATAAAATTCTTTCAATTTTTCGTATTTTGCATCCCAATTATCAATCAAACTATCCTCAATTTTTAAAAACAAACCTCTAGCTTCAAGTGTTTCATCAAATATCATAAACTCAGAAATATCAACATAACCCTTTTCTGCATCATCGTTTTTATCATCGTCTTTACCTTGTTTCTCATTCTCTAACTTAACTTCCTTCTCTAAGTCCTCAACAAAATTCTTAGCTCCAATATTATCAAAGTTATTAACCAAGTCAAAGATGACTGGCACATTATCTTTTCCAGCTTGCATTGCTCTACCAATTTGTTGATAGTAAATAATAGGAGATACAGTAGGTCTAAGCAAAATAACCCCTGTGACATCTTCAATATGAATTCCTTCATTAAACATCTCAATACTAAATAAAAGCTTGACTGATTTAGGATTTTTATTGTTAATAAAAGCTTCAACTTCTGCATTACCATATTCATAATTACTATAAACAGAATAAATATCAACTTCTTTAGTAACTTTTGAATGCTTAAACCATTCGACTACAATTTCTTTCATTTCATCTAAATGAATTTTGTTTTTGCAAAATATAATAAACTTCCCATTGTAGTTATTAGACAAATGTTTCTTAAGAATATTGGGAATTCCCTTACTTTTATTCAGTTTATGTTTCATTAATTCAATTTCTTTTAGCATTTCTTTTTTGGATTCTTCATCATTCTTACTGTTTTCTACTTTAGTTTTGAGATTATTGACTTCATCGTCAAAAGTATACAAGGCAGAAATATATTTAGGCATAGGCAATATTTTCTTTACAATCGCTTCGGCAAGTGACAGATTATTTGCAATATTTCCATTAAATAATTCTTCTCCCATATTTCTAGCATTATCAAGAAATCTAATATGCGTTGCAGAAGTACCCAATACTTTAGCATTTGGAAATATATTTAATAATCTTTGAACTCCATCTCCCCATTGCTCGGCTCCGCATCTATGAAATTCATCAAGAAAAATATACTCAACATTTAACTCTTTAATTTCTGCATCATTCATGAATGATAATTTTGCATAAGTTAGTAATTTAGTATTTGGCAATTGCTCTCCGGCTTCTTTTTCTATTTGCTCTAATATGTAATTAGAAGGTGCTAGAACTACCTTGTTTGCTTCAGGGGTGTTATAGATACACTTTAGCATCAGATATGATTTTCCTGTTCCTGTAGCCTGAACTGCTGCCACTTTGTTTTCAGTTTTCCATAGGTTTTGGATCTTATCGTATGTCTCTTGATTGTGTGGATAAAGTTCAATTGTTTTCATGTTGATCTCTCCTTAAATAGATATTGACTATAATATAACCACTAAGATATTAGATTATTAATATACTAGATAGTCTTATTATAGTCAATATTTTGGATAATGTCAATGGAAATAATTATATTTAGTTTATTAAATACTAAATAACTGTAATATTTTCTTTTGTACAATACGCACATATTGGTACAACAACCGTATGTAGTACATCTAGCGTTAGATTTTTATCTATAAATGCTTTACAACATTTATGCCCTCTGGACATCTCAATTGGTTTAATCCAACTATAACGATTTCCATCTTTTAATAATAAATCTATTTGATCTTTACTATGCATATATCTCTCAACATCTTCTTTATTTTGATTATATAAGTCTTCAAAGAACACTATCGCTTTACCTCGATTATTTGTAAATACTCCAATCTTACCATTGTGAAATTGAGTCATATGTTTTTCTTGAAACATATTTATTATGTAGTCCGTAGGTAGGGCATTCCAATCATCATCTAATGCTTCATAGTCTGAGTAAGCATCCCTTAATAGATAAACATTTTTCTTTCTTACATCTTCTATTCTCATAGATCCATCATCAAAACCTGTTCCAGATATTTCATATCTATATTTATTTAATAATTCAATTAGTTCACTTCTGAAACCAATAAAATTTAAATCTTTCTTATCCATGCTTTTCCTCCTCAATTCCTTTAAAATAATGCGTTTATTGGATTAGATTATTGAGTTGAGATAATTTATATTCCAAGCCTAATTTATTTTGCTCTCTTTCTTCAACTGTATCATACATATCCCACTCTAACCAATCCTCGAAGTTATCATTAATGTCGTTATATAATTCTTTAGCAAGTTCCTTAATGTCCTTTTCAATTACGTAAACTTTTGCCTCATCTTTATCTACAATAACATAGCTCTGATAATGAGTCGTAACTAAATGAAAGTCCCAACCTTCAGCATCAAAGAAAATTACAGCAGGTTTATTCTTTTCTAGAGCGTATATAAAAGCATCTAAACAATCATTTGGAATATCTGTTAAGTAACTTGCCCTTTCTGTAAAATCATTAATTTGTAAATTAGTCCATCCATGTTTTGGTTTTGTAAGCATTAATTATTTTCCTCCTCTAATAAATCTAATAAAGTTTCTTCTGATAATTTAATTCCGTTAAGATGTGGTATTCCATCTTTGTCCCACACAACACCAATTACAATATGTAAATATTCTAAATCACTTTCTGTAAAATTATATTTAATTATTCACACCTCTTTTCTAAAACCCTAAGAAAGAATGATTTTAATTGCTATAATAATCCACTTCTAACTACATCATCATATTCTGTACTTTGGTAATCTTCTTTTTTACGTATTATTCCTTCAGATTTTTTACTTTTCGTATCTAAAGGAAATACGTCTTCATAATTACAACCACATGCAGGACACCATTCTTTAGCATACGCATGTGTAATTTCTGGTGAGAGTTGATAGCCACAATCTGGACAAATTTTATAATTTACTACTTCAAATTTCTTCATAATTATTCTCTCCTCCAATTAACTTGATTAATATACTCACCATTATTACCATACATAATATCTGCTGTTGAACTACATTTAGGGCATTTGACGAAATCAATCCTTGTTGATATTTCATTTACATCATCAAAGCAGACCATAATTGTTTTACAGGTTATACATTTCATTATTTACTCCTCCATACTTATTTAATAGTTCATTCATATAATTTCCTTTTGGTTTCTTGGGTTTCCCCATTCCTACATTTGGATTATCTAATTCTATACATGCGTCATGGCATCCAGCACCTTTAATGCATTCTGTATCAATGGAACAATATCTTCTCTTATTTTTAATCTCTAAATTAATTGCTTCAGTTTGCTTTTTATATTCATCATTTGAAGGTGATTCAATTGGAACAGATTCATTTAATATTTTATCAACTATAATTCTTGCTACTTTTACATTTTTTAATGTTAGATTGTTATTTTCTTTGACCATAAAAATATCTGACAAATTATTTACAGTAGATAATTTCAAAGTTATTAAATTATTCTCCACTGTAGCATAACCATCTACATTTTCTAGAAACAATACTGGTTGGCCTTGTTTGTCGTAAAGATACAAATCTACTTCTTTTGGAATATTAAATTTTTTCATTGTCTTTTATCCCCTTTTCTTAATTTGATGTTTGATATGTATACTCCAAAATATTCTTAATAATTAACTTCTCAAACTTTACACTACCATCATTTAGTTCATCTGCGTTTTCTTCAACATCATTTTCTATTCGTCTTGCCAACTCTTTTGCCCATTTATAACGATAATCTTTAACATCTATTTTCATCGTGTTAACTCCTTCGAAAGTTGTATTTCGACTGAAACCATTAAAAATAATTCCTATTAATATATACTATTTTACATCCTTCATCCAATAAATATTTTTCGGCACACCAAGCATCATTAAGTTTCATTCCTTTGCGTTCTTGAGAGTTTAAAATTCGATTCATTTTATCTAAGAGATATTCGGGAACTTCATATATAGAAGTTTTGAAACAAGAATTATTTTTTTGCTGTTTCTAAATCATCATATATAGTTATTTCATAAGTAATAGTATCAAAGACTCCTGCATCTGCATTTACAAATTTTGTAGGAGCAATGGCAATTGCAATTTTTGCTATTATGAATAGAACAATTAAACCAATTATTACATAGATCATTTATAGGTCACGCTCCCTTTCAGTTTGAATAATTCGATTTTCACACAAAACATCCACAAGAACACAAGCTGACTTGGTAAGGTATGATGTCAAACAGAATTGTCCATTTGGTTGACTGTTTGTCTTTATTATCCATTGAATCCAATCACTTAATTCTTTTTCCACTTTATGACAATCATCTCTTAATGTATCTCCCGAAGTATGATCATGATTTCTTAATATATCTTCTCTAACATTCCATTGAGATGTGTCTTTCATCATAGACTGTATAGATGGAAGTTTATCTTCTAGTTTTTCATATTCTGTTTTAAGAGCATCATATAGTCTTTCATATTCTTTTTTGAGAAAATATCCTTTTTCAACAGTCATCTCTTTTTTCATTTTATGCCTCTTTCCTTTTTAATTAGTGATAACTCATACTTAGTTTTATTTGCCATTACCATAAGAAATATGTTCTTTCTTATTGAAAATATTTGGTTTTATAAAATTAGATGCAAATTTGTGAGCTTCCCATTCTTTATGATAACCATTATGATGGCCCACCTCATGCATCAAAACAAATGCTAAATTATATTCATCGATAAAAGATCCAGATGAAATAAAGATTATCGGAAGGTCTTCTTCTCTAACATTAAACTCTTCGCAACTTTTATCTTCATAATCCAGTGTAAAATTCAAATGAGCTTTTATCCCATCTTTCCTTTTTGAAGCATAAAATCCATTCCTTCCAAAACGCTTATCCTTTGGTATAATCATATCTGTAGAATATATTGACTTAATTCCTTTCCATTTAGATACGGGAGTGTGAATCTCTATTTTATTTATAATATCTAAACATGATGGATTAACTTTGCCATATATAGGTATATTAAATATTTTCATTTTCAACTATTCTCCTTTTCCTATAAGTGTGGGAATTCATGGTAATATAATACAATCTTTTGCTTCTACTGAATAACTAAATATACCACCATGCTTGACTATATAATATATACCCCATTTATTTTTCCCAGAATTTAAAACTTCGTATTCTTTGCCTATACAGTTTTCATGTTTTTCAGAATACCATAATGAATCTGTACTGGCTTTAATTATCTTAATTCGCATAAAACTCAGCAACACCTTTCAAATAAAATGAAAAACTAATTTGATTCTACCTCTTTCAAATACTTTCCTCTAAAAGTCATTGGGATAAATTCATCTTCTCTTATAATCTCATACCTTTTTACATATCCCAACGTATTTAAATCTAATACACCAAAATAATATAAATTTTCATTTTGTTTTAAAGCGTCTTTAAGTGTAATTAATTGTTCTGCCATATAACATATACCACTAAGATTATATTCTTCAATCATTTAACTATCTCTTTTTAATCCCTACTAACAACACTGACCCAAATAGCAATCAGCAACATAAACATCCCTACATCTTGAGAATCATAAATAAAAGTTGCCATACCCGTAAATCCAATCACAGAAGAAAGTATAAATGTAATGCTCTTTTTCTCTTTGTCCATTATTGAAAATATAGTTTTGAGTAATTTCATATGATCAAATCCTTCCTACATGCTCTCCTTAATCTCGCTAAGTAATCTATTGGTATCAGTCAAGGCAGTATTAAATAACACCTTACCGACCCCTTCTGTGCTTTCTGATAGCATTTTAGTGAGATAAGTAATATAGACTGTTAACGCATCATGGATGATATCTTTCTCTTGTTTAGTTGTTTCCATTACTGTTGTGATTTTCATTTGTTGTTAGACTCCTCTTTTATTTTAAATATCGATATATAAGGGCAATCTTTATAAGACAACATTTTAGTATCTTCTTTAACAACTATTTTAATTTCTTCTTCTGTTGGTTTTCTTACAAACCTTAATTGATTTTCCTCTACCCATGCTAAACTTCCTGTATATTCATCTTTGCCTCTTGGCAGTAAGTATACACTATAATCATCGAAATTACTTCCCCAATAAACTTGTGAATAAGTATGAAGAATAATACATTCTCTATCTTTTTTGTAATCATCTAATTCTCTGGGAGGATATTGAATTATAGATGCAAAATTTCCTTTTTCTACAATTTTACAAATATCGCCTATTTGAAATTTTTGATGTTGTTCAATTGGTAATTCTATTTTCATTTGTTTTATTCTCCTTCTGCGTATTCTAATTTATTTTTCAATGATCTTATCTCTTGTTCTTTCTTTTCTATTAATAATATATTTGACTTTACAGCATCTTTATTTACCCAATACAATCTACCGCACGAATAATCTCCGCTATTTGTAGCAACACGAAATATATCACTCTCATTATATTCATCATATTCAGAGTCATGTATTCTTTTCACTTCTCTAAAGTCGAAGATAAATTCAAAATCATTGATATTATCATCTGTAATTTCATAACTATGATTAGAATCATTAAAGTAAGTATCCCTCATATAAATCTTACCATTGCCATATTTTTGAACTTTAAAAGTCCAATTTTTACAGTGATATGTAGCAGATGTTTGTCCAATATAAAAACTATTGTCAATGATCGGTGTTTTCTTGTAGAGATAATTTATGTTTAGTTTGTCACGGTTTCCTTTTGATAATTTCATTATATTTGCTCCTTTAAATATTCATCTTTAAAAATTTTAGAAAACATTGCAACAGTCTGTATATCTCCCATACTCATTGCAGAAAATTCTTTTCTCATTATTTGTATGATACTAATCGTAGCTTCATCAAATTCTTTTTCATTCATTTCAGGAATAACTCTCCAATCAGGCTCTTCTCCTTGTACTAAATCATCTTCTTTAATAATTGCATAACCACCATCCCATACAACATCATATAAAGTGCCATCATCGTTAATTGTTTCAACGCTACCATTCATTTGATAGTGTTCAGAATAGACCCAATCTCCAACTTTAAATTTATTCATGATATTTACTCCTCTTTCTTTCCCATCAAATAGCTGTTTTAAGTTATTTGAAAAACTACACTTTTAATTTCTTCAAGAGCACTTTCAATCATTATTTTTCTTTCTTCTTTCATATTGGGAAAAATATGCCAATCTATTGCTCGTTGAATAGCTTCTTTATAAGTTTCTTCTGTTCTTTCTAGTGATTCATTGAAAGCTCGATTCAAATCCAAATCATCTAATAAACCAGTAATACTCATTTCACTTATTATATCGTCTGCTACATAACTAATAACTAATCCAAGACAATTATTTGGATAAGAATAATCAATTGGTCTATATAATCCTTTATATTCAAAAATATAAAATTCTTTATATATTTTCTTTAAAACTTCAACAGGTTCCTCTTTACAGTATCCAATTAAATCCTTTTTGTCTCCTGCTCCACTTCCACCAGACCAAGTTTGATAACTAATTTTTGTTGGCATAATTTTTCATCCTTTCTTTAATCCAAGCAAATCGCAGTTTACTTGGATTATATTTCTTCTTCAGAAATATTATTTTCTTTCATTAATTTATGAGCTAGTGCCATTGCTGTTTGCGCTTCATTACCAGTAGGATCTCCACCATTTAATGACAAATTATAAAATAAGCGAATTCGTTTTAATATCTTTATGTCTTTATTTGGTTTATAAAATTCTCCCCAAGAATCTGATGGGAAATACATAATTTTTCACCCTCCATTTAATACTACAAAATCAACATTTTCTGGTATTAACCTTATTTAACCATTTCAGTAATTTTATTTTTACTACTTGAAGCAAAGTCTGTATGTTTATCATTAAGTCTATAACAAATTTTACACAATTCGTTATAAATTTTACCATCACTATTATTAACACTACCAATTATAGTATATTCAATCTTTGATACAACTTTTGCATTTTCCTCAACAGTTATTTTTACATGACCAAATCTCTGTTGATATTTTCCATTTCCTAAATCGACTCTACAATACTTTGTAGCATAAATCATTGCACTAACTCTGCGACTAATTATTGGTGAAGTTAGATTTTTACCACCATGTATTTTAGTTTGATATTCTTGAATAACTCGCTTTGGGATAAAATATAGTGGATGCATTTATGTAACCTCCTTTTCAATATCATATCATATTCTCATTTTATAGATCCATACCCATATAAACCTCATCTAAATTTGACTGAGTAATCCCAAGATATCTCAACGTCATATCTTCACTTGAATGATTTAACACATCCATAATTTGAATAAGTGGTACTTTTTTCATATAGGCTTGATATGCCCATGTCTTTCTTAGTGAATGCGTCCCGATATTGTCCTTAATACCAACTTCCTTTGCTGTGCTCTTTAAGATGTTAAGTGCTTGAAATCTAGTTATAGCCCCTTCTCCTTTTCTTGAAGGAAACAATACACTATTTGGACGTTCTGATTCAATATATGTCTTAAGGGCATCTATAACTTTGGGTGTAAATGGAAACGTTTTTGATTTGCTCGTTTTAATTTCTTTGACCTTGATTCTTTCTCTAATATTTCCGTTCTCATCCATAACATCATCTACAGTAAGAATAAGTAAATCAGATATCCTTAATGCCGAATTAATCCCCAAAGTAAATAATGCCCAATTTCTTAGAGATTTAGATTTAAGAAATGTTTTCATTTCCTCAATTTTAGCTTTGTCTTTGATCGGTTGCACGAACTCCAAAACACCCAACTCCTTTCTAATATTATACTACAGAATAACATGATTTATATTGGGCAATTATTAGCTTTCTAATCATGATTATATCACTGCTTACATATCATTCGAATTTAATAATATTTCGATTCCATCACCATAAATTACAGAAGTCAAATCATGGTATTCTGTTTTGAAAAATCCCTTTATGCTGATGATTATAGTTGTGAGTGTTTTCATCATTTCACCTCCATGATTTAAGGTTTATGGCTATGATTAATTATATTCTATTGATATGTAGATATGCGTGGATTTTTTATTGGATGAAGATTTAATATTTTCTGCCAAGATAATAACCAACATGATAACTAACAATACTTGCTATAATAATCATAAAAGTAATTGTAAATAGTTTCATTTTTACAAAACATCCTTTCTAAAATAATTATTTTGCCATTGCTGTTCATAAGTTAAGGGTTTTCCGAACAAATTCATAATGTTTTCAATCCATAGTTTCAAAGTATTCATCTCCTTTGGATAAATTATTTCTTAATTCAATTATATATTCAATGTAACAAAATGTCAACTAGTATTTTCCATGAGATTGTTAAAATTTACATCTCAATTATTCCAATATCAATCTTTTCTCCATGATCTATAATACAATTTCCTACAGCTTCAGCTATGGTTTTTCCACAACCCCATCGTTCAGGATAACTCTGAAAACAAGCATGATAATCATCACATCTCATTGTTACTACAATTTTATGTTTAAACATATCTTGACGAGTAAATAGAGTTGCTCCACATTCTTGACAGAATTTAACTGTCTCCATATTGGCGACTTCACCACAATAACACTTAATCATAATATAATTTCCTCCCTTTCATTTTTACTAGGAAATAAGTATTTTAAGGTATATAGCGACCTCTGAAAGTCGCTTATAGCCCCATTCTTGTTTTTAACATTTAACAAAATTCACCTATCATCCATTCAAATCCTTCGTCATCAATATAAAACTTGTCAGTTAAGTCAATATATTCATCATGTAACTCCTTGCGGCTCTTACTAATATCATTATCAGATATCATATAATCCTTAAATTCTTTCCAAGTAAATTCAACGCCGTATTCACTTACAATAGTTAATTGATCTTTATAAGTTTTGTAAAATCTCTCTAATGCTTTCATACTCTTAAAATAATCCTGAGATTCAAATAAGGGTTTCCATTGTCCATTTGTTTGAGAAATATGAATTTCTCCTAGTTTATTTGTAACATCGTTAATCATTTTATCCGTAATAAGTGGACTTAATGCTCTGAATTGTTCTACAATTTTATCAACATCTTTAACTTTAAAATAGTAATTATTGCTCATCATAATTCCCTCTTTTCTGTTTTAATGATACTTTTAATTTCTTCTCAGATATATCCGTCTTATTCTTCCAATAGTTATGTCCCATTAAGCATTTTCTGAATTCTGTTTGATGATCTCTGCACATACTTGATCTTTTCTCATGAACTAAACAGGTATGTAATCCTCTTTCATCTACAGTTAACCATTTACAAACAGCACCTTGTTCTTCGATGTTTTCATTTATATAATCTTCATTTGCTGTCTCTAAAAAATCAGGAGATAGGTTACTTGTTTCATACTTAGGTACAAAACATAAATGTCCTTTGCAACAAAATCCACATCTCAAGCACTGAGCCATTTTTTTATGCTCCTCTTTATAATTCAAAAAAAATGAGTCATTTACACTTTAGAATATAAAGCTTTACGAATCCAGATTGTTCAAAAGCACTTTTGCGCCCTTCATGCCATTCTGGATTTATCATATGAACTTCCTCTTTGGATGCAAATTCAAAAGTTAAACATGCATTCTCTACATTTCGTAAAATATTAATTAATTGCTTCTTAGACATTTTGGAAAAATCAATAGACATAATAATAACTCCTTTCAAATCCCTGTTTAAGCTATTTCATATTCGCCTTTATCTAATCTTGCTTGCCACCCATTACCTACGTTAACATAAATAGCCAAATTCTTCTTTGCTTTTTCATCAGAATATGAACTAAGATAAATTAATTCCGTTATTCTATATTCTTCTCCTTCACCCAAATGTCTCGATACATCATCAATTAAGCAAGTTACATAACCATGTTCTTCAAGCTCAAACTCTAAACCATTAAACTTTGCAACACAATCATTACAACATAATTTATTGTTTAATTCCTCCCATCCATTATCAAACACATCCTGTTTTGTCCCAAATATATCTTTACTATTGCAATAATCACACTTTGCTTGAATTTGAGTAATTGTTTCTAACAACGTTCTTCCTCCTTTATAGTTTGAAATCTATCTTTTAAAGTACATAATCTAAATTCTTATAGATAATTTTTCTGATTGAATCAAAATCATCAATACCTTTAGATAATAATCGTTTACATCTTTCTAAAATTCCTAAATAATGCATAAAATCATAGTCATGATATGTTGATTTAAATTCATCTTTTATCTTAGATGCCAACTCTTTGCTTGTAATAGTTTCAATTTCTGTTAATAATTGTTCTTCTTGAATTAACAAATTAGTTCTACTTTTACCTTCTCCAGACATTATACCATAATAATATGGAAGATATTTTAAATTTATCATATAGCACTTCCTTATCAAACAAATCCTTGTTCGTTCGTCTATCTAATTTTACGGTTTAATTATTACTCATGTTGAAGAATCTTGATTTAATTCATTACTAATTTGATCTATAAACTGATACAATCTCTCATATGCGTTTATATATTCATCAATTCTCTGCTCACTAATATCGCTTTTACGGTTCCATATAATATCATTTAATTCTCTTGAACCAAAAGCAATATTATGTTTATTGCCTAATTCTACTAGTTTACTTAATTTGATTTCAAAATTATCATGCTCTTTGAAATACTTTTCTTCTTCCCTAAATAAAAGATCACACAAATCATGAAACCATTGATTAACTATATCTTCTCCGGTATAGGCCATCTGATATGAATATTCTGTTGATGGGCAAATGATACTCATATCTTTAAATTCTGTACTGAATAAGTAATACTTCCCAATCTTATACTCTATATCAATAATTTTTCTTTCATCATTTCTTTTTATCCATGCTTTTTTAGAAACTGTTTTTACATAATCGTAATTATCTTTTGGTAAAGTTTCTTTTTCACTTTCCCACTTAGATAAAATATTTAATAAGTAAGATGCAATACCATCCTTTAAATCATCTATGAATTTAACTTTTTCACTCTCAGTCAATTGATTTTCGATTTCGTATATTTTACATTTGCCTGTTGTAATTCTAAAATTAGAAATATGTTTAATTGAAGTTTTCATGTTGTAAAATCTTAAATCTTCTATTTTGTATTCCATTTTAACTTACTCCTTCATGTCCTGCTCCCTTAGAGCTATCAGACAATAAACACTATTACTCAATTGCCCTTTTCATATCTTCTATTGCTTCTCTTGTTCCACAATCAGCACCAACAACATCTTGAAATTTTGCTCCACAGACAGGACATACAGTACCTTCAGCGAGTCTAAATAACAACATAGGCGTATCTATTGTCCTACCTGTTCTAATCGCCCACAATGCTTTATCTTCCGTATAATCATCTGGATTAGGATAACTTGGATCGTTGGATTCAATAATTATGTTTCTAGTAATTTCTACACTTTGAAGAAAATTTTCTAATGTAGATGGTCTCCAAGTTTTCTCTTCATGATTTTTCATTTCGATTTTAAGATCCTTTGCGAAATCTAACATAATTAATAATCTCCTTTTACTGCTCACCCTTATTGTTGAGTCAGTTTATACTAATTTAATTTCCTTATGAATTCCTAAATAAATCTCTAAGTTTCTAATATTTTCTTGAATATCTATGCTCTGAGATTCTAAAATCTTCTGTGCTATTTCAAAACTGACAATATCCTCATGGGCAAAACTAGATGTATTACTCATCAATAATACTGTTTCATAAATCTCTTTAGCATAAGCTAATGCATTTCTTAAATCATTTTTGTTTGGAGAGAGTTTATTATTGATCTCTCTTCGCTCCTCTCCCATCTTTTTAATTCCTTCAGACCAGTCGGTTATTGATGTATTCTTTTTCATTGGTTGTCATTCATCCTTTCTTTTTGGTTATTGAAGTTATCAATTAAATAACTCCAATAACCTTTATATGTAATAATTTATACTGTTTCAAAATATTCTTTAATAAATACATCTAAATCTTTCTTTTTGTCTGCTGTTGCTATATATTCTATCATATTTCTATACTCATCAACAGTCCATAATTGCCAGTGGAATTTATTATTATCTTCATTTTTCTTTCTTTTAATTCTATACGGAGGCTTA
>Ga0209728_1001250_pt1 | contig 16168 bp, 11 predicted proteins | sample RifGroD1_FD_183997 | JGI IMG/M metagenome (GOLD analysis project Ga0209728, IMG submission 183997) | Groundwater microbial communities from Rifle, Colorado, USA - Groundwater D1 (SPAdes) (version 2) | ecosystem: Environmental > Aquatic > Deep subsurface > Groundwater | place: Rifle, Colorado... | reverse complement strand
TAAAATAAAGTGTCCAAAAGTGTCCAAAAATAATTAACCGTGATAAAATGTATACACTAACGTTAGATAAATTACATAATAACTGTTTCGTTGTAAAATATATGCACCCATGATAAACTGATATTAAAATGTTATAGGGAGGCCACAAATATGCCTAATTTATCTGATTCTTTAATAGCTTCCTTTGGTAGCGGGTTTGATAAAGCTGCAGAGGAAAGTATGAATAGCGCATTTCTTAATCAGAAGGGTACTTGGATAAGCAAAGCAGTGGGGGATTTTATAAAGTACAATACCGCTCCTAACACCACGTTAGGAAACATTGCAAAAAACGCTAGCTTGAACGGTGAGCAAGTAAAACGCCTCGCGGAAGAAGTCAATGTACAAATATACCTTCAAAAATATGCGTCTGTAAAACAAAAAGATACACGTTATGTTGAGTTTCCTTTAGCTGACGCTACTCAAATTATAGATTCTTTAGCACCCGCTTCTCCTAGTAATGAAAAGCTTGCAAGTTTAGGTGCTAGTATTATGGAAAAGGTAGCTTCTACTACTTCCAGTTTAAATTTTCTCAGCAACAGCGAGTCCTATGAACCCTCTTTATGGGATGCAGATAAAATTTCCCTTGCTCATAGAGAATATACCAAGCGTAATATTATGAATAAGACTGCAGCTATTGCCCGAGAACAGGAATTACTGGTTGGGGAAACATTTAATAAGCTTGCATCTTTCGGGGACTCTATGATTCAAATAGCCCTTAGAGGCAATGATGCTCAAGGTATATTTAATAAGATTGCATGTGAGGTAGATTTAGATGATAGGACTCAGCATTTATTCCAAATATCAGTAGAAGAAAAGCTTGCTTCGCTTATTGAAAATCGTTATATCCCTAAAAACTTTAATTTTGAACTTCAATTAGCTGAATTAAATCCAACAGAATCTACCTACTCTTTAGGTAAGCATAGCTTGTTAACTAAATTAGCTCAGGATACAATAGTGGAAATTAAAGGTGCTAATCTATCGGACGGTAGATCTTATGAATCATTAGCCCAATTGGCTACAGAGATTAAAAACAATTTAAATAACCCTATCCTCAGAGATGGAACACCGGTAGAAATAGCTGGTGGCCACGTTTTAAAAAATGTGCCTAAGGAGGGGTAAATAAAATGCAACACCCTCTGCACGAATTACCCACACAGGTAGCTGATCCTACCCAAGCTGCTGTTATAAATGAAGTTAATGATGCTAATCCTAATCCAGTAAAAGATGTTATTAATCAAACTCTTACTGTGCAAGGTATCGCTGGTAGCTTACTTATGGGTGGTTTGGCAGCAAAAAAAGGGCACGATGATCTTAAAGCATTTGCTGATAGCGCTCTGGCATACAGTGTGGAACAGTCCACAGGCATTTCTAAAATACCTGATAAATTTAGGCCTAATCCTATACCGTATGTTGAAGCCCATAAAGCTATGATGGCGGAGAGTGCTTTACCTAATGGGGAGATGTTCCCAGCCCATTTACATAACTTTAATGTTCATGCAAATGGGGTAAATCTTCTTACAACAGTTAAACCGGAGGTTCTAGAGGCAGAACACCATATTAAGCAGCTAGCTATGATGGATACTTCACACCTTAAAAATTTTGTTGGTAGGCCGGCCGCCATAATGGCGATAGGCTCGTTACTTAGCTCAGGAATATACCATGCAGGTAAAAAGGTATATGATACGTATAAAGGTAACCCAGAAGACGATATGAAAGAGGCTAGCGATATGAGTATTAATGTTGAAGATGTTCTTAGCAACTATACCACTTTAGCTAAAGTAGCCTCCTTAATGGGTGGGGTAGAGCAGAAAGTAAGTAATATGAAAGATATTGGTAGCAAATTTTCACCTAAAGCGGAGGATTTAACTGCTAAAGCAACTGCTGCTGTAGCGGGGGCTATTGATAAAGCTAAAGAGATGGGTCCGGAGATAGAAGAAAAGCTCAAAGCAGTTGCATCGACTGCGGTAGAAACAGTAAAAGGTGTAGATGCTAATCTTGTAAATACTATTAAAAATAACCCTCGTGTAGCTGTTACCGGAGCAGCTTTAGCTGCTGGGGCGGTTGGATCTGTACATTCAGATAAGAAGAGTAGAAGTAAATACGCTAGTGCTATGAATATACCTGAGCCTATGTTTAAAGAGGCTGGAACTGATGACATGACTCTAATTAAAGATGCGTTGTCAGGCAAGTAAAGCTTGCCTGACTTTACGTATCATGAAGAGGTGAGATTAACTTTGTATGCAGAAATGCTTAGTAAGTTCTTAAAGATAGCGGAAAGTAGCAGAGGTGATACTATAGAGTTATTTGCTACTGCTGTATTAAATACTATGGAACGTACCGCCTCTTTAGGTGGATTAGTTACAGGGTTAGTAGGTAGTTCTGTAAATAAACTCAAGTTCCAAAATCCTACGCCGGGTCTTGCACTTATCAGTAATCATAAAGTACTCACAGGAGATCAAAGCGTAGGTAGCGCCTTGAAAGATGCTATAGTTCCTTCACAATTTGGAGAGGCTAAGGATACTATGTCAGAGGCCCTTAATAAAGATTTAGAAATTCCTACTGAGTTAAAAACTCCTATACACAAGTTTGCTTTTGATTCTAACTCTTTTGCGGCTAACCCATACGCCTTAGCTGGTTTAGGAGCAGGATCCTCTGCAGGAGCTTATGCTACTTACCAATGGTTTGATGCTAACCGAGATACCAATATGGCTAGGGGTGCTGAAAGGGCGTTAGAGAAGTTTATCAGCTCCACTGCAAAAGAGACTGGTAAATCAATTACAAAGAATCGTCCTGCAACTAAATTGGCTTTAAAAGGTGCAGCTACAATAGGGGATGTTGTAGATACACTAACTAAGACACCTTACGGCAACCGCGAAATGTTAACCGACTTTTCTACTATTAACCTAAAGCATACATCCCCCCTACATCGACTAGGGCTAAACTTAGCTATAATTGGTGGGATAGCTGCAGTAGAAGATCAGTTTGGTAAGAAGCTATACCGTGGAGCTAAAGACATGTTTGCACCTGCTGCTAGGGTAGAAATACCCAATCTAATACACCCTCCGGTAGGTGTAGATATTGTGGAGGATGAAGATGATGATTCAGATGAGGATAAAGAGGCCAGTAATGCAGATGAACCTTTAGCTAAAGAGGCCCTCAGTGAAGACACACAACGCCTTCTAGCTGGAAGATTAGTTAAGCCTGCCTTATCTACCGCAGCCTTTATGATCCCCTTAGCAGTGGCTTCTCGCGTGTTAGGACGCAATCTGTACGGCGGTCTAGAGCGCATTAGACCGGATGAAGAGCTTAATAAGCCGCGTATCGTTATTCAAGAAGCAGACATTAAGGAAGATGATAGTCCTGTTATCACTTCAGAAGAACATAAAAAGCAGGAAAAGAAAGCTAGCCTCGGGGAAATAGAAGAGGTATTGGTGCATAGCACGGGTAAAGTAGAGAATGCCAAGAGTAAGTTACGTAATTACATTGCAAATAACCCTACGGGAGTTTTAGCTAAATCTGATAAGCTATTACAGAAATCAGAATACACGGGACCAAAAGATTTAGCTCATTTTGTTACTGAGGAGCTTCCATACAAATCTGTTGAATCCTTTGCATATGCTACACCTATGATTGCAGCTGGTATAATTACAGGTAGAAATATGAAAAAGGGATTTGAAAAACTTACGGATAATCCGGGTGGCCCTAACTCACAGACTCTAATTCTAGAGCATAGCAATGAAAAAGAAAACAATGAGACTATGGGGCAAGATAAGAGAGCCTCTAGCACTGAAGAAATAGATATCTTGTTGGATTCCTTTATCTTTGAGCAGAATATATAAAGGAGATAAATTATGGCTAATATACAGACAGGTGGTAATAAATCAGTAATGGGTGCTATAATGAATGGAGCACATAATCATAAGATAGTAACCATTATGTATCTAGACTCTAAGGGTAATACTAGCAGTAGAGACACGGAACCTTATGAGATCAAAGATGGTATGTATTGGGCCTATTGTTTAATGAATAATGGAATTAGGCAGTTTAAACTCTCTCAAATTATGCAGGCGAGTGTTACCTCGCATGTATTTACACCAAGATTCCCTATTAAAATAGTTTAGGAGGTAATTTTTAATGTATATAGAGATGAAATCTGAGTTTGAGCAATTAGCTGAAACTTTAACGGTGGAGGATCTTGAAGTTGTCGCTTTGCAGGTGTTAGCAGGACTACAAAAGATGGCCGAAGACGAGGAAGCTGAGCAAGAAAAGCTAGCGGAGATTGACGCTACAGATGTTGTAGGCGGTGCATTGCTAGGTGGTGCGGCTATAGGTGGTGTCACTGCTCTTCGTAAAGCGCTTCCAGGGATGAAACAGGATTACTACGAGGGTGTACGAGCCAAGAATCTAAACAAGAGTAACCGAGCTTTAAATGCTGCTAATGAAGCTAAAGATAGAGCCGCTGGAGCACTGGGTGGATTAGGTTCTGCTCCCGGTACTGGAAATGTAGCAGGGGAAGCTAGTAAGAAATCTACTTGGTCTAAAGAACCTTTAGAGCGTATTAAGCCTACTAACTCTGATGGCACTGCGCGTAACCTAAATGTAGTGCAGGAAGATATCAATAAATTAACTCAGGCTGATTGGGTCCATAAAAATAAAAATAAAATAGCTTTAGGTTTAGGAGCTGGGGCAGTTGTAGGTGGAATGAATATGCAGAACCAGAAGCAACAAGCCGAACTGCACGGAGCTTATGGCGTAGGACGGAGGTAATCGTATGTACTCAGAACTTTTAGTTGAAATGACTTACCTTCACGCACAGTTGCCTTCAGAAGAGATGGAAGTCCTAGCTGGTGAAGCAATTTGTAAACTTGGTGGAGAGGCTTCCGCGGAAGCCTTGCACTCATTTAATCAAACTGTTGAAGTAGAGGATACTATAGCTAAGCTAGCTTCTCTAGTGTTTCACGGATCTACTAACGTTGCTTCCAGTGCTTTTGAAGAGTTAAACACACTATTGGAGTCCGAATCATTAAATAAGTTTGCCTCTTCTGTATTAGAATATCTGCAATTAGAGGTTGATCTAAATATACCTATAGAAAAAGAGGCTGCTGAAAGCCAAGCTATTTTAGAGAAGATGGCGACTATTGAGAAAGAAGCCCTTTTAGGAGCATTGCTTAGTGGAGCAGCTAAGGTGGTAGGTGGTACAGCTTTGCGTGCTGTACCCTTTGCTGGAAAACTAGGTAAAGGTATGGTTGCGGAGGGTAAAGCCGGAATTGGTGCAGTACAAAGCATTAAAGCGAACCAAGCTTCACTAAGAAGTCTGAGTAAACAAACCGCTTTAGGCGCATCACCTACGGCTGCGCAAACTGCTTTAGGAAGCAAGTCCGCGGATTACTTGATGCAAGGTAAAAAGACTATTATTGATTCAGCAAAGCTCAACGCTAAAAATAATGCTTATAACTTACACGATATTTCTAAAGGGAGAACCGCTATAGGTGTGCACGCAGTAAACCCTTTACCACGCGTTGACCCTACAAAGATAGCCCCTAAGGCACCAAAACCTAAACTGCCAGCACCTGTAGCACCTGTAGCACCTGTAGCACCTGTAGCAGCACCTGTAGCAGCACCTGTAGCAGCACCTGTAGCAGCACCTGTAGCAGCACCAGGACCAAACCCTAGACCGGTATCAGGGTCAAACCCACCGGGTGGCAGTGACTTAATGAATAAATCACTAAGTCAACACTACCAAAATGCAGCTAAATGGGCTAAGAAGAATCCTATACCTGCAGTACTAGGAGGAACTTTAGCTTTACCACATGTCACAGGAGCTGTCGGAGGTTTAGTAAATGGTAATCAACAACGTCAAGCTAGTATGGAATCCTCTATGCTAGCTAAGATAGCTGCTATGGCTGAGAGGGAAGCATAAAATACTATAATAGCGAGCCTACTAGGCTCGCTATTATTTTACTGTTAAAAACAAACTATACGTGATATACTTTACACATAAATACTTAGATGAGGTGAGAATTACATGGCATTTGAAAGTAACTGGGCTAAATTAGCCGTGGAACAGGCATTAGAACTAACCGATTTAGCTGCTAGGGACACTAATGATATAATGAAGCAATCTTTTGATCTAGGGTTTGGGCCTGCAGCTATGATAGGATCTTTAGTTGGGGCAACTGTAGCTAAATCACGCACTGAAGCTAATCTTAAACAACAATATGGTAATTCTGTTCAGCGTGCTATAAACGAAAATAATAAGAAATTACAAGATATTGGTGAAACCTACTACGAACAAGTAGAGAATGTAATTAAAGACCTTAAAGTTACTTTCTCCCCCATTACAGTAATTTATGTTCTACATGGTACTGTAGTTGATACTATCAGTGTTTCTGAGATGCGCTCAGATATGGAATCCGCATTTCGTAGTAAAGACCAAGAATACTTCCGGAATTACTTTATTAATAAAATGAAGTTAGATGCACATATGGCTGAAAATCATTTTGCACAGAAATTCATGGAAACTAAGGCGCAGATTATAGGGGAACTATTTAATAAAGAAGCTGCTGCGTTTAGTGTTGATCCTTTCTCTATTACAGCTAGTGCAGTTGAGTTTAAGGAACTGTTATGTAAAACAGCTGCCGATGCATCTATGGATAAAGTGGTTAGTCTAATACTGCAAAAATTTGCGGCTGAGGAAAATGTACGTGGGGAGATATCTTTAGCTGGAGCTAAGAAGTTGCATGCATTAGATTATGATTTAGGACATACCAAGCTTGCCTTCCTGGGGTTTGGTCATAAGGATGATATTACTGTACGTGATCTGCACAGTAATATGGGAGTATCCTTTCTCCCGGATCGTGTTTTATACTTACACAATAATATGGTTATTAGTCAGACTGCTGTGTCTGACATGGATGAACAGGAATATGATAAATTTGACAGTAGGGATGATGAGTTCTTTAGAAAAACATTCTTAGACTCACTAACTAAAAATGCGACTTTAGTTAGTAAAGCCGCGATGGAAAAAACTACCACTACTTCAGTACCCTTAATATCTTCGGAAGAAAGTGATTATGTATCTTCCCCTCTTATATCAGAAAGCTCCATGGCCACAACGGAAGAAGAATCGACGTCTACAAACGATTACAAACAGAAGCGTATGGCACTAGAGGCTGTCGATTCTGCCTTAGATGCTGCACGGCAAGCCAATGTGTTGCAGTATGTAAATAGATTCGCTACAGATGGAGTACCTAAAATAGCTGCCATTGGAGATATGCAAGCTTTAATGAAGGAAGCATTTAATGATGAAGATCTTCATCCTAAAGTGCTTTACCTACTTATGATGCATCTATTTAATGATGAATGGATGGATTGGGATGTAGGCTTCTTATGCACAGAGATCGAAAATACTTTTAATACCGAACTCTGTGATATAAATAAAAATAAAGTTGGTTTTATTCGAGTACTGATGACAAGCCGTGCACCTTTTATAGGTTATCATACACTTGAGAAACTCATTCGTACATTTAGCGGTAAACAGATAGATTTCACCGAGCGCGAAAGTAACCTTTCTTTAGGTGAAATAGTAATAGCTATGCGAACGATGGCAGATGTTCTAGGAGATCACGACGGTGCAATGTTTAATAACTTCAACGAACACGTATTAGGTTACATTGTGGAGGTATTATACGCACAAAACTACCGTGTATGCTCCCAAACAAATACTAGCGCTGTAGAAGATTCTTTCTGGACACTAATTAATATTGAACTACTAGATATGTGGAATGATTATATGGTAATAGGTGTAGAGGATCAAGATCAAGTTCAGCGACTACACAAGATGAATCGACTCATAAGTAAGTTATCTAATGAGATAGCCTTAGAACGAGCGGAAGATCTAGATGTTAACGCTATACGCAGCAGTATTCATGCTCGGTGCACTAACGTAGGCATGGCCACTGAATTTATTGAAGACGCTATATTACAAAATGTTATATCTGCCATCGGCGTAAATCTAATGTGGGAGAATGCTCAGACTACGTGTAAAGAACAAACTCAGAAATATTTGTAAAAGGATAGGGCTATTATGCCCTTCCTCCTTTTATTCTTCCGCTCTTGGCGCTGTTTCAAATATAAACGTTGCTGCTTCTTCTGATAATGTTACCTCTAGCATCATTCTAACGAATGTTTCCAATGCTTCTGCTGATCCCTCTTTCATGACCTCTTCGTGTATATAACTTACTTCTCCTAATGATAACCCATGCGAATGGGTGTGTAGTATAACCGTACCTATGCCTAATGCTCTTCTATATTCTCTTATCAATTTTATTGATATTTGTCCTGTTGCATGTTCAATTGGTGGTAATAATCTACCCGCAAATTCTCTAATTAATCTACCTTTAGTTCTTATTTTTAACTTTCTTCCTTGTACATACTTTACCATGTCTAATTCTCTAAATGTCATTTAATATTTACCTCTTTTCTTTTACTCATCACTTCCTGACTTCCTGTCTTTGTCCTGTGTCATAATTCTTATACCTGTAATGCGCTCAGTTGTCCTAGATAAAATAGTAATGAGGTGGATTTTGTATATGAGTGAAATTTATATCCCTACTAGTAGTTTCTCCGTTGAGAAAGCAAAAATATTAGATATAGCTAAGGATACTGCGGTGCGAGGAATGCCTAAAACAGCCTCAGCTATGGTGCGTGAGCAAGATCCTTACCCAACACCTTACCTAAACCTATCTGATTACCAAATTCCACGTACTATGACTGAAGTATTTAAATGGTGTAGGTACTTCTACAAGTTTGATTCACTGGTGGGTGGAGCGGTAAATGCCCTAGCCAAATTCCCTATTACAGATATTCTATTTGATGATATGAAAACCTTACCTAATAACTGGGATACCAAGCAACCTACACCAACCCTAGATATGTACACTCAGCTATTTGATGAGTTGAAGGTGCAAGACCTAGCAGCTATGATCGGTATTGATTATTGGCTTTATGGAAATGCCTTCATAATGGGTGAGTTTGAAAACAGATCTCCGGATCCTGAAGTACCTGATTATAGGTGGAAGAACCTACTTCGGTTAGATCCCGCTAAAATGACTATAGATGTAGATCCGCTTACCCAAGAGAAAACATATAAGTGGGATATTCCAGCAAAAATAAAACGTATGTGTAGAGAAAAGAAACCAAAAGAAAAATATAATCAGATTCCTGAAATTATAAAAAGGGCTGCACGTGAAAACAAAGCATTAGTTTTAAACTCTAAAAACATATACCACCTATCTCGGGAAGGAGAATCCGGTGACGGTAGTGTATGGGGAACACCCTTAATGCTAAACGTTATGAAGCAGCTGGCTTACAGAAATTTACTTCGGCAAGCACAAGAAGCAATTGCACGTGAACATATTGTTCCTTTTCGTATTTACTATCTTGAACCTACTGACCGTATGGATCCCATGGCAAACTGGAACAACGTTGCCCAGTCTTTAGCGCAGCAATTGGAGCAGGCAACTAAAGACCCTAACTATAAAGTAGTGTCTCCTATACCTGTGAACGTGTTAAATATGGGTGGGCAAGGTAGATCGTTATTGCTCACACCCGAGATAGATCAATTACAGGCAGAAATATTAGCTGGTATGGGTGTTCCCCGTGAGTTTATATTCGGTGGAGTGGGATATTCTGGTTCTAGCATATCATTACGTACATTGGAGAATCTATTTATTTCCTTCCGCAACACCTTGGCGGATTTTATGAATAACTTTGTTATTCGGCGTATGGCTGAAGTACGTGGAGAGTGGAGAGGTCCGGAAGACAACGGTTATTTAGTTACTGTAAAGATGTCTGATCTAAAGATGCAGGATGACGTCCAGCAGAAACAGCTTGTTATCAACTTAAACGCGGCTAACAAGCTTTCAGATGACTATTTGTACAACTCTTTAGGTATAGATACAGATAAAATGAAACTTCAAATTGAAGTAGAAACTTTTGAGCGTATGGAATTAGAGCGTAGAATTCAACTCTACGAAGCTGAGACTCAGTTCGTTATACAACAAATGAACGTGCAGTACCAAGCTAACTTAATGCAGTTACAGCAAGAGATGGGATTGGTAGCCCCTCCAGGTATGGTAATAGGCCCAGATGGGCAGGCTGTAGCTGACCCTGCATTAGAACAACAACAAGCCCAGGCTGCTAAATCTAAGCAGGAAGCTAAGGGTGCACCAGAAGAAGTACCTAAAAAAGAAACTACTAAAGAAGTAACTAAAGAAGTGCATCATAAAGATGGAGGTAAGGAAGTAACTAAAGAGGTCACCAAAGAGGTTAAGGACGATAAGAAGGACGATAAGAAGGACGATAAGAAGGACGATAAGAAGGACGATAAGAAGGACGATAAGAAGGACGATAAGAAGGACGATAAGAAGGACGATAAGAAGGACGATAAGCCTATGAAGAAAAAGGCATCCTACGATCTGCTACATCCTTTTGAGGGTATTCAACAATCCCCTTACTTTAAGAATGCAACTACACCTGCAGCTTCCCTTCATATTGAGTCTATTGCCCGGCAGCTAGTTGGTATGGAAAAGTCCGCATTAACTAAGGTGTTAAATAAGATGGCTGGGAGTACCCGCCCTTTAATTGAACAAGCTTTAGATAAACTAGCGGCAGCTAATCCGAACACAGTAGGTGCCTCTGGAGCTAGAAATATTAAACTGGGGCAAATGAAAACTGTAGATAGAATTGCTGAACTTAAGGTAAAGAGTAAAACTCTCAGTGAGCAATCTTCAGCTGCGAATACTGATAATGCTATGATGCCATTACCTATGGAACGAGAGACCACACGTAGAACATCAGGGTAAGAAAAAAAAAGAAAGGCATAACTGCCTTTCTTTTTTATTTAAATTCTGCCCATATTCTTTTTAAGTGTTGTTAATATATTAGTCGATATATTAAATTCAGATAGTGTTTCTTGAAGTTTAATAAGCGTTTCTACTGGACCATAAATACCCATATTCTTTATAATTTCCTGCTCTATTTCTTGATTATGCATATATCCCATCTGCTTTTTTACAAAATCTAACACTGATCTCTCCACTTGATTATCTAATACACCTCTTCCTTTAGTACACCAGTTACGAATTAACCCTATAATGTAACCCATTGTTCGTTTATCTGGTACCTTTTTACCTACAACAAGAATAGCCTCCTTTATCCACTCTACTGGTAATTTACGTTCCCTTACCATAATTAACGTTTCATATAGGGCCTCACGATTATTCATACTGAGTGGACCAAACATATTTAGATAGGTAGTGACTACCTCTCTCATAGGCACTATTAGGTCCCGGTTATAATCCGTTACACTATGTTTACCAAATATGGTAGATGGTATACTGGGCGGGGCATTTCTACTAGGGGCAGAGGTAGTATTCCAGAAAGATGTTTCTGAACGTATAGGGGAATCAGGAATAAATACTACTATATCTTCCTCATCTTCCACTACTGTATCTTCCTCATCTTCCACTACTGTATCTTCCTCATCTTCCACTACACCTACTGATCCTGTTGTAGAATGCATACTCTCTGGCAACGCTTCAGCTACTAGGTCAACAGGTAGATCTAGTGGTTGCCCTGATGGAGGGGGCATTAATTCATAGAGTTCAGCTGGCTGATCTATCACAGCGCTAGGCTTCTCTCCAGCAGCTAAAGCTGGCTGCTGGCGTCGTATAGATTCACTAGCTACGATGTCCTGAATTAGTTTTGGGTTGGAGGTAAGTTGTTCAAACCGTTGTTTAAGATAATAAACTCTAGCTAAACCATATGCTTCTTTAATTGTATCCCAAGATTGTTCTAATACGATTACTCTAAAAACCATGTCCTTATCTTTTTCTGATACCCTAAACGAGGCAGCCTTTTCAAGTAGATTTTTTCGAGCCATTTTAATTTCCTCATTCCGTAAAAATTTTAAAAGATCGCCATCTTCACTATACTTATACCAATGCTTATATAACGTGGCTGTAAATTAAACCTTGTTTGAACCTCTACTATGGTATATACTTAAATGTATTGGAGGTGGCATTAAATGATACCTAAAAAGCGTAGGCGGATTAGAACATATAAACTTCCCTTAGAGCAGGGAGCTTTAGATAACGTACTTAATCTACCTGGTGTATATATACAAGATAAAAAGGTTTTTCAAGATAAAGGCGGAGATATTACAGTCTACTTAGAGTATATTGAAGAAGTAAGCACTGAAGGAGGACAAGAATTGTGGTAGATCCTAAAATTCAAGCATCTATTGAGGATATTGAAGATAAGGTAAAAGCTAAGCTACTTGAAATATTTCCTATAGTAGGATCGCAAGGTAGTATGGAAGTAAGTAATATAACTTTTGTTAGACCTGCACATTTAGGCGATTACGCTCATGAGCAGCAGTTAAAGGCTAAGGGTGGCTCTCTCACTGGTAAAGTATACGGAACTCTCACTGTAAAGGATGCTTCAGGAAAGGTAGCAACAAAAACTGATCATAAGCTTCTTATAAACATCCCTTACAAAACTAATCGTGGGACGTTTATTTATGGTGGAAATGAAAAAGTTGTAGCTAACCAACTACGTTTAAAACCTGGGGTATACTCGTATTACAATAAAGATAATACTGAGAGTTTACTCATGTTAAAACGTGGTCTAAATATGAAGTTTAACTTTGATCCTGAGACTGCAAATCTGCGTTTAACTATAGGCGGTATGTCTATGCCTGTTATTAACTTCTTTCGCATTTTAGGCATACCTGATAGCGATGTTCGTTTAGCTATAGCAGATGAAAAAATTGAAGAGCAGCTGTTTGTTAAAGCTAAAAGTAGCTCGATAAATAAAGATGCCCGCAAACTATACGAAAAACTTCCTGCAGCTAGAACAAAGGTTTATCCTGGCGAGACAGCAGGCATGGAATATATTCGGAGTTACTTCTTCGATATGGCTGAGTTCGGCGAAACTGGTAAGGATGTTATGAAGGCAACAATTGGTGTTAGTGAAACAGCACTTACCCCGTCTGTCCTATTAGCTACCTTAAGTAAAATTGTACGTATGACCAAAGCAGATAATACTATAGAGCGTGGGCAACTAGCGGACGACATGGACGATCTGCGCTTTCAGGACGTGCTTGATGATTCGGATCATATCCAGTTCCAAGTACAGCAAGGGCTGGAGGAACGTGCTAGAGAGCTAAGAAAGATTCTAGACCGTAAAGACAATTTAGCTAAAGCTACTCTTGACCACAGTAAAATAGGTAAAAACTTAGCCGCCTTTATGTCTAGCGGGCAACTATCTGATTTAGTAGAGCAGACTAATCCACTCGAATTAATGGCCGCAAAGCGTAAAATTACTAACCTTGGTGAGGGTGGTATCACTGACACCAGAGCTATTCGGATGACTGCACGTAATCTGCAGAACACAGGATTTGGTAAATTAGATCCTGTTGAGACTCCAGAGTCCGGTAACATCGGGGTAGTTAACCACTTAGCTAAGTATACGTCGATTGCTAATAACACTATGTATGCACCTTATTTTAAAGTAACTAATTCCACCTTCAACGAGAAGGGTGGGAGCATCAATTTAGACCCTACGCAGGAGTTTGATAAGTATATTGCCTTCTACGACTCTAATACGTTCCAAGATGATAATGGCAAGATTACTATGCCCGCTAAGGTACGAGCACGCTTCCGCGGTGAGATCCTAAATGATGTAGATAGTCATCGTATTAACTATGTGGATATAAGCCCACATCAAATATTTGGGGATTCCCCTTCATTAATTCCTTTTGGTTTCCACAATGACGGTAATCGTATGCTCATGGGAGCTAATATGCAAAAACAGGCTCTTATCCTAAAGGATAGGGAAGTACCTCTAGTACAAAACGCTATGGATAAGACTAGAATCCGTTCCTACGAGGAAGCTATAGCAGATAGTAAAACATTTGCTGTCAAATCTACAGTTGCGGGAACAGTAACCAAAGTTACACCGGACGAGATAACAGTTAAAGATGTAAAAAATAAAAGCCATAAGCACCAACTCTTTAATTACTTTCCTCTTAATATGGACCACTACGTAAATAATACTGGGGTAGCTAAAGTTGGGGATAAAGTTAAAGAGGGCGGGTTATTAGCTCACGGCTGGCAAACTGCAGATTCTGTAGCCACAGATAAAGGCATATTAAAGACGTCCCCAGCCCTGGCATTAGGTAAGAATGTGCGTATTGCATACATGCCTTGGAAGGGGTATAACTTCGAGGATGGATTTGTTATTAGTCGCTCCTTAGCTAATAGTATGGTAACTGAGGAAATGCACACTATTGAGGTTGAAATTAGCGAGGATGAAATAGGTGGTCCTGGTAGTAATATAAAATCTTACCTTCTAAAGGCCGGCGTTAGCCCAGATAAAGTAGCGGCCTTAGACGATAACGGTATTATTAAGGAGCACACTATAGTCGGCCCAAGGACACTATTAGTAGGTAAGGTTAAAGAACGCCCTCCTGGTGGTAACTCACCTCAAGCTAACGTCATTCGTGCTTTAATGTCGAGTATATCTTCCTACGATGATAAAAGTGAGTACAATGCAGGTTATGTCGATGGTGAAGTTATAAGAGTTACCGTAGTTCCTATCAACTCTGGAGGTGTCAAGACTCGTATTATCGTCGCCATCTTAACCCATAATAAGCTAAAAGAAGGGGACAAACTGGCTGGGCGACACGGCAACAAAGGTATTGTGACCAAGATTGAGGAAGACGAAGATATGCCTATCGGAGAAGATGACAAGAGGATTGATATACTCTACTCTCCTCTAGGTGTACCTAGTCGTAAGAATCTAGGACAACTCCTTGAGGTAAGCGCAGGTCTAATTGCAGAGAAGAAAGGTGAACCTTTTAAGGTCTTTAACTTTGATAGAAGTGAGCGGGACCGCGTTGCAGCGGGGTTGAAGGACATTGGGTATGCTGATGGTAAGATGCAGCTAAGAATGAAGAACGCTGAAACAGGAGAAATGGAAGCATTAGAAAATAGAACTACTGTAGGCACTGCGTATATGCTGAAACTTAAACATAAGGTAGATGACAAGTTACAAGGACGTAGTTTTGGTAAGACTAATTTCGTGTACAACATACCTCTAAAAACTCCTGGAGCACGCGCCGGTGAAAAAGAGAATCCTCAGCGTTTTGGGGAGATGGAGATGCGTGCTTTACAGGCTTCTTCCGCTGTGAATATTATTGATGAATCTATTCAACTAAAGGGCGATGGTGCTGGTGACTGGAAGAATCGCCAGGAGATTCTAAACACCTTAGCTTTTAATGGTACACCTGCGATGGGTAGAACACCGCAAAGCCTAAAAGTACTTCAAGGATACACGCGTGCAATGGGATTAAATATGATTCCTATGAAGGATGGTAGAGAGTTACGTACGCTTGACGAGGATTATAACCGGTTATTGCTCCGACCTATGAAACCCTCAGAGGTAGCGCGCATGAGTAACGGCGAGGTTACTGTACCTGCTCAATTTGTTAGCTATGCTACAGGTGATAAAGCTGAAGATGGCGGATTATTTGACCCTAAAATATTTGGTGAAGACAGTAAAGATGGTCCTGCTAGTTTTTGGGGGCACATCAACTTAGCTATGCCCATGCCTAACCCTGTGTTTATGAAGACAGGTGTAGTTAACCCTTATGCTATACTGTTAGGTAGAAAACCTAAAGAATTGCAACAACTCGTAAACGATAAGTTTGTGTTAGTTACCGACCCTGGTAATTCTGGCTATGACGTTGACGAGGTTATACCTTATGAGGATGCTGACAAGTCTAAACGTGACGGATCTGGTATTGTGTTTGCGTTTAGTGGTAATGCCTTTAAGCACCTATTAGGTAAGGTTAATATAGCTAAAGAGATGACTAACGCATTGGAAGCAATACAAAATAAGGATTTAAACCGTGCACAACGTGAGTCTGCGTATAAACGCGTTAAAGTATTGCGTATGATGAAAGATAATAATCTGAAGCCTGAAGATCTCTTGATTCATAAACTCCCTGTACTGCCTATCATGTATCGTCCGTTTATTCGAGGTGCTGGTAATCGGCAAACTA
>Ga0209728_1001247_pt1 | contig 16184 bp, 22 predicted proteins | sample RifGroD1_FD_183997 | JGI IMG/M metagenome (GOLD analysis project Ga0209728, IMG submission 183997) | Groundwater microbial communities from Rifle, Colorado, USA - Groundwater D1 (SPAdes) (version 2) | ecosystem: Environmental > Aquatic > Deep subsurface > Groundwater | place: Rifle, Colorado... | reverse complement strand
ACTTTTATATGACCATAATTTACATAAAAAAGACTCGCCGAACCGTGCCTAAGCACAATATCGGCGAGTCCATATATAAAACCAAATACTAAAACTAATCATTTAACCGTATATTAAACCTTATACTAAGTCTAAGTATTTATAAGCTCTTTATCAGAACTAACCTTCCAACTCTCCAAACTTTCTAACCAATTCCCTAGTCACATCATCTTCTACTGCCAATCTACGGAATTCTTCCATTTCCTTTAATTTTTCCTTACGCTCCCGTAATTGCTGTAAGATAATCTCCTTCTCTGCTTCTCTCTTAAGTCTATCTTCATGTCTGGACACATCAATTTTACAAACTACCCACTTGTATGCTTTAGTTGATGTGGCGATTGTGCCTTGCACAGTTGCCACTTTGTAACCTAGCTTAGTATCACAAACCACAATATCTCCTTGCTGTAGTTCTAAATCTGTAAAGAAATCGAATAAAGTGACATTATCCTTAAAGTGCACCTGTACAATCTTCCTCGTACGTGATTCCTCCTTTGGTGTATATGATTTACACTCAAAACCATCTATCTCTATCTCTTTTAAAGCACACCTGGTTCCTGTACAAAACTTGCAACTATTTAAATAACATTCTTTCATTGTGTTTTTACCCCCTATATTGTTGTAGTATATAATATAGTGTTCCGCCGAAGCCATTGAAAAATAGTAATCTAAGTAAAATATCTGTCATAGTTCTATCCTTTTTGAAATAAGAAGAGACGGCTGTTCCAAGCATACAGATGTGTAATACTGCTAGATACTTAGTCAAAACTACACCCCCTCTTGCGATACAAAATTCATACATCTAAAACTATCGTCTAATTTTATATATGTCAATTGACACATCTCATCACAATTATGGATACAATACCAGTGTAGACAATGAATAGTAGTCATATTAACCCTCGTAGGTGTGCCCTAAATAAACAAATTGAGTCTACCATAACAAGTCTTTAGACCTCCTTGTATAATATAGATTCACTCCGGTATCACAGGAGTTTTCTAGCTATATCAGCTATCATCATTGCAAAATTAGCAACGTCAGCGCATTCCGATATAACTAAGTCTCTTATAGGATAATTAGAGTGACCACAACAAGCCTCACGACAGCCACATCTAGGATTAAGTCTTTTCTCTAATTCATCTGTTTCTTCGCGTAGTCGTTGTAATAACCAGTTAGGGTCTATACACTTTTTATCATCTGTCCAACCACCTTTATGATCATTTACTCTCAATTTCCCTTCCATTTGCCCAGAGAACCATTGCACTTCCTCACGTACACTTACCTTGGTTACTTTATGCTTCTTTAAGGTATGCTCGGAAACTCCTACTGAGATTCTGCCCTCATTTAATGGATTAGTCATCTTATTAATCCACCTCTCTCCGATACTCTAAAATCAATGAATACCAATCATATCTAGGTACCTAATATAAATGCATCAAGCCTATCATAACAAGTCTTTAGGTCTCCTTGGACATTAAAAATTACGTGATCTGCATAATCCATATTGGAATACTCTGCATCAAGTAAACTCAAACGCTTATTAATATTATCCTCACTATCTCCTCTGTCCCTCATTCTCCGTATCAGGGTTTCTTTATCAGAATATACAAAAATAGCATAAACTTTAACCCCATACTCAGGACAATTTTTCTTTAGTTGCTTAATCCCTGCATAATTCGTGACAACAACCGCTTTACTGTAATTTTCTCTGTTGAATTCAAACATTGTAATACCATATTTATTACCATCATAAATGGTGCTTTCTACCAAAGAAAGTCTATCAAACTCTTGCTCGGACATAAAGTAATAATTTATACCATCTTCTTCTCCCGGTCTAGGTTTCCTAGTAGTTACTGAGATTATTTCTGGTAAAATACATTCTTTGGCTAGAGCAGACTTCCCTGAGCCACTTGGCCCATATAGCACATAAAGATCTTTAATCATTAAAGTCTACCTCCTCACTTAAGCATATACCTTCTTCGGAAATATAAACCGAGGTCATAGTACATTCCCCATCACAATAGTGACCACATTCTTTAACGTCACAATATACAGTAGACATACCAATCCTCCTATAACAAGACTTCTTGCTTAAGAGAAGTGCAGACTAGAAAATTTTCTCTTCTCAGTAAGGCTTAATAAGGCCGAACGGGTTCTTTCCTTTTAAAAAAGGGTTTTTGCTTTCGGTGAAGTCCATAGGGGGGAGAGGATTTTTAGGAGTCTGATTTTATAATGAAAAGGAGGGTTCATATGAAAGATTATCTAGAGGTTAGAAGACAATATGTAATAATGCACAAAGTAGTTAAATACGCCAGAAATCTTAGGGTTCCTCTACACATAATAGATCCATATCTAGTAGAGCGTCAGAGATTAAATAAACTGAGAATAAAACATGAAGAATCCATTAAAGCTATGTTTCCACCTGATTCTAATATACTTAAATTAGAAAATGGATGGTATGGGGTGTTAGTACTAAATGAAAAGAATAAGCTTAACCTAAATATAGAGTTAATAGGAGAATCAGGACTTCCTTTAGTAAAAAGAGATTTAACCTGTGAAAAGCACATAAACAGGGTAGATTTTGATAACATCTTACCTGCTATACTCGACAATACTCTACTCGAAGCCCATAAAGAGGATATAAAATCCCAAGCTGCCCAGATTTTATCATCTGAAGGATATACTCCACCCGAAGAGCCTAAGGTATTAGAAAGAAATTCTACTGATATAAATGTAACTCTTCATGCTAAACGAAAATATGTAAATCGCATCCTTGAGATAACTTCAGATATAGATACTAATGAATATCTGAGAAATAATAGTTATAGTGTGGAGGACTGGATATTAGAATTTTATAATGACTCTGAATTAATATATACCCACATAGACGATACTGAGTTCTACTTCACCGAGGATAATGTAATATTAGTAGTATGTGATAAGTCTATAGTGACTCTCTATAGACGGGATTTTGGGTTTAACAGAGATATAAATAGGATGATAGTGAAGGAGCAACTTAAGGTAATACACAAGGTTAATGTAAAATACCAGATAGAAAAAGTCAATATTGGGGAATCTTTTATGGAATTAGACTCTAAATATGATGTCTTACAACAGGAAATAGATGAATTAGAAAGCAGAATATTGAATTTAAAGTCCAAACAAGGGGATATTAATTTAGAAAAAGAGGAATCTAATACTAGACTACAAAACTTAGAAAATCGTCTGGAACGTGAGTGTAATAAACTTTTTAGGAGGTAATTTAATGGTATATGGGGATTTGGACATAGCACTATCATTTCTATCTGTTCAGGATCAGATTACCATTCAGCATTCAAGTAGACGTGATAGACATCTCCTTATTAGTTATATAAGACTTAAAATGGGATTACCTAGTAGAAATGACTTTTATGGGCTTAAGTATGGTGATAAATATATCCATTTTGAGACAGCGGGGAAAATTCCGGAGGGATTAGATGATTGTGGTGCTTTCTTCTTTGTTCCTAGATGTGATGAGGACTTTGTAGTTCACCTGGAAAAGTTACCACCTATCCCCACTATAACGGGTGCTTGGGCAGGAATGTAAAGGAGGGTATCTATGGATAATCTAACTTCTCAGTGCAAAAGTTGTATTCATACTGAAGTATGCAAATATACTGAGACTCTACTCTTACAAGAGTCTATATTAAAAAGTGTTGGATTAATAGAGAATTTAAGATGTGAAAGATATATTCCCTCGGTGGATAAAATTATGACTAATAGGTTACCTACCCCAGAAGAATATGTAGGAGATATATCTGAAGATATAACTAATATGCTGGACGACATAAAGCAACGGAAACAGATTCTACTAAGTAAAGGAATTCATGTCACCCACATATGTATGAACCAAGAAACTGCTATCGAGATATGGAATCAGGTGACTGGGGGAGACACTAGCGAATTAAAGGCAATAGAGATAATGGTAGACGAAGATACCTTAATCGTAGAATTAGACGAAGGTATACCAGATTATGATTTTATGTTGTTTAAACGAGGTGATTAACTTTGACTAAGCCGGCTATAACGAGTATTACCGCCCTTTTCCAGAAAAACGTCCAAAGGGATAAAGTTCAGGAAGTCGAAGAGACTAAGAATAACCATAGAAGAACCTTAGGAATTTTAATGGAAGATTACACCCTGAAGGTTCAAACTGGTGAAGTTGATGGTATAAGACATGCCAAAGACTTGATTGAGGTGATGAAGCTTGACCTACTCTTGTTAGGGGAAGCTACAGAAAGAACTGAAACTAATACCCTTGACTCCATAAAAGTAGAAAAAATACAGGAAGTAATTGATGAAAATGACCCAGCAATTAAACAGTTAGTAGAGAAATTAACAAATAATCTAAATGACATAAATGATATATCCTAAGAGTTCTCATCTGAGAACTCTATTTTTTATGTTTAAAGAAGGAAGGTGTTATCTAGGTGTCACAATTAAGTGCTATTCAAGATGCAATAATCAATAAATTTCCCCATCTATACTGTCTAAAGCATCGGTTTATAAAAGGTAAACCTTTAACATTTTATAGTAAAACAGATCCTAGAAAACATAGACCCTGGCAGATTGCCATCCTTAATGACCAGCATCCTAACAAAGTAGTGCGTAAGTCCCGTCAGTTAGGGTTATCTGAAATGGCAATAAGTGAGTTTGTGTGGTTCTTGGATACCAACCAAGGAACTAAAGCTATGTATACATTTCCTCGTAAAGAACAAATGGAGGATTTTAGTAACACAAGGGTAACCACCATATTTCAAGAATCTCCTTATTTATCCACTAGACTTGATACTAGAATGAATAATGTTAGATTGAAAAAGATAGGTAATAGCTTTTTATTGCTAAGAAGTGCTTGGGGGTCAGCACTTGGTGAAGGTGCTGACATTGATATACTTGGACTAGATGAGTATGATAGAATGAAAGATAATGTAGAGCTAGCATTCCAAGAGGGTTTAAAATCTTCTAAATATGGTTATATGAGAAGATGGAGCACCCCAACTATTCCTGGCAGAGGAGTTGACCTGCTGTTCAGTAAATCAGATCAGAACTATCTGTACCACACTTGTGATCATTGTAATGAAAAGCAGATACTATCTCTAGAGGATAATATTATGCAAATAGATCCTAATGGGGTAGATATGTTAACAGAGAGCATAAAAGACGGCACTTATGAATTAGTATGTAATAAATGTCATAAACCCCTCAATAGATGGAAAAATGACCAAATATGGGTACCTCACTTTCCAGATAGAACTGAAATAAGAGCATACCACATTTCCCAATTAGATGCTGCTTGGATTAGTGCAGATACTATCATGCGTAACCAATTTCAGTATAAGGCAAAGCAATTATTCTACAATTATGTTATAGGTATTGCATATGCTTCAGAAGGATTGCTTATTACGGACCAAGACGTACTGTCCTGTATTAGCTATGATGAGCCTATAGGTTATAGAGACTATTCCATGTATAAAAAAGTAGTAGCTGGTATTGATTGGGGCTGGATAAATTGGATAGTTATTCTTGGTCTGAGGGAAGATAATACAGTAGATATTCTAAATATAGATTGGATAGAAGATAATCCTAATAAGCCATTAGAATGTGTAGAGTATTTTGTAGCGATACTCGGTCCATATGACCCTGACTTTATAGTGCCAGATGCTGGATTTGGTGCTGATAGAAATACTTATCTTATCCAGAAATTCCCTGGTAGAGTATATGCTTGTGATTGGGATACCCCTAAATCTAATATTCCACTTGTTGATAGCTGGAGTGACAACACTTGCAAAGTACGAGTAGACAAGACAATCAAGATGAAACGTACTTTATATAATATTAAAGCTAGGGCAATACGAGTATTTGGGCAAGGTGAAAAGCTTAATATGCTTATCAAACATCTTAAGAATGTAAGAACCTTGTTAGAAGAGGATGACGGAGAAATTTATGAGAGAGTTACTAGAATCGGGGCAGATCATACTGCCTGTGCTCTAACATATGCTTATATAGCACTAGACAGAATACTTGATCTTCATAAGCCTAAAAATGATTTCTCATTTGATTTTATGTAGATGTAGGAAGGTGATATTAATATGCTTTATATAGATTTATTTAAACACTTGCTTCATAAAGAAAAACTTATACAAAAACGGGTACAGGTACATCATAGTAACGGTAGTATAACGACAAGACTACAATGGGTAGATCCTAATACGGGAAAACCTGCTGATAGTACCTTTAATCATCATGGGGATGAACATTCTTCTGTGCGGAAGTATAATGTCTTTGTAGGTCATAAACATAAAGTTGTTCATATGCATATAGGTGCTATTAAGTCAGTAGATAAGAATAAGGTTGACCCAGAAAGGGTAGATAAATATAAGAAAGCCATGAAGCAAGGTAAAAAATTACCTCCGGTAGTACTTGACGGACACAAAAATGTTATACATGGACATAACAGAGTACAAGCGGCACATGAACTTTGGCTGTCCCACGTCCCTAGTATTGTTCATTCAGATGATCCGGAAATATCTAAAATAGTAGAGAATACTCACTATAAGCTAGGACGTGCTCAACCAATCTCAGAAGAACAACATGTAATATCAGATAAGTCCAAGCGGGAGTTGACTTTTCGGAATTTGGCGAACAAAATTAAAGGAAAGGGAATTCAAGGAGTTGGCATGTTTAATGCTAATGGACACCGAGATATCCAGATGGATATATCAAAACATTGGGACTCTCTGATTAAACCTGGTATAGAGAACAGAATAAAATCTGATACCTCTGCGTCTGACGTAAGTAAAGAAAGACAGTTACATATGTTAGGTTATGCTAATAAGCGTCCTATGTATTCTTGGCTTCATGACAAGGAATTATGTAAAGCTGTTAATGATACTATTTTTGAACCTAACGTTTTAAAGGGCTTAAGGAATAGTCTTAAATCTTCTACCTTAAGCATAAATATGAAGGGGAATCCTGATAAGATACTATCAGAAGGGTATATCTCTAGTAATCTAAAGAGCCATCTAGGGGAGGAAGGGTATAATAAATTTATATCCTCCTTAGGAGAAGATACGCAACCAGAGCATGTTATCAATGCCCTAGAGATGGAGCATGGCTATGCTATATCAGATCGTAATGAGGTAGAACATGATTTAATGGGTGCTCATCCCTTGGAGTTGGATAATCGTCCTGTGTATGTAGCATATAATCCATTCAATAGTTATCGAGGTGGAGCACCTGGTTTTGGTGACCCTGAAGAAGGTGGTAGTGTTATAACTGTGGATTCCTCTATACTACCTGACTGTACCCTGACTACTGATGACTCTTTTTTGTATGCTGACGCAATTGATCCTTATAAATCAGCTGCCATGCCAGTAGCTAAACCTATTGATATGGAGCATTTAAGTGAGATCTGGATAAATACTCATGCTAGCCAGATACGTAATACCTTAAAATCTTCTGGTGTTGCTCATCCTTATAATACGGAACCTAATTGGGATAACTTTCAGAATTACTATGATGAAGTCCATAATCAAGATTCAATTCAATTAGAATTACAGTATCATAATGGTTCTCATTTACCCCCTAGTTTATTGAAGGAGTGGAAAGATAATGAATAATATAGTAGTAGAAGCAATATCTCCTTTTAGCCAAAAAGTTGTAGTAGTAGAAAAGCATGGTCAATATGCTTTAGCTAAACTAAATGATAATTTTAATCCTGATAATCTTAATTGGAAGTCTAGAATGTTTAAGTCCTCTATGATTTCTAAGGGGAACTATAAACCTATGGATAAAAAGACCTACCTTAGTGACTACCTTGATGAGCATAATTTAGGTAAGTCAATGACAAGACCTATTATCATTGATTTAATTAAGCATGAGTTACACAAAGAAAGGCTTATTAAAAGAGCAGTACAGGTAAAGCATGCTAACGGTCATATCACAACAAGGATGCAATGGGTCAGCCCGGAAACGGGCAAACCAGCTAAGACCACTTATAATCATACAAAATCGGATAAATCTATAAAGAAAATGGAAGAACTAGACAATGCTAAACATCCTATTATGCATGTCCCAATAGATCAAGTTAAAAGAAATTATGAACAAGATATAAATCATGAAAAAGCAAGAAATATTAAAGGAAAAATGGAACAAGGTAAGAAACTACCTCCTGTCATACTAGACCACGATTTAAATATACAGGACGGTCATCATAGATACACTGCTGCTATGGAATCAGGTTATAGCCACGTTCCTGCCATTATTCGTAGTCCAGACAAAGTGCTGAAAAAGCAAACGGAGAATAAATTAAAAGGAGAAAAAGCTTTTCCGATAAATACCTCTGAAAATAAATCCAGACCACAAAAGGCCATAGAAAACTTATCTAAATATATAACGGATAACTATAGTCATAGATTAGAAGGTGGGGGTTCTAGACAGGGTTTTTACCAAAATCTACAAGAAGTAGAAAAAATCTTAGACAAAAGATGGGAAAGTATTATAAAACCCTCAGTATTAGAAAATATAGAAAATGATCATAATTCTAGTGATTTAGCAAGACAACGACAAAAAAGTATGTTAGATCAGACGGAAAGACCAGAAGTTGTTGATATTGAAAAAGGATGGTTACATCATAAGGAATTATGTAAATCTATTAATAATTGTATACTTGGAGAGGATTTAGCTAATGAGGTTAGAAAACATTTATCTCAATCTACTATCTCAATAAATACAGCAAGTCATGTAGATGAAATATTAAAGGATGGATATAAAGCCGGTACTTTGAGGTCTTATATAGATCATAAGGTAGGACCGGGTGAATATGATATATTTAAGAAAGAAAATGAAGGGGAAGATCCTCTTAATATCTTTGAGAATATATTTGATTTAGGGCTAGATCACACCAGACAAATGGTAGAATATAACTATATGGGTATACATCCATTAGATGAGGTCAAGCCTGTCTATATATCTTATAATCCTTTTAATTACTATAAAGGTGGGGCACCTGGATTTGGTGATCCTGACCAAGGTGGTAGTGTATTAACTGTTGACCCTTCTGTGTTGTCCAATTGTACTATGACCACAGATGATTCTTTTAACGATGGAGTTGGAACTATAGCTAAACCGATGGATATGGAGCACCTGGGTGAAATATGGATGAATCAAAACCTTGATAGTATACAGGATAATGCTTCAGCTAACTCTAATAACTCTTTTGATTTAGATTCTTTTCTAGAGGAAGAATATCCGGAGTATATCTGTACAGACCAATATGTCCAAGGTGAACTCCAGTATCATAAATCCGAGATAGAACCCCATCTTCTAAAGAAATGGAGTGAAAATAATGAATAATATATACGTCGTAGCCAAGTTAAATAATACAACTCAGGTTATCCTAAAAAAAGATGATGAGTATTGTACTGCCAATATTAATAATATAAATCTAGACAAACAGCAATGGACTGGAAAATGGTTACTTTCTTCGGCTTTAACTAAAAGGAATTATGACAAAATAAATTCCACCCCAATTAAAGATTATATCGACAGCTTAGATCAGCACTACATCAATTTGTAGGAAGTGATAATATGCAACTCCATATAGATTTGTGTAAACACACTCTCCATAAAGAACGACTTGTTAGACAACAAGTCGTTGTACACACCGCTAAGGGCACCTTTATGAGAGCACAATGGATAGACTTAAATAAATTAACTAAAGGCTCAAAGGTACACACTAAGTTTAAGCAGCAATTTGAGGATGAACTACATTTTCATAACCAAAATACTAAAAATAATAAGGAATTTGGTGGTAGTATTACTAAGGCTGATCTCCAGAGGGCATATCATAACACCTTTAAAGGCACATCTGTTCAGGGTCTGGAACATGTATATAGTGACCCAGAGGGTAGTTTTTATAGTAAATTAAAGGATGTTTCTCCAGTAGTATTAGGTAAAAATAATATAGAATTTAATACTAATTATACGATATATAGTAGTAACCGTAAACCTATGGGTCAAATATCACATGTAGTTAATGATAAAGGAAGTCATTTAGAAGTTATCTTTGATTTATTATCTATACACCAAGGTTATCAAGGTAATAAAGTAGGAGCTATATTGTCTCAAAGAACTGAAGACTACTGGAAGCATCTAGCTCATGATAAGCCAGTAGAAGTTCATCTATTGGCCAACATAAGTGTTGGTTCATATGCTTGGGCCACCAAAGGCTTTGACTTCAGAAATGAAAAAGAAACCCTTAAAGCTAGGAAGGAATTACAAAATTTTCTAAAAGAGAACAACGTAAATGAACAGGAAGTCCTCAAAAAGAACGGGTATAAGGATATCAACGACTTAAAGCACTCTTGGGACTTTGCTACTCTAGATGATGATAATAAGTATTTATTGGACACTAGGAAAAAACCTGACTTAGATGATTCTAAACCAGTGCACCTAGGTAAAGCCTTTATGTTAAATGGTAAGAGTAACTGGAACGGAGTAAAGACCTTCGACCCTAATAAGGAAAGCACACATGAAACTATAAAGCAACATCAAAATATAGTATATAATAATTAGGAGGTGAATAATAATTGAATGAGGACAAACAGACACGACGAGTTATATCTACAGTTGAATATAAACCCGAAGGTAAGTGTGGACTAAGTGATGAAGGATCAGATAAATGGCTACATCCAGAAATAGATGATGAAGAGTATGATAGGAGTTTCATAAGGGCAGTTAAAACTCATAATAACACCCAAAAGTCTTTAATATATGTATTAGACTTATTTAAATCTAAGTTTACCCTAAATCCTGATGTCTCGTATACTAAAGAAGAACTAAAACAAGCATTAACGGATTGGGTAGAGTTTGATAATGCTTCCGCTATGAAGGATTACAGTAAGAATAAATCTATATCTAATTTTGTAGGTGCTAGTGGATGGACTCCTTCTAAGGAAGAACAACAAAAGCTAAAAAGACAGGCACTTATAATACAAAAGGAAGCTATTCAAAGTAATTCAGAGTATAATCTCCTATATCGTGGTTTCACATTACCTAATATGAAACAGTTTGATAAAATATTTAAAATTGGTAAACTTTTTAGAATACTCTCTTTAACTGCTACCTCAACCGACATTGAGGTAAGTAGGAACTATGCTAATCCAGATTATATAGGTTTAGGGGACGGTAAGGGTGTACGTGTTATACTTCACCTAGAAAATCCTAAAGGTATTATAGGGGTAGTTAGAGATAAGGTAGAAATTGTGTTACCAAAAGGATTAGTATTTAAGGTTACTAATACTTGGAAGGATGACCAAGGATATTATCATGTCACTCTCTACTCAGAAGAGCAAATTAATCTAATTAAGCACCTACTCCATAAAGAAAGACTTATACAGAAAGAAGTACCAGTACATCATGCTGATGGCAAGATCACAACACGTAAACAGTGGGTGGACCCGCATACTGGGCAACCAGTGGCAGCACAATCTACTGAGTCAGCACCTCCTAACAAAGGTAAACAAACTATAATGGTGACTGACCCTGACCATTTTGATAAGCATATTAAGAAGAAGTATACACAACAACATTTAATGAATCAGGCCAGGAAACAAGGTATCAAATGGGACGAGAAAGAGCATCCAGCTATGAACTGGATGAGGGCAGCAATGGCTATTAAAGGTCATATAAAGGGTGGAAATATTTTCCATGTAGAACATGATGAAAAAGATGTAGACAAAAATATGGAATCTAAAGGTAAGGATAAAGCAGAGAAGTTCCTATTAGAACTACTAGAAAAGCATGGCTCTCGGGAAAACCTTATGCAATGGGCAGAAGAACATGATATATCCTGGAAAAAGGATAGTGCCCCAGAGATAAATTGGATGCGTGCTGCAATGGCTATTAAGAGAAGGATAGCACAAGGTAAGATGGTGGACGGAGTAAGAACTAAGCAGAAAGAACTTATGAAAGAAGCCAACACTGTAATTACACAGGATGTTAAAGATTATGTAAAAGACCTAGGTAAGGAACATCCTAGAGATAAAGTATTACAAAAAGCCAAAGAGCATGGTATTATGTGGGACGAGAAAGAGCATCCAGCTATGAACTGGATGAGAGGAGCTTCTGCCATACAGAAGTTTATAGCCCAGGGTGGTAAGTTCAGTATGATCGGGGAAATAAGTACCAATCAGGACCAAAATAAGTCCTCAGTTGGCGGAGTTAAACTATCTAAATATCAACAATTAGCAAATGATACCTTCACTAGGGTTAGTAAGGAAAATGAACAAAAAACTAAAGTATGGGGACTTAGAGCTATATTAGCAGACAATCCTGGTATCAGCAGTGAGGATGCACAGAATAAATATCAGCAATTTGTAGACAGTGCTAATAAATCTAAACTGATGATTCATTTTGACCCTGACCATTTAATTAAAAAAGATACTACTATGCTAGATCAAATATCTTCAGAAGGTAGATTCAAAAATAACTATGAATTAGGTATCGGGGATAATGAGGAGAGAGAATACTATGAACGTCAATTATTTGGACAAGAATATGATGATGCAGAATCTAGGGAAAGACCTATATATGGTTGTTTAGACCTTTTTAATAAGGGCCTAGATGCTAACCCTTCAGGTAGTATTGCTTTAATATTAAAAGATAATGTTAAGGATAGAACTACTTGTCTCCACACTGACTCATATAATTTAGAGCATGACACTGAAGGAAAGTTGACAAGACATGCTAATTATGCTCACCAAGTTATAACTAATAACTGGAGAACTAAGTGGAAGAATCCTAAGGGTACCGATAAACTGAGACAACGTGCCTTTGACTCTGTAATAAATGGTACGAGAAATAATGACTCTGCCTTTTTTGAGGCGCAAGTACATGGTGGAATTGACCTACACAAAGATGTTGACCACATTCTCATTCCGCATGATTGGCAGCAACCTGGATACAAAGATTTGCATAATAAGATAGACCGTTTTTCTAAGTTAATAGGGGCTTCAATTAAATATCATCAAGGGGTGAAATGATGAGAATTTTGGCTATTAAGATGTCTATTGACCCAAAATCCTGCAAAGTAGCTTACTCCAAAGATGGTATCCTATATATCCGTAATGGCTCAGATGATTTTGCAGTTGGTGTAAAGTGTGAATTTAGGACTAAGTCTTTAGTAGATAAGTGGGGGTTTAGTGAAATAAAGAATCCCCCAGACATGAAAAATGGTAAGCAGATACTCAGGAATTTGAATAAATTCCAATTAGACAGTACTGGTAAAGTTAGTTTTATAGGAGGTTAGTTATGAATCCTACCTTTAGAGTATTAAGGAATACATTTTCCAGGGAACACCTTATAGACCATTGTAAAAAGAACGGATTGCTATGGAATGAGTCCAATGATGAGGGTATTAACTGGATGAGGGTAAATAGAGCACTTAAGAACCACTTAGAGGCAGACGGAGACTTTCATACAGATGATGTGGACCCTAGACTATTAAAACAGATGCATGATCACTATCATGTAATGAGGGAATTGCATAAAAAAACTATGGTACCCCATCTTAAAGCTACAATGAGTAAATTGTCACAAGACGATGGTGGGAGTAAACACCCTATGGAATATCTAGATAAAGCACTTGAACATTTAGAGGCTAATGGTGGTCATATCTGGAGGGACAAACTGACTCATTTGGTACATTTAAATAACAAAATCAAGGGATTAAAGGCACGAATTGAGTGAGAAGAAATACAAGGGGTGAATCTTTCGGGGTTCACCTCTTTTTTGCTTTTGAAAGGGGTGAGGTGATTGGCATATGTACAAGTCACACAGGAGATTATAGATAGAGTAAAAGCTGGTGACGAAGATGCTAAGAATCTCGTCTATGATAATTATTATAAAATGGTTTATCATCTAATTCATAAATATAAAAGAATAGACCAAGAAGCAGAGGAATTAACAGGGATAGCCTTTATTGGGTTTATGAAAGCATTAAATTCATTTAATCCTAGTAAAGGAGTTAAGTTTGCTACTTACATGGCTACTTGTGTTACTAATGAGATATTCATGTCGCATAGAAAATCTAAAAGAGACTATTTAACAGGTAGTTTAGAGCATGTTTTATCAACTGATGTAGATGGACAAGAGATCACTGTATTAGATGTGATAGAAGCAGATAACGGGGATATATCTTCCAACTTAGAAGAAAATGACTTACTAAGGATGGTGGAAGATACCATAAATACCCTTACAACAAAACAACAGAAAGTAGTTAGAGCAGTATATAATAATAAGGGTAAACAAGCTTCTGTGGGAGAACAGATTGGCATATCTCAAAGTTATGTCAGTAGAATTTACACAAAGTTTTTAGTTAAACTAGATAAAGTATTGTTACAATCAGGTATTATACAAACCAGTAACTTATATAAATATAAGGAGGTAGGTGATGTGAGACATGATGCAAATAAGATAAGGGAACTCAAGAAGTTGTTAAAAGAAACTGATCTAGCATACAAAGAATTAGCTGAGCAAACTGGATTGCCATATGCTACGGTTGCTTATCATGGTAATAGAGTGCGTAATGTAGAAAAAAAGGTAGAAACTAATAAAGAACCTGAGGTGATAGTAAGTAGGAAATCCCCAGAGGATATAGAATATTACTCTAAGCCTGGTAAGTTCCCGGAGGAAGGCGTAATTATAATAGAGTCTAAAAGCACTGAATATGTTCCACTTACAGAAATTCAAGAGAAGCTACCCGAAGTAGAAGAGTCTGATTTAGTAGGAATTTCAGATATTAATTTGCCAGAAGAAATTGACACACCCAAAGATTTAACCTCCACTGTTTTCGTCCGTTCTGGTTACAAGGTCTCTACGGAAAATCTTATTGCAGAATTGAACCAAGTGATTGAAATTGTGAAGGTCTTGGGGTTAAAAGGTATTGATTTTGAGGTAAGGCTAGAGTGTAATTAAAAATATAAGGGGAATTTTATTATGAAAACTAATGAAAAAACACGCTTGGTGTATACTGACACTACTATGAGTATATTACTTAAAATGTCAGATGGGAACCCCAAGGCTGTAACTGTTTTAGCACAACTTATGACAGGTATATTCCATGAAGTACCTGGATTTATGCTGATACTGAATTTAGATAGTATGGGGGTATATGGGTCACATATTTGGAGGCTTTACAAAGATTGTTGTAAACAGGATATAAATGAAATGGAGAAAGTTCTTAGGGCTTGGCAATTGGGTAAGATAACAGGGGCCGAAGTTCATTTACATATTGAACAAGGTAAAGAGTTTGATCTACCTTCTGTAGATGAGATGCTTGAAGAACTAGATTTAATATAGGAGGAAACTAGATGCCTTGGAAAATGGTAGGAGATCGTTTAGTGATAAAGGATTGCGATGATTGTCCGTATGCAGAAGTTGGAATGTTTGTATGGTGTAGAAAGAAGAAGGATTCTCACACCTGCGGAGGAATACCAACTGATTGTCCATTACCTGATGTAGAAGTAAAGAAGTTAGGTAGGTAGAAAGGAGAATCTATGTTGAAACCTAAAGTAGGGTATACTTGGGTATGTGGTCTTAGATCAACTAAGGTTTCTTTTAATTGTCCTAATTGTGGGTTAGAAATAAATGTGTATTTTGGTAAGAAAAAGGAATACCGGGACAAGGTATGTAACCGTTGTTGCAAGGTGATTAGGATAAAAAAGCCTAATGAATTATATTATGTGAGATATAATATAAGTAATTTTTGGTCTAATGTACTTAAATATATTAAGAAATGGTGGTGAGAACATGATAAGACATTTAGTTAGCCCTTATTTTTCTCTATTCGGCATATTTTATTTTATGCTGGCAATTAGACTATCTAGTGATCTTCCCCTGTACTATGGTATACCGGCAGTAATATTGATACTCATTGTAGGGGCGTTTATTGAGTTCAAAATGCACAAGAAGCTAGGTATTAAGCCATGTGACTGCTCTGAATGTAAGAACTTCAGTGATTTCAAAAAGGAGTATGATCAGTACCAAGAATTTTTAAATAATAAGGAGGGCAACTAACATGCCGAGTATCAAGTACAAAATTTCAAAA
>Ga0209728_1001244_pt1 | contig 16241 bp, 34 predicted proteins | sample RifGroD1_FD_183997 | JGI IMG/M metagenome (GOLD analysis project Ga0209728, IMG submission 183997) | Groundwater microbial communities from Rifle, Colorado, USA - Groundwater D1 (SPAdes) (version 2) | ecosystem: Environmental > Aquatic > Deep subsurface > Groundwater | place: Rifle, Colorado... | reverse complement strand
ATTATAATGATTGTTATTTATGTCGTAACATCTATCAATCATTGCTCTCCATTTGTTAAATTCTTTCACATGTTCTTTTGTATTTATACTTCCTATAGATGCAATTCCTAATTTTAAAGGGTAATAAGGATTTTTTATTCCACCAGATAATATATGTTTCTTTTCAGTGGTCGTTCGATATTTTATTCCATTTATTTCATCAAATTGAATTAAGTATCTTGTACCTTTCTTGTTTTGAATTATTTCTAACACTGTAAATTCATTACACATATTGCTTTCGAACCTTTTGCCAATAATATTATTTTTATCTTTCAAATATTTTCTCCTTTTCCTAAAACATTATTAATTTGTTGCTCATTGAATTTTGTTTCACCATTTGGGAATGTGGTAAAATCTAAAAATTGCTTATTTAACCAAATCATTTTACTTTCTCCTCTCGTATGATTATTTATGTATTTATAATAACACAAGTTTATATAATAAATCAAGCAAAACCAACTTTAAACAATTTTAAATTCAACCATTGGCTCAGTACCACTAAGGATTGCATTACCACATGTAATTCTTCCTGCATCCTCTTCCCACGATGCAATAAAAGTTAATACATCAAATCCAACTTTTTTCAATGCTTCTTCATGGTGAATATAGGGATATGATTCTGTATAATCTCCTAATGTTTGTATTCCGTGTTTCAATGCTTCTGTTGTTTTATGCATTGGTGTAATCTTGATAATAAATTTATTAGGGGCGAACAAATCTCTTAGTTTTTCAGCATCAATTTTATAATCCGCTACTGCAAAATTTAATGTAATTTTACGTCCTTTTGGCATATCAAGATGCTTTCCGATAATCGATATTTCTTCAATACTTAAAGAATTTTCAGAAAACATTTTATTTCTCTCTTCATTATCTGTTGAATTAATAGAAAATTGTAGTCCTGCATCTCCTCTAAAGTCATAGTTCTTAATTTCCATCCAATCATTTAAAAACTCAATCAATTTCTTATTCTTTTTTGGCAACATTGTAGAAATTACTGGGTGAATTAATGATCTATTTATGTATGGATATAATTCTTTTCGCATATTGCGAGAAAAATCTAAAACATTTGGATTCCATGTAGGTTCTCCCATTCTGGCATAATGAACATTTAGACGTTTAGTGCTTGTTACTTCTGGATGCAACGACAGTCCAGATACTATTTGATCTAGTAAATCTTCATATGTAGTATTAATTCCTTTACCGACTTTAGGTACGTCACAGAACAAACAGTCGCTATTACAACCATATTGAGTTGATATTGTAATTACCCACTTTTCTTCTAGTGGCAATAATTGAGTATGCTCGACCTTTTTATGTTGATTAAGATTTATATCTTGTCCATAGTCACCAAGAGATAAGCACTCTAATTTTCCTTTATCTCCTTGAACGATTAATATATTACCTGTTGGAACTTGATAATTTTTTAGTATTTTTATTTTATATTCCTTCTTTCTAATTATTATTTACAATCCTTTAAAATTTGATTTTTATGTGATAAAATATGGATTATTGATTTTAAAAGTGTTGTTACAATAGGGTTATAAAAATGGATTATTTCGCCATTTTGTTCGCTTCATGCAAAATATATAAAATAATTTACTCTCCTGCTTTGAAATTGTAAATTGGTTTAATAATATCAACAGCATCACCAATGTTGTCTAGAATCTCTTGTATTGGTTTATATGCCATAGGTGCTTCATCTAATGTAGATAAGCTAACAGAAGTGGTATAAATACCTTCCATAACCTTCTCAAACTCTTCTAAGTTAACTATGTCTTTTGCTTTAGTTCTGCTCATCAATCGACCTGCTCCATGTGGTGCAGAATAATTCCAATCTGGATTACCTTTACCTACAGCAAGGATACTACCATCACGCATATTAATTGGAATTAATACTTTTTCATTTTTATATGCTGAAATAGCACCTTTCCGAATGATATTATCTTTGAAGTTAATATAATTATGAACAGTATGAAAAACATTAAAATTTATATTGTGTAGTTGATGACCAAACACATTATTCAATATAATTTTCGCCATAGTTAGACGATTCAGATTTGCATATTCTTGACAGATATTCATGTCGTGTAGATATTTATCTCTCCACTCACCTTGTAGAAAACATAATTCTCTTGGATAATCTGGATGAGCATTCTTATACTTTTTCTCTAATTGTTTTAATGTGGACTGAATTAAATCTCTTTTACCAAGTGATTTATACTCTTTGATGATTAACTCTTTTTCTTTGTAAAATTCTTCTTTCCCACTTCTTAATTCAATCGCCATATTTTGATAATAATCAGCAACTTGTTTACCCAAATTTCTACTTCCAGAGTGAATAACTAAATATAAATTATCGTTACTATCTTTATTGACCTCTATAAAATGGTTGCCTCCTCCAAGAGTTCCAATACTTCTTTTTATTCTTTTAGTATCTTTGAGTACTCTGTAACAATGTAATTCTTTAAGTCTATCAAACTTAATAATTCTACCTTCATGCACATTTTTACCAGAAGGGACATATTGACGGATGATTTTATCTAACTGTTGTAAATTAATATCTATCTTTCCTAATTCAACCGTAATCATTCCACATCCAATATCAACTCCTACAATGTTAGGAATAACTTTATTTCCTAAATCTGCTGTAAATCCAATTACGCAACCTGATCCGGCGTGAGTGTCGGGCATTATTCGAATTTTCCCACCTAAAGTAAAATCTTGATTACACAATTCGATAATTTGAGACTGTGCTGTATTTTCTACATTATCTGTAAAAACCTTTGCTGTGTTGTATTTTCCTTGTAGTTCAATCAATTTACTTCCTCCTTTTAATTAGATCGAATCCCACATTCCCTTATATTTTAATGATAATCATAATAATCGTCACAAAATAAATCATCGTCATTATATTTAAATACTACATCTTTATTAATTGCACAATGCTTTTTATTTGATTCAATTCTCTCTTCTGTGGTTAACCAATAATATTTCTTCTTGATTAACTGTCTCCAGAATTTACGTTGTATTTTGGATTTTCTGTAAGACTTAAAAAATGCTTTAAGAGCATAACCCCATCCTACTAAATATGGTCTTGACATTTTATATTACTCCTTTTACACCAACAATAACTTATAAGCGATACCATAAATCATCACCAAAATAAACATAATAAATTGTCCCTTAATAACATCTTTATAATCATTATTACTAAACACAAACCAAAATGAAATTATTACAATAGGAATCGCTGTCACCAAATCACATATACTTTCTGCTACTGATTCTGCTTGCCAATTTAAACCAAAATACCATGACTCTAAGAGATTAATTAGAATACATAATGTAATAAGAAATGAGTATTTATTTATTGATAATTTATTTTTAAACATTCTCAATTTCCTCTATCTCTTGTTCGCTCATATACTTCCTAACAGTAGGACACACATAAGTAACATTAGTTGGTACAATTTCTCCTTTGAATAATATATAAGTCGCTATGCTAAAATTGGATATTATTGCAACACTCAACAAAACTATAACAAACTCACTTTTAGGCACAATATCTTCTAAATTTATAGATAATTCAAATAAACAAGCTAACATTATAGATAGTGATATGCCCCATATTGTTCCTACTAGACTATGGTTTAAGTTATAATTGAATTTCTTAAACATCTCTACACCAACACTTTAAACAATCATTGTCGTCAACAATTTTGATATTACATAAATCTAGTGGTTTATATCCATAATCTGTAACACATCCAAAAGTTAATAAATTATGCCTGTCATCTTCACCATTCATATTTTTGTCCAATAATACTTTGTCAATTAATAACAATTTTATCACTCCTTTTTATCTTACGATAAAAACAATAACTTATTTCCAATGAGAATTTATATCTTCCCATAATAGAAATTTCTCATTTAGAAAATTTTTGCATTCCTCTTTTAAACTATTATCAAAATAGTCTTTATTTTTTATACCATTTGTTTTAAATATTTCTTTTCCGCAATCATAAACTATGCCATACCATTCCTTTGCTTGACGTTCCTCATATGTCGCATTAGTTTTATATTCATCAAATGGCATCTCAGAATAAGTATATCTTTTTTCAAAATTTGAGAATGCATCTCTATCATAAAAAGCACCTTTATAGAAGAATGTTATTCTTTTTCTTCCTTTATCATCAATCACTTTATTCCACATACTATGATCAGTTGCTTTAATTTCCCAAGAAGCAGGCAATATTACATTTAAAAATAAATCATCATATTTATCTATTACTTTAATACCCATTCTTTTATATTGTTCTTTTGTCCAATGCTCATTGTTTTTTCTTTCAATTTCAAATCTCTCTTTCCATTCCATATCATCCGTTGTCCCTATATAACGAATTTCTCTAGGTATAAAACAGTCATTAGATTTAATAGGTAATCTTTGATTTCTTACAGCCTCACTTTGTTCTCTTTTTTCACTTCTTTCAATTGCTCCCGAAGCATCCCCTGTAACCAATGCATCTATAAATGTCATTTCCTTATTATTCATTTAATTTATCTTCCTTTCTAATAAAATATTTGTTTCAAAGTATTAAAAACTATTAGCGTAAAAAGTACAAATGTATCCCATCGCTTCATATTTAAACATTGCTTCTACTTCTTTATCACTCGTAGGAACCGCAAACATTTTCTCAATTGGTCTAATCGTATGTAACTTTCCATCTGATGTTTTGACACAAATATCACCAATAATATTTTTATCATATGGTAATTCACCAATACCATCTTTAAGTTTGATACCCAACCTATGGAATATCTCTACCTTTTTCTTTTCTTCTTTAAAGACATTCCAATTATTGTATCTTAATATACAGTCGCTCATATCAAGAAATTCTGGTTTTTCTCTACTATCGTCCCACATTATACTTCCATTAACACATTTTACTCTCCATAACTTATCACCAACAATACAGTTAGCCTTTAAATATGGATTCTTTCTTAATTCGATTGCCATTTCTAAAGTATTCATTATTATATTCTCCTTCATTTATTTTTTATATTAAGATCAAACGATTATTTTCTAGGACTACATGGTTCTCCTTCTCTCAATCTTGCCAATCCTCCCTCTCTTTAGGATTCTCCCAATCAAGAAATTCCTTCTCTGCTCTATCTCTACATTCAATACAAAATCCTCTACCAGCACCGTCAGTACATAAATGAGCATTACCATCTTTACCACAATACCAACATGAATAGAAGCTATTTTGTTTTGATGGATGCCAACTACTATCGACATTATCTTTATCAACTAAGAACTTTTCTGCAAACTCTTCATCTGACATATTGTCGAAATGATCTACGATTGATTGGAGCTTTTCTTCCATATTCATATATTATCACTCCTAGTATTTTATAAATATGGAGATTAAATTCTCCATATTTATAAAACAATTCTTCCTACTCTAGCTCGTCAAGCATTTTTTGAAGTTCAGCTTGGGACATATTTTTCAAACTTTCATCTTGTTTAGTTGACAAAATTTCCATGATCTTTTGCTTCTTTGCTTTTTGTTCTTTAGCTTGAAGTCGTACATTTTCTTCATCTAACTTAACTTTAACAATATACTTAACAATTTCAATCTTCATGTCAAGTTCTTGATCTTGTTGTGTCTTTGCATCAAGTAGACTTTCTTCCTTTACTTGCTTTAATTGAGAATTCAATGTTTTGAAAACAGAATCTAATTCTTTCACATTAAGATCGAACAAGTCCTCTACGGAAATCAATCCCTTAAATTGAAAACGAAATTTCCCGCGAATAGCTACCTCAAAGATATTTACATTGTTTACATTTGTCATAATAAATACACACTCCTTAATTTTTATTTTTATTAGAATTTAATTTTAATAATTCGCTCTGTACTTCCTTTTACCTTGACTAGTAATTCATTTCTTTTTGTTGAACTAAACCCAACCCCTGACAATTGATCTTCAACATCTTTTACTGCCATCTTATTTCCAAGTGCTTCAAAAACCCGTTTATGTTGTAATAAATCCTCTTTTAAGAACTCGTTGTAGAAACCATTTGGAGACTCTGAGTTAATACAGTTCTTCAACATGAACATATAATGTCTATGTCCCAAACCCTGTTGACCATCCCACCAATTGGGAGAGAACATTACCACCGAAACAGGCACAAATTGATGAGTTTTGATTCCCCAAATTTCAATTGGTGTAGTATCATTTTCTATCATTTCTAATATTCTAAATTCACCGTTTTTAAGTTCCAATTTTGCCAAAGTAATCCATTCTTTATGCCCCAATGGTTCTTTTCTTTCAAATTTGTATACTTGCCCACCAAATGCTATTTCTGCCTTAAATCCTCCAGTAGTAGGTTGTCTTAAACTCCAATTGTGAATTTTAAAAGTATAAATACCTTTATTTAATTTATCAATTGATGGAAAAGTAATATTCTCAACTGGAATATATCCAACTGGTGCTACTGCTGTATAATCTACATCTTGAACACCTCCCGACTCATAATTTTTTCTATGATTCCAACCAACCCTTTTATCATTACCATAATTATCATGTATTTCTTTACCATTTTTCATAGATACTGATTGACTTGAACCTGGCATAAACACATGTAAATCCATTAATGAACCATTTCTCATACCATTATAATTCCAACTGTGAGAAAATCTTAAAACTCCATCAACTCTTCCTCCAGCAGATTTAACTCTTTCTGTCAAGTCTGAATCTGTAATATTTCCAGAATAAGCCCAACTAAAATTATTATCCCACTTGAACATAGTTTTGGCATCCTTGTTTTCAGGAGCTATCAATGAAACCATATTGTTTGAATGTTTATTCTCTAAAAATACTTCAAGTTCTTTCGCTGTTGGTAATATGTTTTTAACAAAATTATCTATTAAAATTTCCTCAACTTTAGAAAACTTTTTAGGGTTAACAGGAATACTACTAGACATTTCATCAAATACATCCAAACCACCAATTCTCTTTGCAGAATCCTTATTTGAGAACAAGATATTGTTCACAGTTATGTCATCCAATTTTGCATATCGTCTATTTAATGAATCCATATACTCAAGCTTTTCTAATGTCTTCTTAGCGTCATCTAACATCTTCTTTGTAAAAATAGCTTTCGGTCTCTTATAATTTTCAGGAGCCACAATCGCTTCATATTTCTTGACTGCTAAATCTAAATCCATACCTTCACTGATATTAATAAGCAATGTTCCAATTGAATGATTTTTAATTCTGCCGATAACTCCTCCAACTTTAACTGACTGTTCCCAAGTATAATTTTCTTTTTCTTCTTGTTTTAATTTATCATATACTTTTTTATATTTAAGAAACTGATTTAATACAGTTTTCCACTCTTCCCCTTTGTACAAACTGTTCTGAGAAATAAGTTCCAATACAGTAAGCAAACTTTCTTCTGTGATTTCTTCCAATGATCTTTTGAATACATTTCGTGTGTCCCTAAAACCACCTTTAATATCTCCTTCTGATTTATTTGACTGATTAACAAATTTCGACGGTAGGTCTAAGAAAAAGTGTTGCCATTCAGTAATCTTTCCATTTGCACCTTTTTCAAAGTTTTTATCTGTTCCAATCTTTTTGAATTTAGTAACATAAATATCTGAAACAACTTGAGATTTTACATATTTTGATAAGGCATTAATTACTGGTTGAAATGTTGAATCATTTGTTTCAAAGTCCCAAATGGTTGTAATTTTGTTGTCTTTAATGATAACTGCATTGCCAATGTTTTTTATGAAATGTCTACAACAACTACAATCATGCTCCCTTCTTTGTCTATAAATTTCATTTGTTCCGACTGGATAACTATCCAAGTATAAATTCCACAGCACTTCTTTATCCAAATCTACCTCGAATAAATGAATAGCATCCTTTAACATTTCGGAAACGTGTTTTTGTTGAATCGCTTTAAATTCTCGAAATTCCATCTTAATCAATCTCCTCTTAATTTTATTTTATGATTCAGTATGGTTGATAAGATTTTAGTTATGTATAATTTCCTCTACCCATAACCAGTTTCACATCCTTTCGGTGTTTAACTTATGTAATGTTTGTGAACTTCTGTATATTTATTATAACATTATTTATCGATTTGTGTCAAGCTTTATTTACCCAATAAAAAGATCATTTTATTCTATAGAATCTAAATATTCTTCAAAATTTACATCCTTAAACAATTTTTCATTATCAAATCCTAATAATTGATAATAAGATTCCTCAATCATGTCCCAAGGGTCACTAAATGTTTTATAGTTTAATAATTTACAAATGCCTATTTTCCCATTGGTCATTTCAATTTTTTCAATCCTACCTATGGGATTAATGCCAATAAACCCGACAGGAATATAATAACCGCAACCCCTTTTGAAATCAATAATACTTTTTTCTTTTACTCTTAATTTCCATAATCTGTATTGATGAAAATTCTTTAATATTAGTAGAATTCTTTTCAACTACATCATCTCCTACTATTTTTATTTCAACCCCAACGCAACAAATTCTCCATAACTCATTAGTCGATACTTCTCAATATCAACAACCTTGCAATCCTTACCACCAATAGTCACAATATCCCCATTTTTATAATCTTGATCATTTGGAGTATAAGCCGACACAACTTTCCCTTTGGAATTGTATAAAAGAACATCCATTTGCATACTCAAATTATTTTCCTACTTTCTATTATTTTATTTCTATAGTAATATAATATCATTGTAAATTAACCTATGTTTCTCGTCGATCCACCTATCCTCATGATAATGACCAAAATACCATTGCTTATAATCTAATTTCTCTTCTAGCACTTGAAAATACTTGTTAATTGATGTTAAACTCTTTACCCATAGTCCAGCCATCAACTTTTCAAAAACACTCTGAGAACAGTCATGTGAAATAACGTAGTCAACTTGAAAGTTACACTTTTCTAGGTTATCTAGACCTTCTTCATATTCTGCATTGGATGGCATTTCTCTTTTCCACCATGATTTTCCTTCAATTCTATGTTGTTTATCAATTGAATCAGCCCCACCAAAAGTAAATATTTTCTTTCCATTGATGTTGTAGACTTGACCTCTCATAAGATGGATCACGCTATCATTGATAAAATGTACTTTTCCACCATTCCATATGTGTACTGAAAGAGAATCTAACATGTCGTGATTAGAATGGTTTCCATCACAAAAAAGAGTAGTATGTTTCTTATCATTTAACCAATCAAACCAATATTTTTCTTCTTTGTCTCCGTTCCACACTAATCCGAAGTCACCACAAATTATCATATAATCATCTTTTTTCAATTCCTTTTGTATTGGAAAATTAGTCATATTAAATCTTGACATTTTTCCGTGTGTATCTCCGGTTATGTATATCATCTATTTGCCTCCTTCCTAATATTATTTCAAACTATCAATATTCGTTTCCCATACTATTCCAAAGAATGCCATAAATACAGAAATAGTTATTCCATCACAAAATCCATTAATTAACCATTGAATTAAACCAATAATAAAAGCAATAACTGTACATTTCTTTAATAATTTCTTCTTAGCTAATAATACTAATACAATTGTAATTATTAACACAATTGCAAAAGTTTGTTTCTCATCCACAATTAGCAAACTCATTAACATAATGATCTACTAATGACCCATCATATAGAATCGTAAACGCCTTGCCCTCATTATCAATCTCAATACAACAATCTATGCAATAATATTTATTAAACTCGACCAAATTAACACGCTTACTGCCACATACTGGACAAATATGTACATCAGTATCTCTTTTTGTATTTCTCATTCTCTTCTCCGCTTTGGGTTTGTTTGACATTTATGCACCACGTCCTTTCAATATATTTTATTTTTATATTGTTTATAGTATAACATGCCATTGGTGGTAAAGTCAAAGAATATATTTATTCAATTATTCTTATTACAACCTGTTTGAAACTTGCACATCCTTCACAAAAATCCTTGTCTTCGGATACTATTATTTGTTCATCTTTGTAATCATTAAATAATAATTCTTTAAAACATTCTTTGCAGAATTCAGCCATAAACACATTCAACTCCTTTCTACATAATCCTAACAAATGAGTATTTGTTAGGGTTTATAATTCTAATAATTTATCAATATTGTAAAAAATTTCTCTTTCTAAATTATGAAATAAATTGTAAAAGCATAACTGGGAACGATTCATGTCATCAATATCAACTTCATAAGTTTCCCATATAGGAACAAAGATATGATTCATTCTATAAATTTGATGGAATTTCATAATTTTAAGAGCTTTGAGAACTATCTTTTCTTCTTCAGAAATACTTTCAACAAGGGTGTATTTCTCATCTTCGGTTGGTTTATCGTATGTCTTTGACCACAATTGACTAGATGTACTCCAAACGATCAGGCGATGAATGATTGCAATCTCTTTTTCATTTGGATATGCATTTTTCAATTGCATATTATAAAACCATGCTTTTTTAATTCCTTCATCAAACATTAAATTTGTATTAACTAATGTGTCCACAATTCCTTCAATTAATATATAATTCATTTTTATTAATTCCCCTTCCATTTCATATCAAAGTTTGAACGACTTATTTATTCTTCATAAATTTCTTTTGATTAAATCCTACATGTTTATATTCAGGATCTAACTTATCTTCGGCAATATTATCTTTAAGCCATTGAATTGCTTCATGTTCATAATCAAATTTTAAGATTTTTCCTTGATCATCTTTAAAGAAATGATCTTCTGTGTAATCTCCTTCGTCAAACCATTGCATGGTGACCACTGTAACATAATCTTTTCTTTCTAAGTAATAAATTTTATAATATACATCGCTATTATCCACTGATATCTCCTCCTTATTTCCGATAAATTCTTAGATTTATCGGACTACTCTTCAATTTTTTCTAAACTGTATGATAAAAATGCTTTTTTAGAAATAATAACATCTTTTTGTTTTATCCATTCTATAGCTTCTTTTCTAGAATCAAATGATTCTGGTCTTATAAAAGATAACGGAATTACAAAAATGCGATACTTGTCGTTTGCCTTATCTTTTACAATTTCATAGTATTGTAAAAACTTATTAGTATCTTTGTTAAATATTGCAAATGTATGACTATTATCCACATTATTAAAGTATTCTTTCTTAAAATCACTAAATGATTTCATAATAAAACCTCCTAATCATTTAAAATCCTCGTTTTCTAGGTTTGCTTACCTCCATACTCCCAAGTATTCTCTTCTCCATTCTCATGAACAATAACGCTAGATCCACAATTAATACACTCATAATTATGAATCTCACTGTGCTCAATGCCTTCACTTGAATCAAATTCCATACTTTTACCACAATATTTACAAATCATGATTTAACAAACTTCTTTTCTAAATAACATTACTTTTTCATGTCCTAAACTTCTTTGTAATTTAAAATACACACCCAATCATTATTATACTTTTCTGATAACACTTTTTCAATCTTTTGTATATCTTCATAATCAGTTATATTTTTATCCCAATCGAACATACAATTACCTACGCCTTTTTCTGTTTGATAGCTACAAAAATACTTCATTTAATTTTATCCTTTCTCATAATCTCCACAATGATAACAAAAAGAATGTAATATATCTACTCGTTGTTCCTCAGATAGTCCTTTAACCATTTCAATGATCTCTCTTTGTTCTTGATGAGTGATAAATTCAAAATTTGTCAAATTAATACCTCCTATTCACATTCTTTTACTTTACGTGCTTGTAATATGAATTCAGGTTCTTCGCTGTATATATAAGCACCATCTACAGAGTCATGTTCGTGATCTTCCCACCACCGTAAAACCATATCAGCTAATTTATTTGCTTCATCAAAATAATTCATTTTATGTCCTCCTTACTTAAAATCTTTCTCATACTTTTCTTCACCTAAAATATCTTTAGCAATAATCAATACCTCTTGTAACTGGTTAATAAATTCTTCTAAGTCACAAATATGAATATAATCCATATTTCCTTCAATTTCTTGAGAAAATTCATCATCATTTGTATATCCATTATATCGTTTCCATAGATTCACGCAACCATCAAATTTAAAACTAAGTTCAAGTGTATTGTAATTTTTATCTCTTAGTTCGACAGATACAATTAATTCATCATCGTTTGCTTTATTTATTTTATATACATTCCAATGTTGATATTCTTTCATTTATACAATTACCCTCCTTTTAAATCTCAACAATCTCATATACATCTTCATCAATTTTCAATTCGTCAATGCTAGTATTACATTTCCATTTCCAAGCAGAATTAATATCATCTGTGTAATAATTCACGCCGTTTACGCTTAATTTCAAATACGATTCTGAATCTCTTAATTTTAACACAAATTGAAAATTATCCTTTTGAATATTCATTACTCTTTGACTAACTGATTGTATTGAGTACATTCCACGATCTACTTGACCACCAAAAGATTTTAAATGTATTTTACAATTATTATCTAATAATTCTTTAGCAAACTCTTCTGTATCTGCTTCTATTTCCACTTTAACCAAAATGTTAGCAATAAATTTCATGATATCATTCCTTTCTTCTCATAGCATCAAACCACACTTTCATGGGAATTAGAACACTACATATAGTGGTTGACCGTTAATTTAGATACTATATATAGTGTTCTACTTTTCAAAATAACAATAAGGATGATAAGCAAGTCCTAAATATTCAATATTTAATTCTTGGCAAGTTCTAATTGCATCTTCTTTTGTTTCTTCTGTTTTAATAAACTTTAATTTTGTCTCGTCTTTATTATCGTCTCTTTTATAAATATAAAACATAATTTAATTCTCCTTTTAACTAAATAAATCTTCAACTTTGCAATATAATACATCATCTTTATACAACTTATCTTCAACTACTTTTACAGATGTTGAAAATCCTCCACGTAAAGATATCAAGCACTCATTTCCATCAATATGTTTAGCTATAACAACTGCTCTTATTCCTTGCATAGATATAAACCTTTCAACTATTTTTTCAAAACCAATAATCATAATATTTCACTCTCCTTTAAAAGAATAATTTCATGTTAGATTTCTTTCTTTAATAGTTCTTTAACTCGATTAATCTCTTCATCAGTATGGATAGTGCCACCTGCATTGAATTCAATGTACCATTGTAAAACATCTTTTCTTGTAGGCAAATCATTAACATTGACTCTCATATCAAACTTACCACGCAACCTATCCTCAAACTGATTATAATAATATCCGAATACTTTAATTTCATTCTGAATAAATCTCTTAATTGCAGTATATCGTTGCAAACCATCAACACATACAAAATCTTTATATGGTCTATCACTGTGCTTCATCCAATTAGGATCATTTAGATAAATCACTCTTGCATTCTTAGCACCATTTTTTAATATTGATTCTACAAACGCAATCTGTTGTTGCTCAGTCCAAACATGCCCTCTTTGAAAATCTGGATTCATTTCTAATTTTATTTGAGTATCTATACCATTACACCATTTTTCAATGGTTTCAACTAGACTAACAAATCCATAATTACATTCCCATGAACCAGTTTCAATGTATTGTGGGATATCTCTGAAATTCATATGCAAATCTTCTCCTTTCTCAAGTACCATAAATCTTAATTTTCATAGGTTAGTATTTTCCATTCAGATAAGTATTGGTTAAATATTGATTATAATCCTGCCACAACTTCAAACACTTTTTAACCTTTTCTAAATCAAGATCATTAATAGGTACAGCTAAATCAAACCAATTATCATAGTCATTACCACCGTGACTTAGTTGCATTTTATAACCGCAACTTTTCACACTATTTAAAAATTCTTCATATTTTTGCTTTTCTTTTTCCTTATCTAGTTCTATTCCACTGTCAACCAATATTTCATAATCAATCAACCAATCTCTTAATGTAAGGCTATTATTCTTCGCTCTTTTAGTTGGAATAATAAGAAAATATTCTCTTTCTTCTAAGTCTAAATCACATTTAACTTCCGATCCTTCTTTTCTTAGCCCATCTCCCCAAGAACATATATGTTCTTCTACAAAACTTCTTAAATGAGATGGAATATATTTGTATTCTTCTTTGTCAAATTTACTATAAAACTCCTCTCCATTGATAAACACATCCATTGACTTTCCAACAATATCAAATACAATACCCTTGTCTGTTTCTAATATATTAACTCTAATAATTTCTCCATTACTTTCTGTTGAAAAAGTATTTAGTAATTTGTCTTTCATAATTTTACCTCCTTTTATTACTTTTCACATAAAATTCGTCTTTCAACTGGTTATATAAATTGCCCACAATTAGGACATTCCCAATTTAAAGTATTTTCAGTATCTAGGAAGTTCCTCCCTTGTATATCTATTTTGGATATTACATAACCACACTTAAGACATTTTACCCCTTCCTTGGTATTATCCACAATCACAAAATGTTCTTTAAATTCTAGAGATTCTAAACCGCCTTCTGAGAGGAATGCTATAGTAAATTCTTCATCTTCATTTCCTATAGCAGATATATTTGATAAATATTCAGAAGAAGTATAATATGTTTTACCTTCTGTGAAGAATTCTAACTGTTTCCCCATATATTCACCATTTATTGACCGAATACATTTAATCTTCATTTTAATTTCTCCTCTCAATTTTAGAATAATCCCCCCTAAGTTGAATTCCTTGGGGGAGAAGAGTCTTCGTCCTCGACTTTACGTTAGGATGTTTGCCATAACACTTCAACTGTCTTATAATCCATAAAATTATAAGTTAGATCATCTTTCGGCAAAAACCCTCCATTATCGTATTTCATAATCTCATAATCTCATAATCTCATTGTTTAAGTTCTGTTTCTGATAGTGATTGAATTTTTCCATATCTCATTCATTTTCCACATCTCTATTCTATTTCAAAAAGTTTAACACATTTCCAACATCAACGGATAAAATATCTGATATTCGATTCCACTCTATGAATCCTGTACCATTTTCTTCACTCTCTGTATAAAATAAACCCTCTGGAACAATGCTCGTAATCATACCTGAGTGTTTATAGGCATTACTATTAATAAATGTAATTTCTGCACCAATGAATACAATAAATGATTTGTTTTCTTCAGGTATGGTTACAATTTTACAGTCTCTTAATGTTATGTTTTGCATAAATAAATCATCCTTTCACTTTAAAATTCTTTACTTTCTAAAACCTCAACATCATCTAATAAATCTAAAGCCTTACTAAACTCTTCATAACTTAAATCATCATGAACCATATCTCCATTAGTGCCGTTTATCTCACTAAAGCAATATTGAGCAAATGATAAATCTTCAGTTATTTCCAAAGTACAATATATTTTACCATTTCTATCGTTATAGAAAAATCGACCCTCATTAAAATAATCAAACAATTTCAACACCATTTCTGAATTTAAAAAATCTTTTTTGTAAAACATCTTGTTGCCTTGATCAACATATGTCCATCTTTCAAAACCTTTATCTAGTAATTTCTTATACATTCTAATCATCCTCCAATTCATTTCCCTCTAAAATATCTTCTAATTCCTTAATGACATCTTGAATTCTCATAATTTGTGTATGTGGGACTCTGCTATATTGATCCGTTGCCAATTGTAGAAATTTAATTGCTTCAATAATGAAGATTTCAGAAGTTATATCATTTCCCATAGTATACCATTCCTTTCAAGATAAATCAACTACTTTATAAATTTTATTTCTTGTTTATAGTATGCTTAAGAATCAAAAAAATTCATACCCATAGTAATTTTATTTATTACTTACAATAATCATAAATTTTCCTCAAACATTCTAAACAATAATCAGGCTTATCTTCGTCAGGTTCGGCACTTGATGAAAAACTGTCATCTCTGATTTGTTTACCACAATTATTACAATATTCGTCCCATTTCCACCATAGACCTACTTTACGGATGTTTATTTTCAAATATTTTTCACTCCTTATCCTTAATTATATAGCCGTTAATTTCACAATATTCTACTGCTAATTCATTAGTCTCAAAAGCATTTAACCACATATCTGTTCCGGCAAATTGTACTGCCCATTGCCATTGTCCAG
>Ga0209728_1001243_pt1 | contig 16252 bp, 20 predicted proteins | sample RifGroD1_FD_183997 | JGI IMG/M metagenome (GOLD analysis project Ga0209728, IMG submission 183997) | Groundwater microbial communities from Rifle, Colorado, USA - Groundwater D1 (SPAdes) (version 2) | ecosystem: Environmental > Aquatic > Deep subsurface > Groundwater | place: Rifle, Colorado... | reverse complement strand
AACTAGCTGGAGGGGATTTTGAGCATCGACTTCAACACACAGGTGGCAGGCTTCGACTTTGAGACGCAAGGAACTGAAGGTGAGTTTGCCCTCCAGCCCTTCCGAGTGCTCGACAAGAAAGCCTGGGTTTCGGCGGTAGCTTGGACGCGAGGTGAGCGCACCCTCGGCAAACTTTTCCCGACTCCCGAGTCCCACCGGCCGGTGCTGGAGGCGATCATCAAGGAGAACCTCTACGTCTGCGGCTGGAACGTCGCTTTCGACGCCGCCTGGCTGATCGCGCTAGGCCACGAGGACCTGGTCTTCCAGATCCGCTGGCTGGACGCCATGCTCTTGTGGAAACACTGGGTCGTGGCGCCTGAGGGCGACGACGTGCCGGCGGCCAAGCGCAAGTCCTACTCGCTGGAAGCTGCCATGCACGAGTTCTTTCCGGACGAGGCGGGCTTCAAGGAGTTCAAGAACTTCCAGACCCAGGACCCTGCGGAACTGCAGCAGCTGCTCTTCCGATGCAAGGAGGACACCCGCTTCGCGGTGCGCCTCGCCGAATGGTTCTGGTCCAACCTGACCGACGAGCAGAGACAGGCGGCCCTCATCGAGGCACAGTGCATCCCGCAGGTGGCCAAGACCTACGTCATGGGGATCAAGTCGTCGGCGGAACTGGCTGAGGCTCTGAAGTTCAAGCTGATCAGCGACGGCGAGGATGCAAAGGCGAAGCTCCTGGCGCTCTGCCCAGGCACCGAGTTCATCGAGAAGATGACGCCGTCGCAGCTGAAGAAGCTGAAGGCGGCCCACCCTGAGATCGACTACGTGAACCTGGCCTCGCCGGCGCAGCTCGCCACACTCCTGTTCGAGACCTGGGGGCTGCCCGTCCAGGGGGTCTCCAAGAAGACCCAGGCACCATCCACCGACAAGTACACCCTCTACGAGCTCGCCTTCATCGATCCCAGGGCCAAGATGCTGAAAGAGGTCCGGGAGGCCAAGGGGAACTGCACCAAGTACGCCGAAGGGACACTCAAGAGCCTGGAGTACAACGGCGACGGCTGCGTGCGCCCCGGCGCCAGGATCTTCTCCACATACTGTGTCCCTGGGGATGTCGAGGTATTTACGCGAGCAGGCTGGGTCAGGCTCGACATGTGGGGAGGCGGGGAGATTATGCAAGTCCACCCGCACACTCGTAAAATGCAATTCCTAAGCGCTGAGTGCTACGCAGGCCCAGAAGAGTCTGAGTGGGTACGAGTCAAGCACAGTCGGCTGGAGTGCGACTTCACACTTGGTCACACTGTCCCGTACCTATCTCAGAAGTCGTACAACTGGATGACTATGAAAGCTTCCGCCCTGAGTATGCGGCGAGTTCACATCCCTCTTGCAGGGGAGGTCACAAATCTGAGTGGGTCGCTCACCAGTGTACAGATGCAGGTACTTGCGATGTTTCAGGCAGACGGGTACATCAGTAGGAGTACGAAAGCGCCCAGCTATAAATTCACTTTTGTCAAGAGTAGAAAGGTGGAAAGAGCTCGCAGGTTGTTGGGTCTGGCAGGTGTAGAGTACCGAGAGTACGTACGCAAAGCGTACCCAGAGCGCGTAGAGATAAGCATCGGAACCAAGCAAGTACCTCAATGGTGGCGTCCAGAGTACAAGTTCTTAGGCCCTTGGGTACTTGACACCACACCTATAGGGTTGAGGGATTTTGTACTGGAGCTTGAGCAGTGGGATGGGAGCACACATGTAGATGGCGGATTCAGGTACGCGTCCAGTATCCACTCAAATGTAGAGTGGGCAGCCACAGCTGCGCATCTGGTGGGGTTTCGAGCCAACATTTTTGGAGACAAAAAGAACTGCCATATCAGCTTTGAGATCCCGGTGGCTACAATAAAACCCGACAAACATGTACAGAAAGTTGAGTGTCTCCAACAAACATATTGTGCTACCACAGTTACAGGATTCTGGCTCGCTCGAAGTAACGGCCGCATTTTCGTGACAGGCAACTCCTCGCGCATGACCTACTCATCCAGCCAGAAGAAGAAGGGGGATAAGGACCTCGGCACCACGGCCGTCGAGTACCCGACGGGGATCGCCCTGCATCAGTGGAAAAGGGGCAAGGACTTCCGGCGCCTGATCAGGCCTCCCGAGGGCTACACCCTGGTGGAGCTCGACTTCGCCGGCCAGGAGTTTGGCTGGATGGCGGTCGCCTCCGGCGACGAGACCATGCTCTCCCTGCGTGAGCCAGGTGAGGACGCCCACGCCTACATGGGGGCCAAGATCGCCCAGGTGGACTACCGCGAGCTGATCGCGCGGGTAGCGGCCGACGACGCTGAGGCGAGTCTGCAGAGGAAACTCGGGAAGTTCTGCGTGGCGGAAGGTGAGCTTGTGCTCACCGACTGCGGCCTAGTACCAATTGAGAAAGTTTCTCTTGACATGCGAGTATGGGATGGCATTGAGTGGGTCAAGCACTCAGGAGTAGTGTACCAAGGTCAACAACCAGTCATGAGTTACTGCGGACTGTCGACTACCTTGAAGCACAAAGTGTTCACCGAGTCCGGCGAGTCTATGCACATGATCACTGCTGCAGAGTCCCGCGAACGGTTGATGCAGACCGGCGACGAGGGTCGACCTTTATCGTACCAGGCTCAACGCACGTACGCAGCCGGTGTTTTGAATCGGGCTACCAAAGTGGTTGCAACGTATGACGTTACCAACGCCGGACCCCGCAATCGCTACACTGTATCTAACTGCTTAATTTCCAATAGCAACCTCTCCTTCCAGTACCGGATCGGAGCCAAGAGCGCCACCAAGAAAGCCCGGGTCGACTACGAGTTGGACATCGAGGAGACCACTGTTAAGCAGCTTCTGGCCACCTACAAGACGACCTTCATCGGCGTCTCGGGCGGCCCTGCCGGAGTCGGCGGATACTGGAAAAACCAGATTTACAAGTGTAAGCAGCTAGGCTATGCTGAGACCTTCGCCGGCCGAAGGGTGCAGCTGCGAGGCTCGTGGGCAGGGCGTGACGCCTGGGAGATGGAGAGCTCCGCCATCAACTACCCCATTCAGGGGACCGGTGGCGACCAGAAGTATCTCGCCCTGGCGGTGGCGCGCAACCTGCTGCCCAAGTACCGCGGCTATTTCTACTATGAGCTCCACGACGGCCTGTTCTTCATCTTCCCGCACGCCGTGGCGCGCCAGGCCGCCGAGACTTTCAAGTACGTCCTGTCGAACCTGCCCTACAAGAAGGCGTGGGGGTTAGATCTGCCGATCACGTTCCCTGTCGATGCTAAATTGAGCCCGGAGTCCTGGGGCGATCTGAAGAACCTATAGGAGGAAACAGTGAAAACCCTGTACCGCAGACACGTGAACGGCATCGGCACCTGGCGCATCTGGCAGGACGGCCCCACCATCCGCATAGCCCATGCCACCGCCGAGGGCGGCCAGGAGGTGGAGCACGCCGAGCAGGTGACCGTGAACGCCTCGGGCCGGTCGCTCCAGGAGCAGGTCGAGCTCCGCATCCGCTCCCGCATCTCCAGACAGCGCGACCGGGGTTACGCCGACACCCGGGAGGAGGCGCTCCAGGGGAAGACGAACCAGATGGGCCTGCCCCTCCCCATGTTGGCGCAGCCCATTAAGAAGGTGAAGCGGGCGAACCGCCACGACGACTCGCTCCAGTTGAAGCTGGACGGGCATCGCTGCCTCGCCACCAAGCAGGACGGCAAGATCCTGCTCTACAGCCGGCAGGGGAAGCCGATCGATCTGCCGCACATCGCACTCTACCTCCAGGACCTGATCCCCGAGGGGACCATCACGGACGGCGAGCTGTACCACCACGGCACCAAGCTCCAGACCATCGGAAGCTGGATCAAGAAACAGCAGCCCGAGTCGCTGAAGCTCCAATACTTCGTCTACGACCTGATCTCCGACGACACCTACCTGGACCGCTACCAGGAGCTCTGCGACCTCCTGCCGGCCTGGGACACCAGCTACCCGGCCAAGATCCTGCCGGCGGTCCCCTGGGAGTCGGACGAGCAACAAGCCCGCATGTTCGCCGCAGCACGGGCGCGCAAGTTCGAGGGGTTGATCAAGAGGACCAACGACAAGCCCTACGAGGTCGGGGTCCGGAGCGCCTCGCTCCTGAAGATCAAGGAGTTCCAGGACTGCGAGGTGACGGTGCTGCGGGTGATCAGGTCCCCCCGAGGCGTCGTCGTTTGCGAGTGCCAGACCGACGAAGGGGCGCGCGTCGACGTCACCGCCCCAGGCACCGTGGCAGAGAAAGAGCAAGCTTTCGGTCGCGAGGGCCACCGGCTCACCATCGAGTACAGCATGTTGACCGCGGACGGGGTGCCGTTTCATCCGGTAGCGCGCGAGTGGAGGGAGGACCTGTGACAGATCTGGAGAAACTGAAAGCACTCCTGACGGAGTTCGGGGTGGGGTTTGAGACACGGCGGAGCGTCCAGACGTGCGGAGGCATCGTCGTAGAGTGCCGAGAGGGAGCCACCAAAGTCGCTGGTAACCCATATTTCTTCACTGCCTTTGACTTCGACGCGCAGGGAAAATTCATCGAAATGGGAGCCTACGAATGAGCGCCGTCGAACCCGAAATCATCCTCCCCCGGGAGCAGAAAACCCTGCTCCTCCACATGCTCACCTTCCCCGAGGTGCTGGCCTCCAAGAAGCCTGTCTCTGACGCCTGTGGCTACCTGGTAGCCGGCCCGGATCGCCGTGGCGCCAACGCCCTGCACCCCGCAAAGCTCTGGCCGCTCTGGCGCCGGGACGTAGCGGCTGCGGGCATGAAGGCGCCGGCTTCGGTGCGCGACTGGTACGCCAGGACCAGCCACCTGACCCAGGCCCCGAAAGGGGACGACCTGACCATCTACAGCTCGGGGGCTGCTCCGAGTATCTTTGAAGCTGAAATTATTTCTGGAGGAAATGTGATAGACCTTGAAGCCCTGACTGGTGGGACGGTCGCGCCGGTCCCCGCCGCGAACCCCTGCTCCGGCAAGCTCGCCAACCCGCCCCGCTTCGCCACCTCGTTCTCGGGGATGCAAGAGTTTCTTCAATGTCCGAGAAAATGGGCTGCGTCGAAATACTACAAGACGGTGCCCTATGAGGAGTCGGCGCAGGCGAAGGACGGTAACCGCGGTCACAAAACTGCGGAGAACTACCTCCTGAACGCCTTGGACGGAGGCAAGCGGCCGACTGAGCCCGAGTACCTCCAGCACGTCCAGCGCTACTGTGATTTCTTCCTGAAGTCGGGCGCCGAGATCATGATTGAGAAGGAGCTGTGCTGCACCGCAGAACTTAAAACCTGCGGCTGGTGGGACAACAAGATCGTCTGGTTCAGAAGCCGAGGCGACGTACTCACGCTCAAGAACCGGAAACTCACTTACGTCGATTGGAAGTTTGGGAAGGTTAAGGACGACCCGTTCCAGATCGAAGTCAACATCGCTCTCGCCGCCCTGCACTTTGGAGACAAGTTCGACGAGGCCGACGGCAAGTTAGTATTTCCCCGCGAGAAGGACCCCAAGAAGGCGATACAAGGGCTCCCCGCACCGGTAGATAAGGCAGGTATCAAGAAGATCTGGGAGAAGATTTTCGCGGTCACAACTCGGATGCAGGAAGCCTGGGATCACGCCAATTTCCGCATGGTTACGTCAGGACTCTGCAAGGCCTGGTGCGGCGACTTGAGCTGCCCACATAACGGCCGGAGGAGGTAGCCGGTGAAGCTGATCCCGCTCACGCATGGGTACTACGCCAAAGTTGACGATGCGGATTACGTCTTGCTGAGCGGGTTCAGTTGGCACTACATTATCTCAGGGAGAGCCTCGACAGGTTACGCCCGGACCACCATGGCTGTGGATGGCAAGAAAAAGAAAGTCCGGATGCACCGGTTTATACTCGGCGAGCCTGCGAACCTCGTGGACCACCGTGATGGTGACGGGCTAAATAATCAACGTCATAACTTGCGCGAAGCCACGCGGGGGCAGAACAAGATGAACAGTCGGAAGAGTACGTTGAAAGGTGTTAGGTTTCGGCCCACCAACCAGAAGTGGGAGGCACGTATCACGCTGAATAAAGTCGTCATGCAGATCGGGCAGTTCTCATCCGAAACGCTTGCTGCTTTCGCCTACGACCGGAAGGCCCGGGAACTCTTCGGCGAGTTCGCCTGTCCGAACTTCCACCCAGATTGTGAAGGCGCCTACTGGGACTTCATCTACGACACGCTTTAAACGGAGAACCTATGAACCACTACGCATCCGATGACGAAGTAACCCGGGAGCTCCGCTCCCTGGGTCCGATCCTCTCGCCCGTCTCCGAGGACCAGAGGAAACAGCTGGACAGCATCGCCGGCCTCACGCCGCACAACAAAGGGCAGAAGAGGCGGCTGAAGAAGGCGCAGCAGAAGTAGCCAATGCAATTCCCAAGGAGGGACCATGAGACGGGACGAAGGGCTGTTGACCACTCACGATGAAGCTGTGCAGTGGCTGGAGATGTACCGCCACACCATTACCGACCCGACAGTTTTAAAAGTCGTGGAGTTGCTGGAAATGAACCACTCCGAAGAGTGGGACGACCTGCAGAACCAGATCGCCTGCAAAGAAGATCAGATCAGAAGCCTGGATGGTTGTCTCCTCTGCCTGGACTTCTACGAACACAGTCTGCGCGGTCGGGATTGGCTGGAGTTCTCCGGCCGAGTCCTGGACCACATCGAGAAGTACACCGTACCGCAGTATGGTGATAAAGGCGACGACCAGGCCACCGACTATGAAAGCCGGGACCACGTAAAGCAGGCCAAGAAGTATCTGGACCGCTATGGCAAGAACAGCCGCCCGGGTCAGGAGATTCTGGACCTGATGAAAACCGCCCACTACTGCCAGATGGCGGCGATGGAGCTGGCGAAAGAACTGGGGGTGTCCGATGCTACTCGTTAAACCGTCCGCCAAGATCGAGATGATTACCTCGAACGCGCTGCAGGTCATCGAACTTGCTGGCAGAACGTGCTACAAGAGCGAAGAGAAGATCACCGACACCTCGGCGCCGGCCTTCGTTGCCATGATCCTGAAACGAGGCCATGAGAGCGTCCTGGAACACGCCAGCGCCACCGCCCGATTCATCTGCGACCGGGGTGTCACTCACGAGATCGTGCGGCACAGGATTGCCAGCTACAGCCAGGAGAGTACCAGGTACTGCGACTACGAGGGCGGCCACGTTGCTTTCGTCATCCCACCGTGGGTAGACGTAGAGCCGGGAGAATGTGACTTCTCTGAAATACGGGACATCGCAGGCATGGAATGGTTCAACCACATGCTGGACGCCGAGCAAGCGTACAAGACCCTCCGCGAGGGCGGCTGGCGCCCCGAGCAAGCTCGTTCGGTACTGCCCAACAGCCTCAAGACTGAGATCGTCATGACCGCTAACCTGCGTGAGTGGCGGCACTTCTTCAAACTGCGCACCTCGACGGCAGCCCATCCGCAGATGAGAGAGGTGGCGCAGCCCCTCCTGGAGGAGATGAAACGGCTGGTGCCGGGCGTCTTCGACGACCTTGGCTAAAACCCCTGAAGGCGAGATCAAGAAAATGATAACCCGCCGCCTCCTGGCCCGGGGTCTGATCCAAGCCAAGGATGCGGTCAACGCCACCACTAGGCACACCGGCAAGTTCGTCATGCCGGTCCCCAACTTCCGGGGTGTGATGGGCATCCCGGATTACTACGGCCACTATCGATCCTATTTTTTCGAGATCGAGGCTAAGCGCCCAGGGGAAGAGCCTACAGCTCTACAGCGCCACCAGCTGAACGCCACCAAGACCACCGGCGCCGCATCGTTCGCCGTGGACTCTGAGGAGAGCATGGATCAGGTCGAGGCGTGGATGGACAAGGTGGACCTGGACCCCTTCTAAAAATTCTTTCGTAAAGATGTTGACAAAGGATTTCGCCCGAGGTATAGTTCTCGGGACTGAAGCTTGAGACGACGAGGCCCAAACCGAGAGGAGGTGATTAAGATGTGATCCCCGGGATTTAAAACCTGGTCTGGCGGTAAGTATGTTTCTAAAAGGCTCTGGGAGACCGGAGCCTTTTGTAGACTGACTCACTGTAATCTCGCCGGCACTGCCGGCTCAACATGGAGGGCACCATCTATGCGCGTCTACCAGGATAGCGAAGGGCCGTTCAACGTCGTCGTAGTCTCCAAGACCCCCTGCCAAGGCGGCCACAGGTTCACCAACGAGATCAGGAACCGTGACCCCCTCTCCCTCGAAGAAGCCCAGCGCTGGCACGGCAAGATCACCGAGCTGATCGGCGCTGAGAAGGGCGACGGCGCGGTCGGGGCCTACATCGAGCAGAGCGACTGCCCCCGCCCCTTCACCCGCGAGATCCTGGCAGCCCTGAGGCGCGAGTCGCGCAGGAGTGAGACCCCGGCGGCACCTTCGTTCGAGGCGGTAGCCCAGCCGCTCATGGGTGCAGCATGAGCCGCCGTTTCGAGCCGGATTGGCGCCAGATGTGGATCGCCTTCTTCATCCTGACCGTGGTCTTCGCTATGTGGGGGCTGTCGGGGAAAGAGGAGGTGGATCGTGCGGCGAGTATGCAGCGAGGCAAGTGAGGCGTGCCAGTTGTTACTCTGCCTCCAGGCTTTTCCTCACACCTGTGACCAGAGCTGCAGCGATGCTTACTGCCGCGAGAAGAAGCGGGATGTGAAGTGCGTTCCGCACGAGTTCGACATAGAGTCCTCGGAGTGAGACCGTGGCAGTACGGCCGTTACCGGTTTAGTGGGCAAACTTAACCGTCGAGGACTTCACAGGCCCGCCCTCCGCCGGATTGGCCGGGTAACGGAGGGGTGGGGCCGAATAGGAGGAAGAGATGACTGCTTGGACCATCTGGCTTATTGGAGCACTGTTTACGCTAGGTTTTATCGAGGACTCCACCTGGCGGACACTCTTTACATGGCCTGCGGATTTAGGCGAGGCGCTGAGGAATCATCTTAACCGGGAGAAGTAATGCAACCCAGGATCGTCAACAGCTCCATCATCTTCCGCCCCAAAGACCTCGCCCAGGCGCGCCAGATCCGTACCTGCATCCCGCAGGTACGTTTCCAAGAGGCACCGATCGGCGTCATGGGCGCCGTACCCCTGACCCTGGAGGCAGCGCGGGTCCTGAGGAACTTGGGGATCGAGGCGCCCAGTCCCATCGAGGCGGTCTACAACTGGCCCATCATCCCTGGCAGGAAACCCCGGCCACACCAGGTGAAGACCAGCGCCTACTTCACTCTCAATCCGAGAGCGCATTGCCACAATAGTATGAGGACCGGCAAGACTTTGTCAGCACTTTGGTCCATCGACTACCTCCAGAAGATAGGGGTTATCGGGCGCGTTCTGGTTGTCGCACCGCTCTCCACGCTTGAGCGCGTGTGGGGGGATGAGATCTTCCTCAACTTCCCCGGTAAGAAATTTGCCGTGCTGCACGGGTCGGCGGACAAGCGGAAGAAGCTCCTGGCCGAGCCTAACGACATCTACATCGTCAACCACCACGGGGTCGACATCATCCGCGACGAGATCATGAAGCGCGGAGATATTGACTTGGTGGTGATCGACGAACTGGCTGTTTTTCGCCGGGCCGGCACCAAGAAGCTCTGGAAACCGATGAATGACATCATAAACAATCGAGGCATCTCGACCTGGTGCTGGGGGCTTACAGGCACCCCGACCAGCAACGAGCCGACCGATGCGTATGGTCAGGCCAAGCTGGTGCGACCTGAGAGCGTCAAGGGGGTGAGCTTCACCTCCTTCAAAGACCTGACCATGCAGCAATTCGGGCAGTGGCGGTGGGTCCCCCGGAAAGGGAGCGAAGAGACCGTGGCGCGTGTCCTCTCCCCGTCCATCCGCTTTGATCGATCCACCGTCACAGATATGGAGCCTTGCCTGATCGAGCGGCACGCTGAACTCTCCCCCGAGCAGAAGCACCATATCACCAAGCTCTTGCGGGAGGCCGTGACTGAGGTAGACGGGTCGACCATCTCAGCGGTGAACGCCGCGGTACTGATCTCAAAAATAGTCCAGGCAGCGGCCGGCGTTGTGATCGGCTCCAACGGCGAGCTGATCCGCATGGATTTCGGCCCAAGGCTCAAGGTCCTGGAAGAAGCCATCGAGGAGAACAGCACAGGCAAGGTGCTCGTGTTCCTCCCCTTCAAGGGTGCGCTGCACGCTGTGGCCACCGAGCTGAAGAAGCGGTGGTCTGTAGCGGTGGTCAACGGCGACGTGTCTGCCGGAGTACGCAACCAAGTGTTCAAGGACTTCGAGACCAAGAAGGACCCGCATGTGCTGGTGGCACACCCACAGTGCATGAGCCACGGGCTTTCCCTGGTGGCCGCCGATCTCGTGATCTGGTACGCCCCCCACACCTCCAACGAGATCTACACCCAGGCCTGCTGCCGCATCGACGGCGGGGGGCAGAAGTCCAAGATCGACATCATGCACATCTCGGCGACCCCGACCGAGCGCAGGATCTACTCGGTGGTGCGGGAAAAAGGGAAGTTGCAGGATGTGGTGCTAGATCTTTTGAAGGGGGCGAAATGAGACTTGTGATTCTGGAAAGCCCCTACGCAGGGGGCGTAGAGCGAAACATAGAGTACGCTCGGCGCTGCTTGCGGGACTCGCTCCTGCGCGGCGAGGCACCGATTGCCTCACACCTCTTATACACTCAGCCGGGAGTGTTGCGCGATGAGGTTCCGAGTGAGCGGCAGCAAGGCATTGACGCAGGTCTAGCCTGGAGAGAGGTGGCCGAGGCTTCCGTGGTCTATACCGATTTAGGGATTAGCGCCGGCATGGTTTATGGGATCGAGGCCGCAGAAGTTGCAGGGCTTCCAGTCGAGTATAGGAGGTTGGGCGCATGAGTAAAGCCGCAGGTTTCACCCACGACAACGTCAACAACGCCTCAGTCGACTGGTACACGCCCGCATGGGTGTTTGAGGAGCTGGGCCTCCAGTTCGACTTGGACCCCTGTCACCCGAGCACTCGGATTCCGTGGATACCGGCTGCGGAAACTTACTCACTGCCTGCTGACGGGTTGGCGCTGCCCTGGTCGGGCAAGGTGTGGCTAAACCCACCCTACGGTAAGCATACACCGGACTGGCTGCGCAAGATGCACGAACACCGTAATGGGGTCGCGCTGGTGTTTGCGCGCACCGACTGCGCCTGGTATCACGACTTCATAGCAAAAGCTGATTGCATCCTGTTCCTGAAGGGGCGTATAAAGTTTGTCGACGGTCTCGGCGTAACTGGCGGCGGTGGCGCAGGCTCAGGGTCAATGCTTGCGGCGTGGGGTCGAGAAAACGCCTACGCCTTGGCGCGCATGAGCTTCAAAGGCCGGGGACATTTGGTAATCCCGCCGAAAATAAATCTGAAATAAATTTCTTGACAGCCCCAAGAACCCCTGCTATAAAGTTGTTAACAATTCTGAAAGGAGGAAGAGAGAATGTCAGCCCCCACGAACACCCAGATCATCGAGCAGTACCTCTCGGACCGGGAGAAGATCAGGCGCATCAGGAAAGCCGCCGACGAGGCCGTCGCCGCCGTCGAGCAGTTCCAATCCAACCGGGAGACCTACCTGCTCCAGCAGGACGACCCCACCATCGTCGACTTCATAACCGACCTTTTCCTAAACGGCCGGGACGGCAAGGCCGCCTCCGAGGCCAAGAAGAAGGACATCGGGCTGAAGCAGGCCGAGATCGAGAAATGGCTCCTGAAGATGCTGGACAAGCTGAAGCTCAAGGGGATCAAGACCGAGTTCGGCACCGTCTACCCGACCAGGAAAGAGGGTGTTTCCGTGGCGGACTGGGATGCTTTCCTGGAGGCGGAGATCTTGAGGCCTGCGGCCGAGGAGATCCTGAAGCGCATCCTCGACAACACCTTGGTGCCAGACGAGACTTGCGCCCCAGTGCAAATCCTCGTCGATGTTCTCCGCTCCGCCGCCCACCTGGAGTTCATCAACAAGGGCGTGAACAAGACGAGCGTCCTCGAAAGGATGGGAGAAAAGGACGAAAAGACCGACTCCCGCCCCAACCCCCCACCCGCCGGGGTAAACTACACCGCGATCCGCACCGTCGGGGTGAGGAAGTCATGACAGGCTACATACCTCCGAAAGATTACATCAAGGTGGATGGGGCCGAGTTCGTCTGGCTTGACGTAAACAGCGGATCGGAGAGAAGGTTCCCAACAACTTCACAAGGCGGGCAGGACCTGCTGTGGACCACAAGTGGGTACGTCCGTCTCACACCGGAAGCACACGCGCTTCTGGTTACTCTCAAAGTCTTAGATCACTAACCCGCCCCAACCCCCCGCCCGCCGGGGTCAACTACACCGCGATCAGGACTGTAGGGGTGCGGAAGTCGTAAAGCAAACCATACAATCTAAAGGAGGGAACATCCAGTGGCAGAACGACCGAATTTCAAGAAAGCCCCCGCAGCCGACGGCAAGAAGCAGTCTTTCGCAACCCGCGCGGTTGCGCGCCTGAAGCAGCTCATCGCGGTGAAGCGCTCCAAGACTTTGGAGGACGCCAAGGCGTTTCTCACGCTCCAGTGGGCGTGGCAGTCGCGCCTTCGCCAGATGGGAGGCCACGCTCCTCAACGCAAGAACGGCACCAAGGAAATGTCCCGCAGGGTTCGCCAGATGGCGCACGGGACCCACGGACTCTAACCCGCCCACGGCGGCAATCACACTCCAAAGGAGCTACACATGTCGAACGAAGTCATGATCCCCGAAGCATCGAACCTCCCCGCCTACCTGAAAGCCGTGGTGGCGGCCAACCCCAGCCTGCTCCAGACCAACATGGACGCAGCCAACGGCATTGGTGCCGGCGCGGTTCCGCGCATCGTCGCCAAGCAGGGCATGTTCCTCACCAAGGTGGACGGCGTCACCGAGGCCATCCAGATCAACGTCCCCAACATGGGCCTGATCAACGCTCCCAAGATCGCCGCTGTCATCCTGGCTGGCAAGCCCACCCTGGACCGCGCCTACTTCGCCACCGCCTTCTCCGGCGAGGAAGGGGTCCCCCCCGACTGCTCCTCCGAGGACGGCGTCCGCCCCAAGGCTGACTCCCCCAACAAGCAGTGCGAGAGCTGCGCCGGCTGCGCCCAGAACGTGTGGGGCTCCGCCAAGAAGGGTGACGGCACTCCGGGGGCGGGCAAGGCCTGCGCCGAGAAGAAGCGCCTGGCGGTCTTCTCCAACAACGGCGTGTTCCGCTTCGACGTCCCACCCGCATCCCTGGGCGACTTCGCGGCCTACGCCCGCCAGCTGGCCGGCCACGGCCTGCCGCTCTCGTCAGTGGTCACCACCATCAGCTTCGACCCGGCCACCCCGACCAAGCTGGTCTTCGGTTTCCAGGCGATCCTCCCCGAGGAAGCATACCGCAAGATCGAGCCGCTGATCACAGGCGACAAGGTGCGCGCCATCATGGAGAACTTCACCGCCGCGGCGCAGACCCAGCAGATCGAGCAGAAGCCGTCGGACGACACCGCGGCGAAAGCCGCTGCGGCTGCCAAGGAAGAGGCGGAGAAGAAGGCCGCTGCCGAGGCGGAGAAGAAGGCGAAAGCCGAGAAGGCAGCCGCGGCCAAGAAGGCCAAGGAAGAGAAAGAGGCTGCTGCGGCAGCAGGCTCCGCAGACCTGGGTCTGGGCATCGACCTCGGCATGGGCGGTGGCGAAGCTACTCCGGAGACCGCAGGCACCCCCTCCGGCGAGCCGTCCGACGAGGACCTGGCAGCCCTGTTCGGCGGGCTGTAGAAAATCGATTTGGGGTGCCAGTTCGTTAGGGCTCTGGGCGTGGCGCACGCGAGGATAATCCCTCAACCCCAATCCACCAACCCCCCCCGGGGAGGGTTTTCAAAAAGGAGGACATCTTGAAAATCGCAGTCCTTTTCCACAACGACGCCGACGGGTTCGGGTCGGCCTTCGCAGCCTGGGTCTCGCTCCGCGAGAAGCACGAGCTTATCTTCGAGCCGGCCCAGTACGGCGAACTGCCTCCCTACCAGAAGCTCCACGAGTTCAGGCCCGACCAGATCTACATTCTGGACTTCAGCTACAAGGCGCCGGTCCTGCGCGAGTTCATGCGCTTCCTCCCCAACACCGTGGTGATCGACCACCACAAGACCTCCGTCGAGGAGCTCGCCGACTTCCCCGAGATCGAGGTTTCCGGCTTCCACGAAGTCGATGGAGTCCAGACCCCCCTCTTCTCCGGGGTTCGGGTCTTTCAGGAAAACTCAGGGTGCGTCCTGTCCTGGCTCTTCTTCAATCCGAACGATGAGATCCCCGAACTGCTGCACTACGTGCAGGACAGGGACCTCTGGAAGTTTGAGTTGGAGCACTCCAAGGAGATCAACGCCTACATCGCCACGCTCCCCCTCGACTTCGAAGTCTGGGCCGATTTCTACATGCCGCTGGCTTACGACGCCGGGAAGGCCGTGCTCGCCTTCCAGGGCGAACAGATTAGGAAGCGGGTGGAGGGGGCGGAGATGGTGAGCCTCACCATGCAGAACCCCTACGACTTCGATCTCGACACGACTTTCATCATACCATGCACCAACGCCACCGAGAACCAGTCCGAACTGGGCGAAGCCCTCTGCCTCGCCTACCCCGACGCCCCGTTCTCCATGACCTACTGCGACCGCCCGGGCGGCAAGCGGAGCTACTCGCTCCGGAGTCGTAACGGCTTCGACGTTTCCGAGGTCGCCAAGGCGTTCGGAGGGGGCGGACATGCAGCCGCCGCAGGGTTCACCCTCGACGCACCCAAGATCATTTAAAAAAGGAGCCCCACAATGTCCGAAACCATACGCACACCCCCGCCGGGGGAGGAAAAATTCACCAGCCTGAAGGCGCTCCTGGAGCGCGCAGGGCTTTCCGTGGACGAGGTGGCCCCCTTTTTCGAGGTCTCCCGCGTCTCCATTTACAACTGGATGGCCGACCACGGCCCCCAGCAACCCCTGATCCGCTCCCGCGCCCTGCGCGTCATCGCCCTCTTGGAGAAGATCGTCGCCTCCGGCGACCTCCCCATGGTCGAGGTGCCCAAGGCCGACCGGCCGCAGGTGCTGAAGGCAATCTTCAAGAAGCACGTCGCGGTGCCGGCGAAGCCCGCTGCGAGGGCGGAAGATTAATAACCGGTGCCTCCGGCACCTCCACGACTTTGGTCGTGGGAAGGAGAGAACAGGTGTTAAAGGAAGAACTGTGGACCAACTGCGTGTTCAAAGGACCTCCGCCTCGCCCGTATCGGTCATGGGCCGAGTTTGCCGCAGCGCCTGTGAAAGAAGGCGTGACTATCTGCGCGACCACGGCTGAAGAAGCTGAACCCGATCATTAGAAACTACTTGACACCGCTTCACGGCAGGGAGTAACCTGTGCTCCCTGCCTTTTTAATGCTTGACTTCGGAGGACTCACCTCAATGGATTTTCTCACTAGGCTCCTCCCAAGCACGGGACTCTACTGCTCAGCACGAACCCACACCGGCTCCGGTTTCATCCACCATCTCCACTCCTCCCTGACAGAAGCTCTCTCGCACATCCACGCCATGGATGCAGCCGGCCACACCATGTACCTGGCGCAGGCGACCTTCAGCATGGAGTCGTACCAGAACTGGGCCTACAATAATCAGCTCCCGCACAACCTGACCAAAGAGCAGCGCAAGGCGCAGCGCAAGCCGGAGCGGGTGCAGGCCCAGGCCGTGGCCCTGCGCTCCTTCTTCGTCGACATCGACTGCGGTCCGGAGAAGTTCGCCCGAGACCCGGAGAAGAGCTACCCCACTCAGCTGGAGGCCACCCGCGACCTGCGCCGCTTCTGCCAGGAGGCCAGCTTCCCATTCCCGGCCCTGGTCTCCTCCGGCCACGGGCTTTACGCGCACTGGCTGATCGACCAGGACATCCCAGCCGCGCAGTGGAAGACCTTGGCCGATGTTTTCAAGCAGGTCCTGGCCGCATACAGCTTCAAGCAGGACCCCAGCCGCACCGCCGACTCGGCCTCCGTGCTGCGCCCTGTCGGCGTCCACAACCGCAAGACCGGCGAGATCAAGGATGTGAAGCTCTTGGTGGACGCTGAGGCCATCACGCTGGGCCGCTTCACCCAGGCTCTCACCAAGGCCGCCGCGGTCAAGAAGATTAAGGCGTTGGCTCTGGAGCCTCCGACCAGGTTCACAGGGGTGAACGACGAGTTTACCGCCGGTATCGGAGGCCCCCCGGCCTCGGCCCACCGGGTCGCCGACAAGTGCGCCCAGATCAGGCAGGTCAGGGACAGGCGGGGGGG
>Ga0209728_1001241_pt1 | contig 16270 bp, 23 predicted proteins | sample RifGroD1_FD_183997 | JGI IMG/M metagenome (GOLD analysis project Ga0209728, IMG submission 183997) | Groundwater microbial communities from Rifle, Colorado, USA - Groundwater D1 (SPAdes) (version 2) | ecosystem: Environmental > Aquatic > Deep subsurface > Groundwater | place: Rifle, Colorado... | reverse complement strand
TTCCTTTTGTCGAAGTTGTTTTAGATGAAAGGGGAGGATGGATTGAAAATTGAAGGTATTCATAAATGTAATAGTGCTTTTAAGGACTGTGACAATAATTATGAATGGATGGTTATAGTGCCTCAGAAAATCGGTTCACGCAATATACAAGCGGAAACAATTAATAAACCTTTAGGAAGAATTGTTGAAACTACAGATGAGTTATATATTATTGAAACCATATGCCCGAAATGTCATCAAGACAATATAATTGAATATAAGCGGAATAAATAAAGGTAGGTTAGTTTAAAATGAGTTATTATTTTATTTCTGCAAAAGACAATGAGTATTTTCACATTCTTAATCTCTCAAAAAATCTATTGGAAAAGGCTAAAAACGAAGGACATTATCCAGTATGGGGAGAATCACTTGAGAAATTGATTTACGAGTTAGAAGAAAACGGTGGGGAAAATGTTACTCCTTGGCAGTATAATATGATTATTTCAATCTTGCTTGATTATGTTCCAGAGGAACTAAAGGAATTTAAGAACTAATATTATTAAAGGTTAGAAGCATTCTTTAATTAGGATGCTTTTTATATTTATATGAATGGAATGATTGGAGGTAAGAATTGTAATGGCAGGAAATAAAAATTCAGGTAGAAAATTGAATTTAAATCAAGAATTTATTGATAAAGCGTGTGGATATCTATTAGATGGTAATTACACTGTAATTGTCTGTAGGTTAATGGGAGTCAGTGAAAAGACTTGGTATGATTGGGTAAATCAAGGTAATAGAGATATTGAGGAAGGTAAGACAAATATATTTGTAAAATTTGTTAAGTCAATTATTGAAGCAGAAGCTCAAGCAGAAGCAGAGGCTGTAAAACTCATTAAGACAGCATCATTAACAGATGCTAAACATGCTCAATGGTGGTTGTCTAGAAAAGGTAAAGAAAGATGGGCTGAAAGGCAAGAAATTATCACCACTGATTCTAATAATATTAATGTAACATTGACGGATGTAGACGCTGAATAATGTACACCACTCATAGACTTTGCTTATCCATTATCAATTAGATTAAGTAAGACATAAGACTATACACTACTATAAACCCTACACTCTTACTCCTGCAATGGTTGTAGGGTTTTATTTGAATATGACACAATAGGATTGTGTCATATTCCGCTTTGCTAAATGCTAATAAGTAGGACTCAGGGGTATGAAATCTTTATTTCATATGATCAAGTTAAAACAACACAAAACAAAAATAATTTTAGTAGAAAAATGTGTATATGTCCTGTCTGTAGGATATATACACATTTTTATTTATTTGATAGGGGGTGGGGGCATTCAATATCACAACATGATTTCCCTATATACCATATAAATATTTATATTATTTTTTATTTATTATTTTTTTATTATTCCCCATTCCCCCCAACCATTTAAACCAAAGGAAAGGTGTGAGTAATGGCACAACCACTAAGCATAAAAATTGACAAAAGTATTTTTAACAAAACATACCTCCCATACCTCCAAGACTACTCACATCGATTTAATGTCTTTTATGGAGGTTCAGGTTCAGGTAAATCACATTTCGTAATCCAAAAAATGATTTTAAAATACCTCACATATCCAAATCGTAAATGTCTAGTTATCCGTAAAGTCGGCAACACATTAAGAGATTCGGTATTTGAATTATTTAAATCAGTTTTGGCTGATTGGCATATATACGAAAAATGTGAAGTAAGAGAAACACTCCTAACAATAACTTTCCCTAATAATTCTCAATTCTTATTTAAAGGATTGGATGACTCGGAGAAAATAAAATCAATCTCAAACATAGATGACATCATAGTTGAAGAATGCACAGAAATTGACATGCAGGAATTTAATCAATTAAATCTAAGATTGCGCTCAAAAAATCCATTTAATCAAATCCATGTTATGTTTAATCCTATATCTAAATCAAATTGGGTTTATAAAATGTGGTTTGAAAATCCATATAATCATGAAACTACAATGGTTTTAAAAACAACCTACAAAGATAATAAATTCTTGCCTCAAGATTATATTGATTCTCTTGAAGAAATGAAAGAAAAAAATCCTGTCTATTATTCAATTTATGCAATGGGTGAATTTGCAAGTTTAGATAAATTAGTTTACACAAATTGGGAGATAGAAGAATTTGATTGGAAAGAGATAATTAAACAGTCAACTTCAAATAGAGCATTATTTGGTTTGGATTTTGGTTACGTCAATGACCCCTCTGCCTTCATTGCTCTTATAGCAAATGAACAAACAAAAACATTTTATGTCTTTGATGAGTTTTATAAAAAAGGATTGCTAAATAATGAGATTGCTCAACTCATTAAGGATAGAAAATACCAAAAAGAAATTATCATTGCAGATTCAGCAGAACAAAAATCCATTGCAGAAATTAAAAGAGATGGAATTCAAAGAATTAAAGCTGCTAGAAAGGGCAAGGACTCTATCCTTCAAGGTATCCAGCTAATCCAACAATATAAGTTATTTGTTCATCCATCTTGTATAAATCTCATCGAAGAACTTAGAAATTACGCTTGGCAAAAAGATAAAATTACAAAAGAGTATATCAATAAACCTATAGATACTCACAACCATTTACTTGATGCATTTCGGTATGCGGTAGAGTGTTTAAATAAAAAGAATAGATTGAAAAGTTTAAACATTAGGGAATTAGGTCTATAAGAGAGGTGAAAATAATTTGAAGATAAGCATTGATATAGATAGTAATGATATAAATGTAGAATTAATTCAGAAATTAATTGATTCACATAAAACAAACGAAAGACCAAGATTAAAAAAGTTGGAAGATTATTATATAGGTAATCAAGATATCAAAAATAGAGTTGTTCCAGCGGACAAACCAAATAATACAGCTGTCTCTGATTTTTGTAGCTATATAACAGATTCGCTTTGCGGGTTCTTTATGGGTTCGCCTGTGATCTACAATTCATTGAACAAGGAATATCTAGCAGTATTAAAGGATATTTTTAACAGCAATGATGAGCAAGAATTAAACATTGAACTTGCTAGAAAGCAATCTATTAAAGGTAAAGGATTCGAGCTTTTATATGTTGATGAGGATACCAACATTCGATTTGATGTCTTAGACACAGACGAGGTAATTATTGTCTATGACACAACAATTGAATCAGTTCCTTCGATGGCAATTAGATATTACACAATTTATGACTTTCTTAACGATGAAGAAACATTAAAAGTAGAAGTCTACACGAAAGATAAAATCTTTTATTATTCAGGAGATCCATTAGTGCTTACTGGAACTACGGATCATTATTTCAAAGAAGTCCCTATTATTGAGTATTATAATAATATCTACAGACTAGGTGATTTTGAAAAGATTATTGATTTGCAGGACAATTATAATTTAACCAATAATGACCTCTCAAATGAATTATCTTATTTTAGTGATTGCTACCTGAAATTAAAAGGTATGACTGGAACAACGAGTGAAGATATTGCTGAAATGAAAGCTAATCGTGTTTTACTTCTAGAGGATAACGCCTCTGCGGACTTTATGACTAAGACATTAAATGACACTGTAGTACAAAATCATATTAAAAATATGAAAGAAGATATACATAAAATCTCATATGTTCCAGACTTATCACAAGAATTACCTGCTAATCTAAGTGGCTCAGCAATTAAACAGAAATTTTTTAATACTGAACAATTAGTTATTGCTAAAGAAAGAAAGTTTTCAAAATCATTAAAGACTAGAATTAGATTAATAACCAATATATTGAATCTAAAGGGCAATGAGTATAACTGGAAAGATATTGAAGTTAAATTTAATAGAAATTTACCTATTAATTATACTGAAATGGCAGATTCCGCAACTAAATTGAATGGTATTTTATCTAAGAAGTCATTAATAACTTTGGTTTCAGGATTAATTGGGATTGAAGATGTGGATGCAGAACTAGCACAATTAGAAAAAGAATCACAAGCAAATATTGATCTTGAAAACCTCCATATAGATGAAGGTGAATAATCATGGACAACAGACAATATTGGCTTGAGCGGATGGAGAAATTAACTAATAATCTAATAAAAAAAGAAGAAAAAGACACAATGAAATTCCTTAAAACATATAAATCTTCTTTGAAAAATATTCAAACCTATGTTAACTTTCTGTTCTCAAAGTATTCCACTGATGGAGTATTAACTTTAAGTGAAATGTATAAATACAATCGTTATCAATTAATGGAGAAGGAAATCACTTCAATTGTTAAGGAATTAGATTCCAACGAAGTCAAATATATGACTAGTGCATTAAAAGAAACATATATGACTTCATTTGTTGAAACTGGTGCATTGTTAGTAGCAACAAACCCTAAACTTAAAATAGATTTTAGTATTATCAATAAAGATGCAGTTGCTAAAGCTCTAAGTTATCCTTGGAGCGGTGATATGTTTAGTTCAAGGATTCATAAAAATACTGATAAACTTATTACTAATCTAAGGCAAACATTAACACAAGGATTTGTTCAGGGGAAAAGTATTTCTCAAATGTCTAAGGATTTAAATAGTGCTATGTCAATGGGTGCTAATAATTCAAGGCGATTAATCAGAACTGAATCAATGCATATGATAGTTGCAAGTCATCACGATGTTTATACTAAAGCAAAAATTGATAAGGTTGAATTTGTTACAGCTCATGATGATAGAGTTTGCAAAGAGTGTAAAGCATTAGATGGGAAGATATTTAAATTAAATGAAGCTCCTATGATTCCATTGCATCCAAATTCGAGGTCGATACTTATCCCAATTGTTGAGTAAGCACTAGATAGTGCTTTTTTATATGTCCAAAAATAAAAACATTGCACTCTATGGACTTTAGTACATTTGAGGGCTGAAAGAAGGAATTAAAGATGCCAATTGAAAATTTTGAAGAAGTACAAAAATATATAACAGAAAACATGGATAAAGACGAGAATATTAAAAACTATGTTAGTGGCTTTGTGACACAAGACAGAGTTAGTAATTTTTTAAACACAGAAGATGGTAAGCGTTTTTTACAACCAACGCTTGATGCCTATCATTCGAAGGGACTTAAATCTTGGCAAGACAACAATTTAGATAAACTTTACAAGGAGCGGTATGCCAAGGAACATCCTAGTACAGATCCCAAAGATCAGGCAATTGCAAAAATGCAAGCTAAACTTGATAAAATGGAAAACGATGCAAAAATGAAGGATTTAACAAATAGTGCGCTTCAAATATTAGGACAAAAACAATTACCCTTAGAATTAATTGATATGCTTGGCACAAATGAGGAAGTTGTTAATGCCAATATTGCTAAACTTGAAGCGGTTTTTGCATCTACAGTTAATAAAATGGTCGAGGAAAAACTCAAAGGTACTACTCCTAAAGCTGGTGGAGGTGGAACACCAGATAAGAATCCTTGGAGTAAAGAACATCTCAATTACACAGAACAAGGGAGAATTTTAAGAGAAAATCCCGTGCTTGCAAGTCAACTTATGGCTCAAGCTAAATAACATTAATGATTAAATAAAAATAAATTGAAGAAAGAGGTTTTATAAATGTCTACTAAAATTGCTGATATTGTCGTACCCGAGGTATTTAACCCTTATGTAATTCAAGAAACGAATCGTTTGGATTCTTTTGTTCAAGCAGGTATTGTTCAAAATGACCCTACATTTGATACACTTGCATTAAGCGGTGGGAATTTAATCAATATGCCCTTTTTTAATGATTTGTCTGGTGATTCCGAAGAATTAAGTGATGCTGTTGCATTGACAATTGGTAAAATTACTACTGGTCAAGATAAAGCTAGACTTCATATGCGTGGAAAATCTTGGGGTGTAAATGACTTAGCAAAAAGTTTATCAGGTGCAGATCCTATGGCAGTAATAGGTTCTAAAGTTGCAAAGTTTTGGGTAGGTGAGCGTCAGAAAGTATTATTCAAATCTTTAGCAGGTATTGAGACTACAGCTGTTGCTAATGTTCATGATATTTCTGCATTAGTAGGAGACGCTGCTGTGATCAGTGGTGCTACGACTTTGGATGCTAAACAAAAGCTTGGTGATAATGCTTCTAAATTAGTTGGCATTGCTATGCATAGTGCTACTTATACTAAATTACAAAAAGATGATCTAATTGATTTTATCCCAACGTCAGATGCTCTTGTACAAATTCCTACCTATCTTGGTTATAGAGTTGTAGTAGACGATTCTTGTCCTGCAAATGCAGGTGTTTACACAACTTATTTATTTGGAGAAGGTGCTTTTGCTTTAGGTAATGGTTCTGCTCCTGTCCCTAGTGAAATAGCAAGAGACGCAGGCTTAGGTGAAGACATTCTCTATAGTCGTCAGCACTTTATTCTTCATCCACGTGGTATTGCTTGGACAGAAACAGCAGTATTAGGTGCTACTCCTACATTTGCAGAAATTGCGACTGCCGGAAACTGGAATAAGGTTTATGATACTAAGAATATTAGAATTATTGTTTTCAAACACAAACTTGCGTAATTATTAATTTTAAGGGGAGATTAATTTCTTCCCTTTAATTCGTGAACAGGAGGTTATAAACAAATGAGTAGTGATGTAACAGCTTTTAATGCTAGACGAAGAGAAGAAGCATTGCAATTAGAGTTAGAAAAAGCCAACGTAAAGGCAAAAAAAAATAAAAAGACAAAAGTAGAAGATCCTTTAAAAAGCAAAGGTGATAAGTGATGCTAGAAAATATCAAGTTGCTCCTTGGCATTACTGATGCCAGCAAAGACAGCTTAATTACACTATTAATAAGTAAATCAACTCAGCAAGTATTAAGTTATTGTAATTTGTTGGAATTACCTCTAACTATGGAATCAATTGTAGAGGAATTAGTAATAATCAGATACAACAAACTAGGATCTGAGGGCTTGCAAGCAGAATCATATTCAGGCATTTCCCAAACTTTTTTATCAGATATTCCTTTGGATATTAAAACTCAATTAAATGCCTATAGAAAGTTGAAAACAATATGAGTATAAAAAGGAATATGGGATTAATGATGTTGCAAGTCAAAAATAAAACAAAGTCTTTATCAGGTCAATGGGTGGAAGATTGGGTTGATGTAAAGGAAATTGAAGTGGCAATATATCCTGCAAGTTACACAATTTTAACGAGTGCTAATGTTAAATATGCTGATTCAACAAATACAGGATTAAGTGTTTACAAAGATATAAAAGCTGTAACAAATAGAATTGTATTTGGTACAGATATCTATGAAATTACTTATGCTAATCCTATTGGAAAATTTTGTATCCTTTACTTAAAGCAAGTGATTTACAATGGATAATATTATTTTATCTACATCACAAGCTAGAGATATTTTGGAAGATAAGAAATCTGAAATTGAAAGGTTATTATTAGAAGGTTTGGAAAAGGCTTTAATATTGCTCGAAAGTGATGCAAAAAGAGATTGTGATGCAATTGATGAGGGTTTATTAAGAGCAAGTATTAACCACGCTACAGATGAAAATGAGAATGAAATTAGAGGTCGTGTAGGAACAAATTTAGAGTATGCCCCTTATGTACATTATGGCACTGGTATTTATGCCACAGATGGAAATGGAAGAAAAACAGGTTGGCTTTTTGAAGGTGATAGTGTTAAATGGCGAGGTGTACATTTTACCAAAGGTCAAAAACCACATCCATTTTTACAAAGTAGTATGGATAAAAATAGAAATAAATTAGAATCATTTTTTAAAGATGCAACGGAGGGATTAAGGTGATCTATGCAATACTTGATAGGTTAAAAAATGATTCTGAGCTTTCTTCTCTTTTGGATGCAACAATAGAAGATGAAAAAATCTATCCACTGTTTACTGAAAGTAATGACACTTGCTTAGTTTATACAGATGCTATTGTTGCAGGTGGAGATGTTAAAGAGAATAGATTGGAATTTAGAATCATTACACAATATTATGAAGTTATGACTTCGATAGAAAAAAAGTTAAATCAACTTTTGGACATTAGGGAATATGAACAAGGGTTTAGATTTGAAGACACATCAATACTAAAATCCACTCTAATTGGTGGTGGCACTTTAACAAATGATGCTACACATACAATAGAGCGGATTTTATTATATAGAATTTTATGGAAGCAATAATAGAAAGCGAGGTAATATAAATGGCAGATGAAGTAATTTTAGGTGCAGGTAAATTGTACCTGATGGATTATGTGGATGAAATACCGACAGATATATTGTTGGAAGTAGATGCAAATAGCATGGGTAGATCGAAAGGTGGAGCATCCCTTGAATATAAACCAACGGAGTACGAAGTTGTAGATGATAATGCAGAAGTAGTAAAGAGATTTATTTCTAAAGAAGAAGTCAGTTTTAAATCAGGTATTTTAACATGGGATTTGAAAAACTTAGAAAAGTTATCTCCAGGTGTATTGACTACTGATGAATTAGCAAAGACATTAAAAATTGGTGGAGCAAAGGCATTAAAGAATTATGCTCTTAGATTTGTACATACCAAAGACGATGATAAGAAGCTTAGAATCACCATGGTTGCTACAGCAGGTAATGGTTTTACACTTACTTTTGCAGGAGATAAAGAAACTGTAATTGATGCAACTTTTAAAGCAATTAGTCAAACAGATGGCACATTGGTAGAGATCAAAGAAGAGATTTAATTTATAAAAGGGTGGATTAATTTCTACCCTTAAAACAAATTGGAGGAATTTAAAGTGGGGAAAATGTTAGATTTAAGTGTATTTACAGAACAAACTTTCGATATAAAATTTGCAGAGAATGATATTGTCCATATTAAAAAACCTACAGAAGCAATTGCAATTAAAATATTATCTATATCAGATATTGAAAATGAAAAAATTAATATTAGTGAAATGTTAGATATCTCAAAGGATATGACATTAACAATATTGAACAATAATAATGATGGTAAAAAATATAATGATAAATTTGTCACTGAAAAATTGCCATTAAATATGAGATTGGCTATAATCCAAGGTTATAGTAATTTTATGACAGAACTTGAACAAAACCCAAACTCATAATCCCTACTGTACCTAATTTTAATAGTGACAGTGGGGAAATAGATTTGTTGGAATATGTAATGTATAGGTTGAGAATGGTTTGTAAATATACAAATATGAAACAATCGGAAGTCTTAGAAATGCCACATGATCTATTTTTAGCTAATTTTAAACATGCATTTATTGAAGATAAAATGTCTACAGAACAAGGTAGAGAATATTTAAAGCAAGCAAATAGATTGATGCAAACAAAAGCAGACTATTCAAAATTAAAAACACTAAAGGGTTACAAACAAGGATAAGATATGGTATTATTGTATTATATTTCATAGTATAAATATGGTAACATTACAGTATATTTATACTATGATATAATATTTAAAACAAAGGGGAGATAATAAGTGAAAAGAGTAATAAGTATTTTGTTTATTGTGTTAGTATCTTTAACCTTAGTGGGATGTGGGAACAAAACAGCAGTTAAATCTGAAATAAATGATGTACCTGCAACTGTAGAAAAAGATGAAGTAAAGAAAGTGATAGTTACAGTTACTAAAGAAGAAAGAACAAAAGAAGATAAATGGGACGAATTAAAAGATGGAAAAGAATTGGTATTATTATATGTAAAGATTACAAATAACACTGATAAAGAAATAGAATTTAATCCAAACGATATAAGCATAGAAACTCAAACAGATACGTTAATGGTATCTGATAAGTTACCAAAGGACAAAGAGACAATGAATCTTAGACACATAGCTTCAGGAGAATCGTTCGAAGGGATTATACCATACGAAGTTAATGATGGGGAAACATATAAAGTGTATTATAAATCAGATGAAATAAAATAAAACCAAATAAAACTAAGCACTTTTAAAAGAGCCTTTACAGGTTCTTTTTTTGTTGTCCCTTTCTTTTTTACAGGGGAGGTGAAACGATATTGGCAATGATAGATTTAGGTGCTTTAGGGTTTGATTTAATCCTAAACAAAGATGGTTGGAACAAGGATTTTACAGAAGCAGATAATGATGTGGAAAAACATCAAAGTAAATGGAAAACTATGGCTAGTAATATTGGTGGTGGAATAAAAACCGCTGTAGTTGGGTCAATGGTTGCAATTGGTGCTGCTGTAGTTGGAATGGGCATTGCAGGAGTTAAATCTGCCGATGAATTGCAAAGAGCTTTAAATGGTCTTCAGGCATCTACTGGTGCTACAGATGAATCTATGAAGGGCATGAAAGACTCTGTTTTAAATATTTATAATGCTAATCTAGGAGAATCTTTTGAAGATATAGCAAATTCTATGGCACTTATTGGACAGCAAACAGGAGCAACAGGTAAAGAACTTGAAAACATGACTAAAGGTGCTTTAACATTACGTGATACATTTGGTTTTGAAGTAAACGAAAGTGTCCGTACAGCAGATATGATGATGAAACAATTTGGAATATCTAGTGATGAAGCATTTAATTTAATTGCCCAAGGAAGTCAGGCAGGACTTGATAAAAATGGTAATTTATTAGATTCTATCAATGAATATAGCATCCACTTCCAACAACTTGGTTTCGACAGTACGGAAATGTTTAACATGATGGCAAATGGTGCTAAGTCAGGCGTGTTCGATATTGATAAACTTGGAGATGCAATGAAAGAGTTTGGAATCCGCTCCAAGGATGGAAGTAAAACTTCAGCCGAAGGATTTCAAGCATTAGGTTTAGACGCTCAAAAAATGACTTCAGATTTTGCACAAGGTGGCGATAGTGCAAAAGAAGCGTTTGCAAAAACAGCAGAAGCATTATTTGCTTTAGAAAATCCTATAGCAAGGGAAGCGGCAGGAGTAGCTCTATTTGGGACACAATGGGAAGACGTTGGAGTTAAAGGGATTCAAGCTTTAACTAATACTCAAGGTGCAATATCTAATACAACTGATGCACTCGGAAAAATCAATGAAATCAAATACAATTCCTTTGGCGAAGCAATGGAAGGAATTAAACGTAATCTTGAGACAGGAATTCTTTTGCCTATTGGTGAAAAATTACTACCTATTTTAAGTCAATTTTCTCAATGGATTACTGCTCATATGCCTCAGATTAAAAATGAAATACAATTTGCAATGGATATTATTGGTAGTGTTTTGGGTGGTTTTATAAATGTTATAAAAAGCGTTATAAAGACTTTTCAAGATTGGGGTTCAGAAAATAAAGAAACCATAGATACATTCACAGCAATGTTTTCAAGTTTTGTAGAATGGGCAAAGGGTATTTTTGCAACGTATATAGAGATTATTAAATCTGCTTTAGAGATTATAAAAATCTTATGGGATAAATACGGAAATGATATTTTAGCTATTGTTAAACCAATTTTTGAGGCTATTAAAACTGTAATATCTACAGTAATTAATACTGTGAAAAATATAATAAATATCGTTTTAGCTATTATCAAAGGTGATTGGTCTGGTGCTTGGAATAGTGTTAAACAATTATTCATTGATATCTGGAATGGAATGGCTAATATGTTGCCTAATTTACTAGCTGCAATTGTAAATATTATAAAATTACAGTTTGGTGTTTATAAAAATATTGGTAAAGGATTGTTTAGTGCTGTATGGGATGGTATGAAGGGAATTTGGGATAGTATCTCTAGTTGGGTATCTAATAAAGTTTCTTGGCTCAAAGATAAATTGTCCTTTTGGAGAAGTAGTAACAATGAGATGGATGGAGCGGATGGTTCTCATTTTAATGGGTTGGATTATGTGCCTTTTGATGGTTATAAGGCTATTTTGCACGAAGGAGAACGTGTATTAACCAAACAAGAAAATACTTCTTACAATAATAATAGTGGCAAAGGGATTTCATTGAGCATAGGAACATTTGTAAATAATAGGAAACAGGACGTTCAGGCACTTGCAGAAGAATTAGAATTCTACACAAGACAATATAATTTAGCGAATGGAGGTGCTTATTAATGAGTGCTTTTTTTATTTTTAAAAATATTGACAGTAGAGATATGGGGGTAATTGTTAATAAGTTACCTTCAATTACAAAACCTGAAAAGCAAATTGAAAAAATTGAAATTGAAGGCAGAGATGGATTTTTAACAGTAGATCATGGTGGATACCAAGGGACTGTAAAAACAGTAGAATGTACTTTAGATAATGGAGATATAAATCAAATTTGTGCTTGGTTAGATGGTAGTGGGGAAGTAATTTTTAGTAATGAAGATGACAAAGTTTACAAAGCAGTAATAATTAATCAAATATCTTTAGATAAAATTATTCCTATTTTACATACATTTTTAATTCAATTTGAATGTCAACCTCATAAATACAGTGTTAATAATGATGTTATAACTCTAAATTCAACCCCTGCAACAATAAATAATTTAAACTCTGCATTAAGCAAACCAATAATCAAAGTCTATGGTACTGGAGCAATTGAACTCACAGTTAATAGTAATGTAATCCATCTTACTAATATTGTTGATTATGTAACGATTGATTCTGAGATGGTGGATTGCTACAAAGATAGTCAACTTATGAACAACAATATGTTGGGTGAATTTCCTATTCTTGAAATTGGTACAAATAGTATTAGTTGGATTGGGACAGTAACAAAAATTGAAATAATCCCTAATTGGCGGTGGATCTAATGATTTGTTTATATGACTCAAAAGAAACAGACTTTACACATAATGGAATTGTAGTTTTGAACTGTACTTCTTTTATTACTAGTGAAAAATTAAATGATCTATACGAAGTGGAATTTGAACATCCATTAGATAATAGAGGAAAATGGCAATATATCACAGAGGGTAATATTGTAAAAAATAATGAGGGACAATTATTTCGTATATATCGTAAGATGAAAAATCTATCAGGTATTAAAGCTAATGCTAGACATATTTTTTATGATTTATTAGATAACTTTTTAGAGGATGTTAGACCTACAGATATAAGTGGTTCAGGTGCTTTAGATTGGGTTTTGACACATACTGCATATCCTCATAATTTTATTAACATGTCAGATGTTGAAGGTTTTAATACAAGATATTTTGTCAAAAAAAATCCTGTAGATGCAATAATGGGTAAAGATGGTATCATTGCAACTTGGGGTGGAGAACTTGTAAGAGACAATTACACTATTAAGCTATTGCAAAATCGTGGATTAGATAGAGGCATCCTAATCGCATATGGTAAAAACATTATAGGAATTGAGGAAACTATTGATTTAGATAATGTAATTACTCGAATATATCCAACTGGTAAAGATGGCATAAACCTTACTGAAAAATATATTGATAGTCAATATATTGGAAATTATGCTAATCCCAAAATTAAAGAAGTAGTTTTTTCAGATATAGATAACGAAGTGCTTTTAAGAACTGCAACACAAAATCATTTTATATCTTCAAAATGTGATATACCTTTGGTTAATTATAAAATTGATTTTCAGGAATTAAGTAAGACTGAAGAGTATAAAAATTATGCAGTTTTAGAAAGGGTTTATTTAGGTGATACAGTAACAGTCAAACACTCCAAATTAAATTTAAATCTTAAATTAAAGGTAATTTCAATCAAAAAAAATGATTTAACTAATAAAATAGAAAAGGTTGAGTTAGGTAATGCAAGACCTAATTTAGCTAATACTGTAAATAGTTTGACTAGTTTACTTAATACAGTAAATCAATTGATACTGGATAAATCTGAATCAGATTGGCAACAAGCAGTAGATGATGTAACCGAAACTTTAACTACTGCTTTAGGTGGATATGTAATTAAGAAACAGAGCGAAATCCTAATAATGGACACTGAAGATGAATTAACAGCCACTAAAGTATGGAGATGGAATCTAAATGGTTTAGGTTATTCTAGCACAGGTATAAATGGCCCTTATCAAACAGCTATAACTATGGATGGTAAGATAGTCGGGAACTTTATCAGTGGTTTACTGGGCGAATTTGTAGAGGTACGAGCGAACCAAATAATTTTAGGCGATGGTGGTGAAGGTATTTCATCAGAAGTCCTTGGCGAAATTGGAGAAGGTTTTGTAAAACAAGATATAGGGTACAACAATACCTATATCACTCAAAACGGTCTACAAGTTAAGGATTTAGTGGGTGGCGAAGTTGTTACTCTCGGGGCGCTTGGATCAGAAAAGTATGGGCTACAAGTCAAAAACGCTTTGGGGTCAGAGGTAACGGTCGCGGGTAAGATCGCGGACGGGTTGTATGGGATAAGATCAACTCACGCTGACGGTAGTTACACTCAACTAACAGAAAACGGTCTTGAAAGATTAGTTAATGGGGAGTCAAAACCATATCAATATTTGGTTTATCTATCTCAAGAAACAACTCACGGCCTAGCTGACGAGGGAGATGATCCTCCCGTTGGAACGGGCGCCATATGGGGCGCGGGTAAATGGATTCAACTACCTTTAGATTTTCAAAATAAAGAGTTCAAGGCAACTATATCCATTGCTGACTTCCCGGTTATATCAAGCGGTTCTTATAACGGTTCTGATTCGCAAATATTTGTGGCTGAGTACGATTACCCAAACGCAAGAGTCAGGATTGTAGCGTGGCACTGGCAGGGGGGCTATTTCATGTCAGCCGATTACGAGACTTATTACAATTGGAGTTATTACACGGGGTTCAATTTATCCTTAGTAGTAATGGTTTAGGAGGCTTTTATGTTTTTATTGTACAGGAAGGACAACGGCTACGTTGTTGGGAAGATGAAAGACGTAGGTAATATTTCCCATTTCGTAAGGCGTAATGACGAGATGGGGATACGCTATATCGAAGTAGCTGATAGCGATATTCCGCCTGGAGATATTAGAAATTATAAAGTGGTAGATGGCGTGATAAACGCCTTGGACAAGGACGAACAAGAAGATTTAGAAAAGAAGAAGAATCCTAATGGTAGAATAACTGCGCTAGAGCAAGAAAACGCTCTCTTGTATTCTGCCATCGCTGAGTTAAGTATCCTGATAGGAGGGGGAGCTGGTGTTTAACGAGAAAAGCGGACTAGTACAAGTTTGGGTTAAATTAATTAGTGATGAGAATGGTAGATATTCCAAAGATGATATACCTAATCTATCAAATCTTAGAGAAGTTGTAATAATGATATTGGATAAATCAATAAAACCAAAGCACTGATTTTATTGTCAGTGCTTTTAATTTTTAATGCAAAGAAAGGAATGATCAATAGTGCCAAACGAATTTAGAAATAGATCTGGTCAAATATTGGGAACTACAGACACAGGGGAAACAAGAAAAATCAAAGTTGATGATAATGGAAATGTTAAAACTACGGTTACTGAGAGTTTGGCAAATCTACCTATAGGCTCAAAGAAATGGGAATATGCAGAAACGAATTTATTAGTACAAACTGAAATAAGGAATACAAATGAATTTAACACTATCGCTGATGATGTGTCTAATTATGGTATGCTTGCAATACGTGTCAATTGCACTCTTAATCAACAGGTAAAAATATTATTATATTGTGGTACGTCTCCCCTTTCTACAACTTGGACTACAAATGGATTAGGAAATATGAATGAGATAATTCTTCCTGCTAATTTGGGTATGACCGCATATATAACTGAAGAAGATTGGCCTGCTCTTAGATATCAACAATGGTTAAGAGTTAAGGTGCAAGCAGTTGTTGCACCCACAGCAGGATTCATAAAAATTGATTGTGTTAAGAAACGATGATTAATCCATATAGTGGTATAAATTGGGGAACGCATCTACAAATACATTCTATATCCCATGCTCACAGCACCACACAAGAGGAGTTTAATTACCTGTATGAAGACGGAATAAGGCATTTTCCTATTTCAAATTATTATCTGTCTACACCGTTTTACCCATTAGGAGATTTCATAACCCCACCATTAGATGCTATTGGTTGTCCAAATGCGGAACATCACGGTATGACAGACACACAGTTACATCTATGTGCTATTGGTAGTACATTTACAAGTGGTACAGAAGATACGCAAGCTGCTATAGGTGTAAATGCAAATTGGCGTAGTACTTTTGCATCAGTAATATCAACATTAATTTATACAAATGGTGGAGGCATTACACTCAACCATCCAATATGGTCTAAACTACCTTTTCTAGATATTTTGAAGTTCCTTGATTATTCTCAACTAGTTTTAGGTGTAGAAATATATAATGATTCGTCAGTTGAAGATAAA
>Ga0209728_1001238_pt1 | contig 16304 bp, 31 predicted proteins | sample RifGroD1_FD_183997 | JGI IMG/M metagenome (GOLD analysis project Ga0209728, IMG submission 183997) | Groundwater microbial communities from Rifle, Colorado, USA - Groundwater D1 (SPAdes) (version 2) | ecosystem: Environmental > Aquatic > Deep subsurface > Groundwater | place: Rifle, Colorado... | reverse complement strand
AGTAATTATCAAATCATTTTCCCTCGAATAACGGTGTACTCTTTGTCCTGATAATTTTTTAATTTTACCAATACATATGTTCTCTGCTAATTCCATATTTGATCTTTGTTTATTAAAATTATTAAACCTGAATCACTGCACGAGCTAAAGCTCGGCAGGTTCTCATGCACTAATGAATTTCTTTTATACTCTCATGCATAGGCATTATACTCATCTATGAACTACAACATATAAACACTAATCATTTTCCATAAGAATTTTATTGCCAATCCTACCATCGTAGAAATTAACGACAATATCAAGTCCGATTCTCGACTTGTTTTGTTTTCTAACTCAATATTCTAAACTACATTCCTAAGTGCAATTGGTAATACCAAACTCCTCAATCTTTCAACTTCAACGTCATGCAATATTTTAAAACGATCAAACTTCTCAAAACATAAATCCCTATTAATACTACTCAAGTCTCCATTTACATTCATAATAAGAAAACTACTGTACAAATCTCTTTGTATCTTAAACTCTCCAAAATCGTTCCATCTTACATTAAGTTCTTTCTTAACATAAACATCTTCAATATGATTGTATTGACTAGCTTTTACTTTCCAAGTATCAATTTTCTTTAAGCCTAAATCATTCCATTTAAGTTTATTGTCTAGGATTGTCAAAAACATAGCAGGAGCTTTATTAGCTAATGATTTACCAAATCGTTTCTTTTTGTTAAACTTACCAGTTTTCTTATTGATAGTAGTTTTTTTTGATCTTGCTTGTAGTCCCTTGTAACTCATAGTCTCAACTTTAATATCATTACCTAATGTCAAAACATAATTAACAAGTCTGTTGTGAGATTGCTTGCGTATTTCTCTTTGTTTTCTTTGAAGTTCTTTTAACTCCATTTGAGTTTTGATATAATGATTTGATTTAATCCATTTACTTTTATCTTTGGTATTAATCGTACCATTTTCATTATACTTATTTAGATTAGTAGAACGTCTTGATCTGTCCATTTTTCTTTGCAATATTCGTTTCTTATCTTCAATATTCTGAATCTCAGGAGCTAATTCAAATAGTTTTACTTCAGTATTAGAACAAACTGCTAAAATTTGTGTTCCTATATCTAGACCTACTACACCATCATTAACATAATTTTTTATTTCACCAGTGTTTACATCAATCTTCTGTGGAGGAACCCCATCTAAAATTAATTGAACATAGTAGTGATATTTACCTTTAATTACTTCACGTTTAATACGACAATATTTTACTTTGTTTCTCAAAGAAATATGAGCGTAAATATCATTATTATCAATTATTATTGGAATTTTTAATCCAGAAAACAAAACAACATCTTCTCTAAAACGAATGCCTTGTTTATTAGTTTTACCTTCAATAGAGTTAAGTTCTCCAAATGCTTTATACTTAATCTTTTTAGCTTTATGAAATATTAAACCTTGAAAAGCATCAAACGCCCTTGTAGCAATCTTTTGTACAGTCATAGCATCAATACTAAAATATTTACCCATCAGTTTAACAAAGTCGTGTAATGAATACTCTGTTAATTTATATTTCTTGTTAAGATCATTAAACTTCTTATTTCTATCCTTACCTTTATACTTACAATTCATTTGATGTTCTTTAGACTCTCTCATGTGATTATATCGTTTATGTAGTTCGGATATACAAGAATTATAGATATTCCTACATTTCTCAAAGTTCTTATCTAAGATATCTTCTTGAAATTTTTCAGTTCTAAGAGGAAGAGTTAACACAAAATTTGACATAGTATTCACCACCTTTCTATTAATTATACCATTAATAAATAAAATTGTCAAACATTGTTTTCCTTGATTCTCAATATATTGCTTAACTACATCGAGACTAACGCTCCCTACAGTAGATATAAAACTACTTCTACTCCAAAATTTACCTCCCCATAACTTTGTTTTTCTTATGTGAGGAAATTCATCAAATAATCTATAAGCAGTAACTTGTTTTAATACTTGGATACATTTCATAACACCATATCTAGGATTACAATTAATAATCATATGGATATGGTCTTTATCAGTTTCAATTTCTTCAATAATAAAATCATGAGCTTTAGCTACTTCTAAACATATTTCCTTTAATCTATCAGAAACTTTTCCTACTAATATTTTATGTCTGTATTTGGGACAGAAAATTACATGATAATTACATTTGAAAATTAGATGCTCCGAAGCATAATAAGATTTATTTTTACGATATGTGTTAATTAGATGTTACTTCCTTTCTCCGCACAAGCTTCAGCTTGGCGGCTATGTCCCACATTGTATAAAATATATTAAAAGTATTGTCTTCTTCGTTTTTAGTCATTTCTTTTGTACCAAACCATCCAACAACAGGAGTAAAACAATCTTTTATTAAACCTATCTTTTTACAATAATAAAATATTCCCTTTTGTTTTTCATCTACATCACTTATAACCCTACCACATACGATTTTAAACGAACTAGAATAACTACAATAACTTCCTTTTAAATATAGTTTACCTTCTTCGTCTCTAGAAATATTATTATCAACAAAACCACTTTTTAACATATCTTCTACTTCATCAAATGAATAATATGATTTTCCCTCGCTACCATAATTTGCAAATCCCACAACTGGAGATTGTTCTGAATACGCACCAAAACTATCTGTTTGTACATGGTGCGTATTATGTAGAAATATTCCTTCTTTCATTGCCATAATATTTACCTCTCTCTTTTTTTAAATATAAAACCCATGAATCGCATATTCACCTAATTTTAATTGTGCTTTATCTTTGGCATATTTATGAGCGTCTTCAACATTTTCAAATCCTTTAGCAACAGAAAAATCTACACAAACAGGCATACCGTCTCCTTCTATATATCTGCCTTCTACATAATTACCGTAACAATTATCTGTTAATAAGCAAATGTAATATAAATATGATTTTTCCATTAATAACCCTCCACCTCTCAATTACTTCTTATCAATAGTATATCATTCACATCTTCACTTTGCAATGGAATACATAAATTTATTTATTACTTCACTATTATCAAGAAAGTGAAAAATCCCAAAACGCTAAAACCCTTGCTACACACCACTTTCGCAAACCATTATTTACCATAAAATCACTGTTTTATTTCCCTAATTACTTCTATATCTTTTACTATAGTCTTTCAAATCCTTTTTAGTAAACTTTGAGTTTAGATTATCAACACTGACTCTTTGGGATTTGATTTCTTCCGCACCTAATCTACATAACGGACATTCGTTTCTGCAATAATCGGTATCCATTTGCTTGCACTTATCATCAGGTGCTTCTGCACTGAGATAATTAATATAAAACTGTTCATCTCGCTCTGCTTTAACTTTTTCTTTCCTATCCCAATTTGCGACTGCTTTAATTTCATTAGCCATTTGTTCAATGGATAAACTTTGAATTCTTTCATAATTAGTCATTAATAAAACCTCTTCCTCTTTTTAATTAACGGAATAAAATATCTAATCTATCGTATTTGTAAAATCCACTAAAATTCTTTCGGCACATTTTTTAACTTTTTGTAAATTAGTAAATCTCTCAGAATCATATTTCATTACATCTATATCTAAAGTATAAAATATATCTTGATTTGGTAGTTTAGGCGATAAACCTATTCTTGCAAGTTGTTTTTCACCTAACCAATAACCCCAAACACGTTCTCCCTTTTCCCAATGTGCTTTATTGTTTTTCATGATTTTTAACTCCTTTCTGTCTGCCATAATTGTTCTTTCATAGACAATTCAATAGCATCTTGAATTTGTAATGTGGCTTTATTAAGATAATATATTTCATCTGAATAACTACCTCTGCGAAATTCTTGCAATGCCTTATTTAATGAATAAATGGCGTTTCCTATTTTATCTTCAGAATATGTACTCATTGTATTCACTCCTTTTTTAATAAATATAGTTTAAAACTCTACTTTTAAACTATTTCATTTAGATTTTTAATGGACAATCTTCTGTAGATTCAATTGTCTTGTTAAATGATTGAGTTGTACCATGACATTTAGTTTCATGATTATAAATGCAAAAATCCACAACACATTGTATGTTTACATGCAAAACAATAGTAGCGTCTACTCCTTCATAATCGAGGCATCCGTTTCTTGCTAAACAATCTTGACACTTAACTGTATCCTCTTTAAAGTTTTTACATGTTTTAAATAATAACAACCTACTCATTTTTTATTCTCTCCTTTCAAATAACACTAATCTGAACTTTTAATCCAAGTCCCATTGTCCAAAACAAGCTTTAAATATCTTAGATATATTTCTGGCATCATCAATGCCCCTATGATGAGTACCTTCTAATGGTAATTTTAACATACTCAATGCTTTACCCATACCGCAAGGTCTAATCTTTTTAATCTCTGCAAATTGATGTTTAAGACTTATGTGATTATTTAACCACCTAGTATCCATTCTATGATAATTACAATCGTGTTTAAATTGTTTCTTATCATAGAATCCCCAAGAACATAAGAGATAAGAAGATACGAGATGATTATTCATACTACACCAATTAATAAAATCTTGAATAACTTGTTTAGGATGTTTTGCGCTATCTACATCAGATTGTTTAATGGTTGTAAGTTGTGTACAAAATGGAGTAAGGATTGGATTGATTATTGGTTTAAGAAATTCACAAAACTCATCAATAGTTTCAAGTTTGTCATTTATCTTTATTGCACCAATTTCGATAATTTCATTTTCAAATGTTTGGTCATTTTCTTTACATGTTGCCTCTAAATCTAAAACAATATAATTCATTTTATTTTTCTCCTCTTAATTCCCAATTAATTTTGTATCTTTCTACTGCTTCAATCAATGTGTCAGCAAATTGTTCATACCAACCATTTGAATGCACCCTAACATAAGGGTTAAGATAGGTTGTATTTCCATCTCTAAAACTAATATCTACTTGATGTTCCTTACACCATTCTATTGCCTGTTCTAAATTCATAGTTTGAGATCCTCCTTTTATTCTCCAATCTTATCATTTAATATATGAATTAATTCTCTAAGAAATTTTCTCTCATGATAATTACCATCAGTTTTATCTCTGGTTAAGAAAAAGAATTCTTCAACATAAATATTAAGATATTCCATTGCTTTCTTAGCAGAAAATAAATCATATGCTTTTGCCTTATCATTATTGTATTGCTTTAGATTATTAGAAAATCTTAATTCAAGATAATATTTTGTAAAATCTAAAAGTGGTTTATTTAGTGATGGGATTCCATTGTCTAAATTAAGATTATCATCTGACAAGGTATTTAGCAATAAATCTTTATAATTCATTTTGTCAATTCCTTTCAATGTATGATTTCCTCGGATAATTACTCATCAATTAATCCTATTTCTGATAATTCATCATATAATTTCTCTACATCACATAAGAAATATGCGTGTTCCGTACTACCGCCATAATAGTCATGTTCGCCATAAGTACCAATGTTTACACAAGCATTGTATAATTTTTTATACTGAAGAAATGTAATAGTAGGACAAACTTTTTCTAATAACGAATCGAATTCTTCATATGTTGTTGGTTGATCATCGGCAGATACACTTCCACCTGTTCCCCAACAAGTTTGATATGAACCTCCTAAACCCCATGAGCCAGATTTCATTTTATCATTTTCGTCTATTTGAATATCATATTTACATATAAATTCTCTCCATAATGGTCTTTGTTGAACTTCGTGTGTGATTACTTCTACATTTGCTTTATTGAATTCCTTTTTAATTTCATCTACATCGGGCATTTCCACTTTGGCATTTTTAATAGTTATTTCAGAATTTTCTTCCCTACGATATTTATCATTCCATAAACAATTTTCTATATTTGGTTCCCAATAATGAATTTCAATATTATCCATACTACAATGATTGTCTACTTCATTAAGTATTTTTAAAACATCTTCATTAGTTAAAAATAGACCATCTAATATTACTTCATCATAATTTGAACTTACATTATCATTAACTATCTTTTGAATCGCAATAGGTTTTTCAAATTTACTATACCTATAACTTTCAAATAATTCATCAAAATTAAGATGATTTATTCTATATCCTTTAGTAGAATAACGTCCTATCTTATTATTTGATTTACAATAATCTTTTGCAAACGTAGTTTTTCCACTTGCGGGTAATCCAACCATCACCAATACTTTTTTCATATTTCTATTCCTCCTCTAATATAACTTAAAACCATTCATTCGAGGGATTACACTCTAGTATTCCATTTATCAATAGCATCATCTTCGTTACTATCTACCCATGCTCCTTCACAACCACATGATTGACACTCTACCCATATAGACCAATTACTTTCAATTACAATTTCTCCTTTGCCTCCACAAAATGGACATGGTTTAATTTCTTTCATTTTATATACTCAGCACCTTCCTAAATTTTACCTATACATTCCCTTGCGTTTTTCTAAATCTTTTTCCGCATCTTCTATCTCTTTCTTAATATCTGTAACTATCTTATCAAAAACATTTCTTATTGCTTCTTTTTCAAGTTTGTGCCACTCATCTCCAAAGTTGTCTCCTGCCTCAATTAATAATCTCTCATTCTTTTTAAGTAATTTAGCAAATTCACTCCAAATTTCATCTGCATCAAGTTCATAATTACCTAAAATCACATTATCCCAACCATAGTCTTCAATATTAAAAAATGTATATAAATCAAGAAATTCTCCAACTACTTTAATTTCTCCATATTCTTTCAACACTTTAACTATGTTTTCCTTTTGGTCTTTATAGCAAATCCCTATGCTGTCATCTTCCCTGAAATACAAGACATATGGTTTAAGTCTTTCTTTAACTTCATCTGACATTGTTTTTGTATCATATTTTTCTGCTCCATCTAAAACGTATTCAAAATCAAAAGCTATCAATTTCATAAATAAACTCACTCCTCCTTACACCCACTTAATATCTACAACTAATTTACCAATATCCTTGCCTTTAGTTGAATGAAATCCAAAACTAAACTCTTCGATATTTTCCATTTCCCAGAAATCATAAATATACAATTGTTTATTTGGTCTGATATGATTCCCTAACCAACTATCTCTTCCAACTAATTTGTTCTCTTTGTCACAGAAATATTTATGAGCATTAGAAAATAATTCACAAAGTTGTTTATCTAATACTTCAACATATTCTTTGATATAATTTCCCCAATCATAAAATGAATGTTCTTTATTGTCAAGAATTTTAGGTTTATTGATTAGAATTGTTTGTCTAATTGTCTCCATTATGGAAATTCACTCCTTATACTTTATTTAGAAAAATATTTATTACACTTTTTACATTCATATATTGCGCCATAAGAATAAATTTGATGCTCTCTACCAAATAATTTTCTTAATTTAGAACAGTCACATTGTTGATATTTCTTTATAAATTGCAATTCGTTAACATGCCAATCTAATTGATTTTCAATTCTCATTATTCCTTCATGTATAAATAAATTTGAATCATCAACTATCTTAAGCATATCTTGATTTATTTTAAGCGAATGCTTTAAACTTTTAATTTCTTTTTGAAAGGCATTTATTATTTTCTCCATAGAATATCTATCCTCCTTCTTTCTTAATTCCATCCAACCACTTACCTAACCTACTTTCTCTGACAGACAAAACACATTCACATTTTCTTAATTTACTAACATTCTTTGAATCCATAGTGATACTGCAAACATTAATGAGTTTTGATGAATAATCTACTGTTCCAAAATCAAGTAATGTTAAAATTGTTTCATCACTAGTGTCTACTACTTTTATGATATATTTCTTATCCATTTTTATCTCCTTTGATTATTCTGTCTTATCTTCATTTTTTCTGTGCCAACTAACCCAATTAGTAATGCATTCAACATTCATTGTATCGTCACAGATATATTTAGTTCCAATTTTGAAATATGGTTGTTCTTTTGTATCTATTTGATTTCCGCACACTGTACAAATTTTAATCATTCCATTTTCCTCCTATCTATGATACTAGGAAAGCAACATTTCTTGGGATAATTACCATTAAAATTCAAATGCAAGAGGCGAATAAGTATGAAAAATTGCATCGTGCATTCCTTGCACAAATTCTTCAGAGTGCGTCCCTTGTCTGGTATAACTAATAGCTGTCATAATTGCTAGAGATAAAGATGTCATTTTGCACCAATCAATAAATAACCTTTGCGCTCTCACATATTCTGAATTGTGTTTTAAAATCATTTTACTTCCTCCTTTTATTATCCTTGGAAAATATAATTTTATCCTACTTTAAGTTCTTGATTGATTTACTTCTTATACCAATTATACAGCCTACCACTCCAAAAAGCAATAGACTGTATAAAATTATTTATTAGTTTATAGATTATGTATTTTGTCTTTGAATAATTCTTTGAATATCTCTTCTAAAACATTTACTACAATACTGTTCCCCGCCATTTTATAAATTTGACTATTTGAAATCCCATTCTCTTTTAATATGTAATAATCTTCATCGTCGAAACCCATGAGTCGAACACACTCTAAAGGAGTTAATTTTCTAATTCTATATATATTTTCTAAATATAATCCAGTATTACTACCTAATCCTCCTCCATTAGTTTTTTGACAACAAGCAATTCCTTCACTATCATAAACTCTATAACCTTCCTTATAATTTCTACTAAAACCTTTTTCATTATCAATCCATTTATCTGTTGTATCTATACCTCCAACAAACTTTAGTTCATTGCTTTCTAGTATTTTTGGCTTATTTTTAATAATATCAATTGATTCGTCCTGAAATGCATTGATGTCCCAAGGTTCATATCCATACTCCTTAATAAATTCATAAAAATACGCTTCATAGGCTTCTTCTTTACTTTTACAATATTTAATAAAGTGTGATTTATTATTGATTTTTATATAAGATACCCATGTACTCTTTTCGGTGTTCCATGAAGCACCTTTTGGAATATTTGGTTTACTGCCTTGCTTGCGTAATATTTCCTTTCGATGTCTTTGGTTTTCTAATGTTGTTGCCCATTCTAAATTATTTGGAATATTATTTAGCTTATTTCCATCAATATGATTCACTTCTGGTTTATTTTCAGGATTCTCTATAAACATTTCTGCTACTAATCTATGTACAGTTGTGTATGTCGGAATGTTGTCTTTTGATAGTTGAATTTTTAAATATCCATATCTATCTAAAGCAGGTATTATTATAGTTTCTTTTAATTCTCTATGTCCGTTATTCCCAGTATTAATAACCCTATTAAGACTTTTTACTCTACCTAAGTTACTAATTTTATATCTATTTTCAAATCCTTTAATGTCTTTCCATATTTCAATAAAATTTGTATTATCGACAATTATCTTAGGTTGCCTTGATCCTCCTGCCATTGTGTTTAATGTTGGACTTAATCCTTCTGGATCATATACTCTTCTAATCTGTTCATTTCCTTTAATATCTAACATACCAATTTGGAGTATTTTACTGCCTTCTCCTTTGTTAGTTGTCACAGTTGTAGCTAAACCTTCTTCACTATAAACACAACCATTCATCCCATTGCCGGAAGGATGAGTGTTCCCTACTTTAATTACCTGCGGAGGTTCTTTATACATCGAAGATGTTAAAGTGCAACAGAATCCGTCATCTCTTATTTGAGTATTTTGCATTTTGGTGTTGACACAAACCATATCCCATTGATGCCTATCTAAAGAACCTCTTCCTCCTGCTCTTACAGTATTAGAAAATTCTTTCCCTTTTAATTGTTTGATTAACTTTTCAGTTTTATCCTGACTTATGTAATATTTTTCATCAACTTCGTCTTCTAATAAATCCTTTAACCTAATACTATTATCAAATCCTTCAGGAAATTTAAAATTACAATTATCAATATCTTTTCTAACACTAATAATAAAAATTCTTTCCCTATTCTGCGGAACTCCATAATCTTTAGAATTTAATACTTTCCAGTATGTATTGTAACCTGCCGACTCTAAATCTGTGAGTATCTGCTCAAATTCCGTTTTAAATTTCTTTTGAGTTAATGCTTTTACATTTTCTATAATAGAATATTTTGGTTTCTTTTCTTGTAAAATTCTAATTCCTTCATAATATAAACCACTCTTAGTTTGTTTCCCATCTTTATCAATAAAACCTTCTTGTTTACCAGCCTGGGAAATCGAAGTACAAGGGAAGCCCCATGTCATTAAATCAAAATCAGGTAATGTTTTTTCATCTACTTTTGTAATATCTCCTAGATTTAAATCTTCACTAGTATTATGTATTAAACTATATGCCCTACTAGCATATTTATCAATTTCGCAATAATTTACCAGTTCATAATCTATATCTAGTCTCTCCAAGGCTTTTTCAAATGCACCTATACCACTAAACAAACTTAATATTTTTAACTTATTCAATATGTATTCCTTCTTCCGTATATTATTTATTATATAAATTAATATACGGAAACCCACCTATTATAATATTTATGATTTATTATTAAAATTCACCTCGCTCATGCTCTGCTTTTCAAACCCAAATATGGAATCAACTCTGGAATTCATACTATAGTTTTATTTATATAACTACTTTAATACTTCATCTAATAACTCTTTATTACAGTATTCAAAATTCTCATAATACCAACCTTTAATTTCACTTCTCTTACCTCTAACAGTGTCCGTAGTTTTGATATTTTGACATTCAACTATACTGCCATTTTTAAATTCTATTATTTTATTATTAGTTACATCTACTGCCAAAATAGTCTCTTTACAAAATTTTGACTTTATTTTTAGATATAATAATTGCAAAAATTTCATAGAATCTCCTTTCTTATTTCCAATAAATTTGGTTTTAATTCCTTTCAATTTGATCCACTAATATTTCTGCCAACTCACACAAAACAACAATGTTGTTTACCTCTCCTGATTGTAGTAATTTAAATAATTTATCATCTCTTAACTTGGAATTATTCAATAAATTATTTTCTAATGCTTTTCTTTTACAAGATAATTCACCATATTTAACAAGTTTTTGTTTTAATGTATAATCTTTAAAATACAAGCTCATAAACATCATCCTTTCATAACATAGAATTTTATGCAAACCCAAATAATGTAATTTTTATTCACACTTTTCTACTAAAACCCATTCTGCCTTATAATCCTCATAACGATTAGGTACAAATTGCAAAACTCTAAATCCATGTTTGTTAAATTCTCTTAATGCTAAGTATCTCTCGGATGAATACATAGTTTGGGTATCTTCTTCCCAATAAGCGTTTTCATCCTTTAAAATTTTATCATATGGCATTACAAATTGTAAAATCATCATATCTTGTTCGATAATATTAATTACCTCTTTCTTTTATTTAATTATTCTCCATCAATTCAATAATGTCTTCCGCATAACCATCTTCAAAATCATATTTACAATTATCTACATATTCATATTCTCTATTCTCACCAGACCAACCATCACTAGATTCATACAAAGGACATTCTGTACAAATATTATTATATTTTTTGCACATATTATCTCTAAAAGCATACCACTCTTTAATGAAGCTTATTTTATCTTGTTTTGTCATAATTATTATCTCCTTTCAACAATCCATAACTGTCAACACCATATAAATCCTTAATAAACCTAAAACATCTATTGTATTCATTTTCATCATACATATTTACAAATTCTTCTAATGTATGACCATAATTATGAGCTAAACTATCATTTAAACCTAACATCATCTCCAATTTTATCCTTGTATCCCTCTCCAACTTAATTTTATGATAATTCTTCAAATAATACTCTTGTGCAGAACCTCCAAATTTTAAACTCATTCCTTCCCAATCAGCTATCATTTGTTCTAAATATCTACTAGGTATTACTTGTGGCACTCCCTTATCATCTAACCAATGATCCCAATGATGAGGGTTATTTTTATAATGATGTTCCCATGCTTTGTCAAAGTTTCTTTTACATTCTAAATAATTATTACTCATACATGATGTCCCATTATTCAATTGTTCATGATTATATTCTTTTTCAAGTTTTACACCATGATATCCATAAAACCATTCCGCATAGGGTATAAATTCTTTTGGATTAAATTTGCTTAGATCATGAGTAATTGCATGGATATATAATTTTCTTTTCCAACAGGTCTTAAAGACGTTCTTTTTATGTTCTAAGATGTATTTAAAATAATCCCAGTATAGTTTATTTTTCATTTTAAACTCTCCTTTAAATCATTAATAAAACTATAATCTGTTTCATTATATATTTCAACGAATTTCCTCGGAAAACTTCTTAATAATGATTTCTCTATTTCTTCTAATCTATTTTTATAGTAATTTGTAAATACAATTTTATCATCATCTTTTTCATCCCATTTAAACATATGATTATAAATCTCTAAAAGAGCATAAACTGACTTTGCAGTTGCATCAATATAACAATCTACAGGAGTTTTTAAATACTCACTAAATCCTCTAATAAACCCTATAGACACACCTTCTGGGTTCTTTAATAATGCCCATTTTGTTAAATTTTCAATATTTAAAGTGTACATATTATCACCTTTCTTTTATTTTTATATCAAATCAAACAGAACTTTTATTTGGAATCCCTATGTATCATAAATAGTTTTTCTATATCCTCTTTTCTGCTATTTTTATCTAATGTGGTTGTTACCTTTTTCTCATAAACATTAATAAAATCATCTGGAGCATTATATTCGCTAACTAACACGATATTATTTTTAGACATTCCTCTAATCCAGTTCCAAAACTTTTCATAATCAAAATCTTTACTTGATCCATATTTAGTAGTCCCTTGATATGGTGGGTCACAATATATTAAGCAATTTTTATAATCTGTAAAATATGTATAGTCTTCATTAATAAATTCAACATCCATTATATTCAATGTCTGTCTAATAATATTTCGTATTGCCTCATCGTAATAATTCCTTAATGTACCTATTTTAGTTTTTACTATTCCTGCATAACCGCCAAACCATTTTGCATTATACGTGGCACAAAATCCAGCAATAGCAACTAATGATTTACCATATTCATCTTTATTATTCTTAATATCATCATACATTTCTTTAGTCATGGTTTCTGGTGGTCTCCATCCATCCTGTAAGACATTCCACATATCAATTAAATACTCATTATTGTCAGAACCAATTTTATTTTTACATCTAATATGTTCAATCATGTTAGCTCCACCAACAAAAGGTTCTATATATGTTTCTATGTTATATTTATTTATAAATTTATTAATAATTGGAGAAATATCCTTCGATAATCTTTGTTTGCTACCCATGTATTTCAATATGTTTTCCTCTTTCTATAATTAAATTTTTTATTTTTGTTTTAACTTTGTACAATTTCAATTTACATAAAATCACCTCCTTTATGCTCTCTTATACTTTAATTTACTCTGTTTTACAAGACTATAAATAGAATAAAACATACATTCTATAGTAATTATGTATTTAACTTCCTCCAGCAAATTCGCCATAGTGTACATCACGCATCTTTTCAGCATAAGCACCTGCTTCTTCTAGCTGATTCTTTTTGAATCTTTTCAGTGTGGTATTTTTACCTTCAATTTGCAATTGAACACTCCAGCCACTACCATTCCATGATACATTCCTAAATCCAGATTTATTATTAGAATTAGCATTCTCTCTATGTCTACTGTTTGGAGATATTACTGTCTCTCTTAAATTTCCCCTTCTGTTGTCTAAAGTATTGTGGTTTTTATGATCTACAATTATATTAGAATCTTCAATATGTAATAAAATTCGAGAAAGAGCGTTATATTTATAGGTAAACTTATTATTTATTTTTCCCATGTATTGACAGTATGTTGCATAATATGTTTTTGTGCATTTTTGCCAATCAGTGTGCCAACGCCAATCAAGCTCTATTAATGCATCTAAGTCTTCAGTGCTTATCAGTACCTCATGAATATCTCCATTTCTTTTTTCTACATAAATTATAGTTGTGTCTCCATCAATTTTGTAATCATTAAACCCTTTATTTTTCTTAATACAACCACAAGACCCTTTTCCTGATAATAACCTTTTTGCTGTAACTATGTATCCTTTAGTTCCGCACCTACAATCACACTTATAATGTTCTATACCATTTTTAGGATTGCTATAATCTCTTTCCATTACTTTCAATCTACCAAATGTTCTCCCAATTAAATCTTCTATCTTAATACATCTCCTCATATTATTTAATAATTTTATTTATTACTTTTTAACTTATCCCATCCAACATCCACTCTTTTCTCTAAACTCCCTAACAGTCCCTAAATTCTCCATTCCTTCTAATGTAATTCTTACAACAATCCAAGAATCATAAAACAACTCAAATGCTTTCTTATCCATCCTTTGTGTCATGGACAAATGACTTTTAACATGACCAATAGAATTCCATGTCTTACCCTTCTTTGATTTGTGAATATATCCATTTCTGAGGCCAGAACTATATTGTTCATCTCCATCAAAGGGACTCTTAATTTTATAAAATTCTAACATTAATTATTTCTCCTCCTTTGATCAGCACTGGCACTGGAGCAATTTCAAAGTCCCATCTAGACACCATTGAACATTTAGAGCACTTATAAGTAACAACATCTTCATCACTTACAAAACTGTCACTACTTATTAATTCATTAAAACATAAAGGACAATAGCAAAATGTTTGCTGATTGCATTTGTCTAATTTTTCTGCATAATAATTTAATTCTTTTTGTTTATTTATATTGTATTTACCTGTGATATTTTCATAGTATGCTAAGTCTCTTTTTAGTTTCCATATTTTTAAACGATAATATAATTTAAACATTAATCTATTCCTCCTTCAATCTCAGCAATATTAAAACCTAATTCCTTTGCTTTATCAAAATCAAATCCTTCATCAGTATGCATGATATAAACATTATTTCTCAACCCTTCAGGAATCAATTCTACAAGCCTTCTCAATGACAAATGTACATTGTCATCATAATCTGCTTTGCAAGTATCTTGATACAGATAATTAATCTTGCCACTCACAAACGCTTCCAAAATATTATATTCTATATTACAACTATCTCCACTGTAATAAATAATATATTCATGTTCTTCTAATGAAGGATTTTTAACTAATAATATACCAAATGTCATAAGTTCTTTAACATGATTGTTTTCCATAAAATATAAACCTAAATCTAAACTATTTATTACTACAGTAGGATCAAAAGCACAATTATCAAATTCACAATGTTCTTCAGTAACTCCCATAATCTCAAGCAATTCAATAAAATCACTGTTAGCCGCATGGAATATTGGTTTAATTTTCTTGATGAAATAACAATAAAATATTAAACTCCCTAGACTTCCTATATGATCTGGATGAGTATGAGTTACTGCAATACGGACTTCATTAACATCTGACAATAGATTTAGAGATAATATTCTATCAAAAGTTAATTCTCCACAATCAATAAGTAATAATGTATTGTTTTCTTTGATATATGCACTTGTGTTTCCTAATTTGGTATTGAATGCTGAACCTGTTCCTATGAATTTTAACATTATTTTTATCTCACTCCTATATATTATTTAATAAAATTAATAACCTCTTTATATGTTTTAAAACTGCCTTTTGTTACCTTAATACAATTAGATAATCCTTCAATGATTTCAACTTTATATTCCATACTGCCATATTTATTAATATGAATAGATTTACTCCAATCTCCATTAGTTTTCTTAAAGCAAAATTCCCTATCTCCCCATTGTGGTTTTATGTAATACATTTGCGTTTAATTATTTCTTCATAATGCCTTCTGCCACATAATTTTTTAATTTCCTTAAAACTAAACCATTCCAATAAACATTTATGAAATGACTCTCTACAATTATCACCTTCTTCAACAAGAAACTTTTTATCATTATTACATTTATCATCAAATATAATTTTGTAACTATTAGTTATATTTGAATCTTTTGTTACTCTTTTTATTAATCCAAGTCTTTCAAATTTGTTTACCATACTTGTAAAAGTTTTTCTTTCTTTTATACCAGTAGTTTCAGCCATATGTTTGTATGACATATAAAATACACCGTTTTTATCAGAATATCTTTTACTATAAATAAACATTGTAAATAATAAAATCTTTTTATTTTTACTTGAACGCTTTAAAATTTCAAGTATTTCT
>Ga0209728_1001235_pt1 | contig 16362 bp, 21 predicted proteins | sample RifGroD1_FD_183997 | JGI IMG/M metagenome (GOLD analysis project Ga0209728, IMG submission 183997) | Groundwater microbial communities from Rifle, Colorado, USA - Groundwater D1 (SPAdes) (version 2) | ecosystem: Environmental > Aquatic > Deep subsurface > Groundwater | place: Rifle, Colorado... | reverse complement strand
TTTTGCTTCAAACATTTTATTATAACTCCTAATTAATACTTCAATCCTATTTATAATATAAACTATCAACCATCTATATTTATTTCCTCGTATGGTTGGCTCATAATTAGATTTCCCATATCTGGAACATTCTTTATCTTTAATGATATATGCTTTATTAATTTTGAACTAGCAATTCCAGAAGGACCCCCAGAAGCATTTTCTTTCTTTATAACAGGATACTCTAAATTAAATGAATTAACTAAGAAAGTTATTTCTCCCCTTGACTGGTCATTATAATTTTCAAATGAATTTGATTCTATGTCTTTTAGAAATATTGTAGCTGGGACTTCCATTATAGTATTCTGTTTAATCATAAGTCCATCTGCTATAGTAGAATTTATAGATTCTTGAACTATAATCTCTGTAGTTCCAGACACTATAGTAGAACTTACTACAGTATAAGAACCATTGTTTCCTGTAGAATTTATAAGAAGGAGAGAGTTTTGGGGTTCTAAAGTAAATTCTGAATTTAAGATAAACTTTTTAAGTCCTTGATTTACTGATATCACTATGTCTAAATCTAAATAATCTGTAGGTATCTGATAAGTAGTTTGATAGTGCTTAGTTCTATCATAAGCCATTAAGAAATATTCTTCAAATTCCATTAGGTATGTAGGGTCGTTGGATATCCAGCAAATATTTGTTTGAGCCTGTACATTTTTAACAGTATATAAATCCGCTGATAAGGCTCCTATGTTTCTATGAGAAGCTTTAAATTGTCTAGGTTGCGTGGGAACTGCATTTAGTACTCCCCTATTATACATAGCAAATATAAAAGGCTGTTCTCTATCTTCGTATACAAACTGAGAAAGTCTCTTGTATACTTTATCCTCAAAGCTAAAATTAATATTATAAAAATGAGATTTATTACCTATATCTGGAAATTCCAAAAAGTTAAAGCCAGAGTGTGCTTTAATATCTATAAAAAATCTCTGTATAGCGAAATGGTAAAACATATTTTTCCTCTAAGTAAGTGGACGTAAGTACTGTTTAATCATAATAGTACTGTGGTCTCCAGTAATAGCTCCTGTATCGGGGTCAGTAGCCAAAGCACCCGTAACGACTCTATCTATTTCTGTTTGGAAAGACATCTTAGCTCCTCCCAAAAAAGCATCTATCCTAGCTCTTGGGGGTATTCTTTTCTGTTCGTGAGTTATTATGTAAGGTCTTTCATCCCCAAAGAAACTTTCAAACTGAGTTAAGTTGCCCCTCATAGCATCTGGCTTAATAAAATTAACTATAAGTATCTTTCTGTTAGTATATTCTGGAGTAGCCTTGTATCTCACTTTACCAAAATCATCAAACATGTCATCTAGCTTATCTGCTAAATACACATTACATGGAAGCCCAAACAAATCTTCATATATATCTAAGATGTCGGGAGTCAAATCTGTAAAAATTTGGAGCAAATCTACTAAAATCATAAAACCCTCTCAATCTAAATATAATATAAAACAAAAATGGGATAGACCTTTCGGTTATCCCTTAGTAACTATAATATAAAAATGAATTATTCTCGTTCTTTAATAAGACTATCTAAATTTTTATTAAAATGTGAAAGAACTTCTCTCTTATCTGATTCAGTAGCATGATGATAATCTTGTATTTTTTTCTTAATCTCTTCCTTATCTAAGTCTTTCCACCTATTAGCTATATTATGTTCTATATTTTTTATAGTTCCCCTATAGCTTGTATCAGGTCTTCCTCCGAAGTCCCCAATACCCTCATGTTTCTTTTTCTTCTTAGAAGATTTCATTTTCTTAGAAGCCCCAGCACCCGCTAGATTATAATTTTGACCTCTAGCATCAACAACACTTAAAGGAAGTTTAGGAAGTGCTCCCAAGTCAGCAACAGTTCCATCTTCTTGTATTTTATTCCTTCCTATATTAAGAGCCTCTATTAAATGTTCTTTTACTTGCTTGGCTCTTTCCACTATATCGTCAGATGCTCCATAAGACATACCTTCATCTTTTATAATACCGTCCAAAGTTTCTAAAGAGTTATGAATATCATCAAGGGTACTTTGCAGAGTATCTTCATATATATCATAGTTCTCATCTATTACTTTTTTTATTCTTTTAAAAGACATCTTATTACCATCCATCTTCTTCGTTGTCATAGTCATCATAACTATCTTCTTCTGATTGTTCAAAATGAATACAGCCAAAATTCATACCAACCATGTGTTCTCCTTCTTCGAGATAAACACCAGCTCCGTCTATATTTAATTCATTATGTTCATTAACATCTTCGCTGGTACATTCCCCCATTAATCTGGAGGATTCATTCTCTTTGTAAAATTTACATTCATGACAATATCCCGTCATTATTCTTCCTCTTCCCCAGAAAGTCTTTTGTGCAATTGTACATAGTGGTCATAATTGGCTAAATCTGATTTAGACACAGAACCTACTCCCATACGTCTTCCTTCTTTTTGAGCTTGCATAGCTTTTACTTTAGCTATGAATTTAGCTTTCTCTATCTGTTCTGGAGTTCCCGCTCCTACAGCCCCACCAGTTCCTCCTTGAACATCTATGGCATGGAGTTTAGGAATATTAGCCTGTATATTATCCATGAACCCCTCACTCTTTTCGGGTCTAAATTTTTCTTTTAATTTATCCATAAGAGCATCGGCTTTATTACCTATCTCTGGTTCTTCAGATTTATGCCAAACTTTAATATTGTTCAAAGCTCTTATTACTTTAGCATAGCCTTTTTTCTCTACTAAATCTACATAATGTTTAAAAGGAACTTGCCAGAAATTCTTGTCCTCTGGAATTTCTAATAAATCGCTATGTTTGACTTTAATTTTAACTTTGGCTTTTTCGTCGAGTTTTAAGGAATCAATCAATTGATTTATTCTTCCAAAATTATTACTCTCCATCTTATTCTCTCCGTTATCTTCATTATCTGTTTTATTTTTAATATCCTCTTCTCCGCCTCTATCCTCCCCAGATAATTGATTCCATTTTTTACTAACATACTCATCATCGAAAAAGGGTATCACGAATTTCACTCCTTTATAAGAAGAGTAATTTTCTTCAGCTTTATCTCTAAAAACAAAAGTTCTTCTTACTTGAGTACTATTATAATTTCCATCATCATCTACTTCCATATAATGAAATATCATATTATCGTCAATACCGTTACCATATATGAAAGAAAGCTGTCCAAACTCTTTAGCTAATTCTTCTAACTCATCCAAAGATAGCCCCGTAACTAAATAAGAATTCTCTAAAACCCCCTCAAAATTTCCTTGAAGAGGGAAGACTCTAGTATTGGGATGAGTTTTAAATTTCTTTAAAAGAGTATAATTTCTTTTATTATTAATAGAATCAGGTAATCTTTTACCCATACTATTTTCCGCAGTGATAATACCAATACTTAAATTCTTTCCAGACTTTCCTCTTAGTACCTTTTCCACATCAGAAAAAATAGTTCTTTGCTCTGGGGTTAGCATTTTTAATCTCCGAATTTAGTTTTCCTAAATATAATATAAATATTACAACCTTGTTTTTCTAAACTCAAATTTTTTATCCTTTATTAACCCATATATTATAATGGATTCCTTACCACAATCACAAGAAGTTTTCTTACCTCCTAATGTTAAACCATTATACACTAATTTAACATTTCCACAAGAACGACATTCTAGGATAGAATATGTATTCATAATTAAACTCCTAACTCATTACATACTTGTAATACCGTATTATAGTAAGTATACCCTCTTCCTATTTTATTTACGTCTTTAGTTAAATTCATCACATCTACTAAGATAGAAAAGGGTAATTGTTTTATTTGAACTTTATAGGAGAGTTGTTTTAATAATCTTATTTTATCTTTTTTGTTTAAACTTATTGACCCGTCTTTTAATATTCTCATAGTATCTCCTTTAGTTTTATAATTAAATGATAACAAAAAGAAGACTATATTTCAAGTCTTCTGTTATTACTTTGTTACAATTATTTACAGACTACTTTTCTTCTGTTCTCATGAATTCACAAACTTCCCAAGACATATCTTCGATACTACAAGGAGTTTTAGTTTTACTACAATTTCCATTAGCCTGTTTCTGGGGACAATGTAAAATAGTTCCTAAACTGAAACCACAAGAATCACAAACATCTTCTTTTATATCCACTTTTCCACAACTAGGACAAAAAGCTTTTTCACAATCTGGCATACTACCCTCCCATCAATACTCTATCTAAAAAATTTATTAAAGCTCTGTTCATATTACTTATAGGTATTCTAGCACCATACTTTATCTTATTTAAGCTTAACTTACCTATTTGATAAATTATATAGTCGGTTTCTAAATCCACTACCTCTATCCAAAAATTACCTTTATGTTCGGGGCATTTTATTATAAATTGAAAATGACTGTCTTCAAAAAGTAATAATCCTTTAACTCTCATAACAGGGTATACATAACAATTAGTTAAATCTACATTCTTAAGATTTAAATTAAAAGTATAAACAACATCCGAAAAAGAATCTGGTTTTCTTTTGATATCTAAAAATTCTATTCCTTTAACAACTACGTTTCTCGGTTCTATTATTACTGGGGTGGGTTTAACACCATAAGTATCTTTTTTGTATACTTGAGTGTATATATTTCTACTATTTATTATATTTACTAATGACCTATCATATAACATTCTCAGAGTATCGTCATAGAGATTATCGTATGCTGTCTTTATCTTCTTAAAGACAAGTAGGGCTTCTGGAGATTTATTTATGTCTGGATGAAATTCCACAGCCTTCTTACGATATGCTTTCTTAATATCGTTTTTAGAAGCCCTACTGTCTATCCCCAGAAGTTGATAATAGTTCATATACTATAAGGATAATCCATTATTTTGTAACATAGATGCGAATTGTGCCAAATGTTTGCAAAGTCCCCAATATTTTCTTGGGTCTGGATTCCTTGGTGCGTGGGTCTTAGTCTTTCTAACATAAGGCTTAAACCTTCCCCCAAACTGAATTTGATTAATTAAATTAGACCAACTCCAAGTAAAATAGTAATCACTACAAGAACAACGTACAAGTACAGGTTGTCTTTTCATATCAAATTTCTTTATCCAATAGAATTTATTTTGATACTGTATTCTAAAATGAGTATTGGGGTCATAAGAAGGATTAATGTTAGTATTTACTATTGGTTTTCTATTTGGTATTTTAGGTTTTTCGGCATCTATGATAGTGGGTTCTTGGGTCTCCTCTGGCTCCTGTACTGGCTCTTCTGTCTCTTCTACTATCTCACAACCCATAAATAAAATATTAGATAAGTGAACAGATTTCTCAGTTAAGCCCCAGAATGAAGCAGATATTAAAACTGTCTTTGTTCCAAGAAAAGGAACTATTTGATTTATTTGTCTCTTAGGAGACTGGGAATAATTACGTCTCCACACAGCAGGGTTTCCCTTAGCATCTGGGAGGGTAGTCGCATTTATCCATATTTGCTCCAAAGTAAGTCTAGCCATTTAATTCTCTCCGACAACTGTAATTATTAATATTATACCATAAATTTAATTAAATATCAATAGTCTTCTCGACTACGTATTAAATTTATAATATCTACGTTATTATTTAATAAATCCTTTTTATCTATTGAAATAGAATTTATTCTTTCTTTATTTTTAAATACGTCTAATAAAAACTTATAGGGGTATTCTTTAACAATCCTTATATCATAGCCTTTACTTTTAGCTAACTCAATCTCTCTGTCCAATTCATAATTTGGGGTAGGTTTAGAATATGTATTTAATATATCCATTTCTTCAGGACTTAAGACACTCTCTACTAATTTTAATATCTTTTTCATCATTGTTTTAATTCCCACAACTCACTTAAATATTCTACAACAAAACTAGCCTCGTCTTCTGTATCCATATTTTCTAACCATGCAACAGGAATAGGAAACACTCTAGGGTTTCTTTTAGTATCTAGTATAGGCTTCCTGTTGGGTAATATAAATAATTGAGCTAAATAAAAACTAGGACTTCTAAGTTTACCGTTGACTTGAACCAAGTATCCTTTTTTATTAAAAGCAGGTAATAACAATTTATTAACCTTATCAACTACATCATAAGTAATAGGTAATCTAGGTAACTCTCTATAATATAATTTATTTCCATAGTACCAGTTTTTTATCTCGGTTCTATCTCTTTCGTGTATCTTCTCTATGAAGGATTTAGATATTGTTTTTCCTATCATATCAGAAAAAGCACTTACCAGAGGAATAGGAATAGCTCTTAAAAATCCAGTAGCCAAACCTCCCAGAACATCAGCTAATTCATTTCCTATAGTAGATAAAGCACTCTTACCTATATCCCCCAACAGGGAAAGAGCAGGGTTTTGTTCGTTTATTATATTACTTAATCGTATTATTTTATTTAATTTCATTACCGCTGACCTTACTATTATTAATAAATTCATTAAAAATATCGAATAAAGGGACTTTCCTGTCCCCCAATTCCAAAACTCTAGTTCTGAAATATTCTCCCAAAGTTATTTCTTTATATCCCTCATTAATGATAGTATCCTCATTAAACATCTTCTCAAGCAATTTTCTAAATTGCTCTATCTGAGGTTCATTAAAAGATACTCTTTCCTGCAAGTATTTATCATAATGATATTTATCATCACTAGCCATTTTTATACCATTTAAAGTTTCCGTAAATAATTGATTACTATAGGGCTTTTCTTCGGTAGCAAAATGAACTCTAATAAACAATAAATAGAGTAAGAACAGAGTAGGTTTATCGTTAGTAGGGGTAAAAGAAAATCCATAATGTACACATAAATCAATAATTGATTTTAATTGTGTTTCAAACCACTGTACTAATTGGTTTATTCTAGTTTCACTTCTAGCTACTTCTTCTTTATTTAGATAAGATTGTTGGTTCTCTGGTCTAAAGTCTGGGTTATTAGGAGACGTATCCCAATCCATAGCTATTTGTCTAGCTATCTCCTCAAAAGTAGTTTCCTTAGAAAAGGTAGTAGTTAAAAATATCTTCTCTGCATATATTATAATCTTAGGTTTATGGTAATCAGACCACTTATTTTCTTTATGTGTCTTTTCTCCCCAAGATTTATTTTGATAATAACTATCGTCTACATCAAACTTAATAGCTATCCTTCTACCTTTATTAGTCCAGTACACACTATATCCATTTTGATTAGTTCTTAAAGCTTCTTGAGATAATAATTTATCTCCATCTATTCTATCGAGTATCAAGGAAGCTAATTTTCTGGACAACCTTTCTTCATCTTGAGAAGACATACTTCCAGCTATATAATCCTTTTCTCCTCCTCTAAGTTCATAAATATCTATAATTTTAAATGAATCCCTAGTTAAAAATATAGTTTGTTGAGGTTCTCTAGGATTAATAACCGCACTCTTTTGATTCTTAGCGTTGTCTATTATACAATCAAAACCTGCTTTTAAGAACAAAGATGTCTGTTCTTTTCCAGAACGCATCTCCAATTTTACTTTTTCATCACTACTCCAAAAAGGTTTCTTTCCAGATAATTCATTTACATTTTTTATTTGAACTACGGACATAAACGATTTTCTCATAGCGTTAGAGCCAGTATATCCAAAATATTTCTTAGCTCTCTTCAATAAATCTTCAACTTGGGAAGGTTTAAATCCCATGTCATTTAAAATTATTTCTATCTGCCTATCTGTCATCTCTGTTATATATAAAGGATTTTTAGAAGTGTCTTGTATAACTCTAAGATACTTAGCATTTCTACCATACCATATATCAGCAGGGTAATCTATCACATATTTTAACGGATATCCATAGACACCTACTGGGTCTGAGTGGTTCGGGTCATCATAAGGATTCTTATCTACAGTATTATCGTTAAAATTTGAAAAATTAACATATATCCTATAGTCGTCTTTCTTTTTAGTATAGTCTTTTCTAAATTTAATAAAGTCCTTTGGATATAAATCAGTCCAAGATATCTCATTTATAATATCTTTTATATTTTTTAAACATTTATTTTCGTTTTTAGGAAAAGTTCCAAATAAATCTATAGAAGATAAATCTAGTACTACCACTTCCATAATATGGTTGTCTTCATCCTTAGTTATTACAGAGTTGTATCCCTGTCTCATAATTCTTTTAGCCAGTATCTTCCCATTAGTAGTCTTATACTTTTCATGAAGGTAGTCTTTCCAAAATTTACCATCAATGTAGAATCCTAATTCTAAAGGTTTAGCTTTATGGTTAAACTTAGCATATACGGTAGCAGTGTTACCTAATCCTTTCCAAGATAAATTTTCTTCATCATAAGGCTCTGTGGTTGTAGAAAAACTTATACCATATAAATCTTTTTTATAATCCATTCCCCAAACTTTGGAGGTTTCCCCAAATCTATTTAAATGAAAGCCACTTCCTATTATATTAGTTTTGGCTTCCTTAGTAGTGTTATGTGCAAGTATCATATTATTATAGTTCATTATTCGATAACCTCATATCTAATGTGGTTATCGTTTAGATATTTCATAAAAGCTTCATAAAATTGATTAGCTATTTGAATATTAGGAGCATCAAGTTCCCCATTCTCAATATTTAAACCAAGCTCATCCCTTAAGTCTCTTCTCTCTGACCTAAGCATGCCCCCTATTCTCATCTCTTGAAGAAATTTATCTTTGTACACTATGATATCTGTTACATAGTTCAAAAAATTAGGTATCTCCATACCTTCTACAGCATAAATACCCTTACCTATCACTCTTTCCTCAGCTTCTACTCGTTCTGGGTTACTTTTACTAGCATAATTATAATAATTAAAGGGTTCTATTTTAAATCTATTAGATAATTTATCCCCATCTACTATAAAAACTATTGCTGTTCCAGATATGCTTCCTCGTGGTATCTTATTGAAATTCTTATCCCTAGTAAAAGATATATAACCATAACCACCATAGCCATTATCTGGTTGTCTCCTACTAGATTTTAAAGAATTATCTTTAAGAATGTGTATAAATTTATCAGCATTAGTAAAATGGTAAAGAGTGCCTACCTGTTTACCCTCATCCAATTCCTCTATTATCTTTTTAATTCTCTTAATGGACATAATCCACCTAATATAATAACTTACCTATAGGAACTCCATGAATTAATTTTTGCCTCAATAAGTTATCGTGGAAATCCTTATCTAAAACATTCATTATTTTACTACTCTCTACTTCAGGATAAACTCTCTCTGGAGTTTTAACTTTGAAAAATTCAATATAATCAGGACTATAGTAAACACCTTTAACCTTATAGTTCTTTTTAAGTTGATTAGCTACTTCTTCGTGTTCAGCATCATCAAAAGCCCATACATAAAAATCACCATTAAGTGCTATAAAAAATCTAACAGGAGTTTTACCTCCCCTAGTCATTTTTAATATTTCTCCCTTACTGGGATTAACAAAAACATCTATAAGAGCATCTTTCTTCCAACTGGTTTTTACAGAGCCAGCCCATTCTTCCCTAACATTATTGCATAATTTTAATATCTTTTTAAACATATTTCTTAATACCAAAAATGTATTTTCTAATACCCGAATTCATACCATTTATCATTGTTGTTAAGCATTGTTTGTAATTGGTCTTCTAATACTCTAGCACGGTCTAGCATTGTATCCGCCTGTAGACTGAATGGTAGCCCAGCAGATGGGTCTAAAGTTGCCTGATATTTAAGAGAACCAAAAGACCTTAGTACAGCTACAGTAAAAGCTAACATAAAAGGTCTGTTACTTATATCAAAATCTCTTATAGCTTTTCTTTTATTGTACATAGTAACAGTTATATTACCAGCACTTGTATCAGTAAGAACCATATTTACTTTTAGAGTACTTAAATCTATAGTTCCAGAACCAAGAGTACCCCCCAATGTAACAATATTACCACTACGTGATACTTCTATGGCAGTATGTTTAACGTTATGTATATCTGTCTTAGATATCTCTAAACTACCTTGTTTATAATTACATCTTAAAAAGAAGTCTATTGCAGATTCCCCCTCAATAGTATAGGTAGGAGTATCACTTATTTGGAAGTTGCCTATAGTAAACTCTCGGAGATACACTACGTTGAAAGTAGATGAAAAAATACACTTTAATATCCTACTGTGAGGGTCAAACCACCATAAATTACGAGCAATAGGAGAAGTATTTCTATCTAAATTAGGATATAAAGGGTATTTCAAAGCTAAAACAGACAAAGCATTAGGTATATGAACACCATTTTGATTAACATTTACATTCAAAATATCCCTTACAGGTCTCTTATTCTGTAATTGTTTGGCTGTGTATACGAACAATTGTTCTAAATTATCATCATCGAGCCTTAAAGCCTGTAAAGGTATTAGAAGTTGCCCCTCACTTATCTTAACTTGCTTTATAGCCTCTTCAAAAGTCAAAACCATATAAATACTCCAAAGATAGTTTTATCCTACTTAAAATATAAACTATCTTTGTTAAAAATGTTATGGTTTAGGAGTATTCTTCTTAGAACCTTTTTTCTTAGCGGGAATAGTTTTATCAACTTCTATATTCTCTAAGTTAGGGTCTACTGTAATATCTCCTACTAACTCTTCATCCTCTGGATAATTAGTTTCTGATAATTCATCTGCATCTAATATAGAAACATCGTCATGATTAAAATCTTTAAGTTTATCCAAAAGTTCTATATTCTTCCTACTGAATTCTAATTCAGTATATATGCTATCAACTAAAGCTATGTTGGGTTCTGTATCTTCAAAATTAAATTTATTTTTAAGACTTCCCATTAATTCCTCTTCGGATAAAGATAATAGCTCTGACTTATCTTCATTCTTAATAATATCTGTCTTTAAAGAAACATATAATTCGTTTAATCCTTCGTTTACGTTTTTATTAATATTTATTTGAGTATCTCCTACTTTTATTTCAGTAATGGGTACTATATCTCCTTCATCTGTAACTTTATTAAACAAAGACTCTTCCTCACTATAGAATTCGGGTTGGAGTTCCTGAGAAAGTCTGGTATGCTCATCAAGTAAATCCTTCTGAGATAATTCTTCTAAAACTATATCCCCTTTAAATATTTTTATAGTTTCTGTAATATGATTAATATAATAATTATCTAACAATATCTCTTCACCCTCTGGAGGAATATTAAATACTTGCTCCATACCAGCTATACTAACACCGATAACTCTATTAGATTTATTTATTAATTTATATTTCTTATCCATAAAAAACTCCTTATTAATCTACTAATTTATTATAACATAGATATTTTAAAAAGTCAATATAAAAAATAGAGATGGTTTAAACCATCTCTATTATTGAGTATTGAATTATCTCTAAGATTATATTAAGTTTTGAACATCAATCTTAGTGATGAATCTGTTTACAATGACTTTCATTGCTGACCAGACCAACGCATACCCTTGGGTTTTCAATACGTTGTTTAATACTGGTAAACTTCCGTTTACAACTAAAGGCATATATGGACAGTAAACAGCAGGAGCATCGAAGTTGCCTGTACCTTTGTAGATACAATATACAGCACTGTCGTCTATTACGTCTATAGCTCTGATTACTGGAATATTTTTGTTATACATACCGTAAAGTGTAGGTCCTGAAGAAGCAAATCCAGTTCTTTCAAACAAGGTTCCTAATTGGTCGAACAGAGCTGCTGCTTTAACACCACAGATGATAGCTGTTACTTCACCACGACCTGCGTTTTGGGCGATGTGGGATGAAGCTTCTGCGATTCTGTTTCTGAAAGCAAGTTTGTGTTCAACTTCTGAGGTTCCTGCTGGAGCTGCTGAATCCCATACGATAGGGGTTCCAAAAGAAGCATTAGCTATTCTGCTAATAAGTGTATTTCCTAACTCAGCGTTTATTTCCATTGTAAGGTCATTAATCATTTCTGTTTCTGCATCCTTACCGAAAGTTTGTTTTAATTCAAACGCTTTTAAACTACCCATTTCACTTCTTAATGCGAACACTTCGGCTCTAACATCAGCGGAATCGAAACTTGATTGAATTGTAGGAAGATTTCCGTTTTCTTCATATTCTGTACCGAACTCAGCTCTAGCAACTTCAACACCTGTAATAGGAGTAATGAAATCGATAGTTACTAAACCTGTTGAATAGTTGATAGTACCTGTACCTAATGCTCCACCAACTGGAACAATGTTTCCATTACCATCGTCTATTAAGGTTTGAGTTGTTGTTGAAAGACTGATTGTTAATTGTCTTTCTCTAACAGGTGCTGGAGTCAAGTTGAATGTATAACTTTGTTGACCGTTGATTAATGTTCCTAAGTTTTGGTAAACTTTTTCACCAGCGAAACCTACTGCTTGTGTTTGAGGTTTAGCAATAGCATTTCTAAGAATGTCGTTTTCGTGAACGTTTCCTCTGGTTGTTCTAGCTTTGATTTGTTTGAAGTAAACAATACCTTGTTGCCCTTTGATAGGTTGGACTGAAGCTAACAAAGGAAGAATGGAAGCTGCATAGTTAGCTGTGATAACATCATAAGCATATTTAGGTAATTGACCTAAATCTTTTAATGTACCAAATGTTTCGCTTACCATTTTTTTGTAGTTTTCAAACTGTCTGAATTGTTTTCCTAAGATTACATAATCCATAGGGGAAATAGCTCTTACTCTTGCAAGTGGGGATTCTTCCAAGGATTCCATGTAAGGCTTGTAGGTAGGGTTCTTTAAGAAGTATTCTGCCCCTCTTAATACTTTTTCGTTTTGAGTCATCTTCATAATTTTAAATCACTCCTGTGGTCTGACGTTACTTATATCTTACAAACTATCTAACAATACATCTATATATAATATAAAGAACTATTTTGTTTTTTCATTTTTGTACTGTCTGAACAAATTATAGACTGGTGGTTTGTCTTCTTTTAAAGACTGTTGTTGTTTCTTTTCAACAACTTTCTTTTCTTCTATTCTAACTTCTTCTTTAACTATCTTTTTATTTTTAAGATTAAGTGATTGAAGAATACCTACTGTTTGAACTTCTCCTAATGTTTCCAACATACTTCTTACGTTTTCTATAGGAGCATTGTATTCTCTTGAAATAGAAAGAACTAAATTTTCGTTTTGTTTTGTCTTTTCTTCATTTACTAAATGTTCTGCTCTTGAGATAATTTCTTTTACTTCGCTAAGAGGAATACCTAAATTAACAGTTTCTTCAAGAACATATTCAATAACGGGAATAGCTTCTACTATAGAATCTAATTCACCAAGTTCTGACCATTTTTCGTTTTCTTCTGATAATTTTTTAACTTTTCTTTCTATTTGCTCAGGTCTTCCCAATTTTGCATAAGCTTCAAGTAATGAACCAGATTTTTCTAAATCTTCTTTAAGAGTAGTAATATCTTCTATCTCACATTCTTTCAAATGATTTTTGATAGTTGTCAACTCTTCTGAGATTTGATTTTTTTCTACTTCTAGTTCTTTTGATTTAGCTAATTCTTCTGTAAGACTAACTATCTCAGCATTTTTCTTAGTAACTTCTTCGTCTAATTGTTTTGCTTTAGCTTCAGAAATAACTTTCTCTTCTCTAAGCTTCATAACTTCTTCGTTAAGAGAATTCTTTTCTGTTCTTAAGTCTTCGTAAATTTTTTGGGTAAATTCCATCTCTAGTCTCCTCATGTCTTCTTTTATCTTTTTGATATTTTCTTTAATCAAAGGATTAGTTTCAGTAAAACCTGGATTTAATACAAAATCGAAAGTTTCCAAATAATAACTATTCTCATCAACTATTGGCATACCTTCGTGAGTTTCATTAGATTTATAATCTCCAGATGCCCTAGAAGATACTTTTATTCTTGAACCTGCCTTCATAACAACATAAAGATTTCTTCCAGCAGGGGTGCCTAAAATATATGCTTCTCCCATACCCATCTTAGTTTCTTCATCAATCCATAGTTTAGTAACAATATGAGAAACTTTACCATCGGTTATATCGGATTCAGTTATCCCTCTGTCCTCATGACCTATACAACCAAACATAACTTTATCGTCTAGTCTTCTTCTTAAGTCTGGATGTCCTATAATAGTTTCCCAAAATATTTTAGGATAGTATCTTTCGTTTCTTGAAACACCATCTGGAACAAAGAAAACACCTTGAACAACTGCCAAAATATTTCTACCGTCTGCAACAGACTTATTAGAAGACTCATTTAAATAGTCTTCCTTTAATTCCCATTTATTATTGGGGATGTCCCAAAGTTCATATTGAAAATTTTTACTCATTATCTTCATACTCTCCAAAATTTATTGTTTTTGAATAGATGACCTGATTAGTTGTCTCTGTTTTTTTCCAAGTTGCTACGTTATATAAATTTTTAATTCGTTTATTATGAGGTTCAAATTGTTGAAGAGCATGTACTAAGTCTGAAAAACTCTCATTGTTCTTAATTGATTTTAGTACGTATTCTTCTATCTCTGTATCCTCATCCATAGCTCTTTTATCAATTGTTATTTTTACTTTTATTGTTTTGTTCTGATTTTCAGAGGTTATGTCCCAAATAAGAGGTGCTGTAGTAGAATTTAAATCGTATTTAAAGTGTCTTAAGCTCAGAGATACCAAAGGACTTTCTATATTTACATCTCTGGGTATCCCTATCTTTTCAGTCAGCTTTAATACTTTCTGTAATTTACCGTTCACCGTCTACTTTCCTTCTTCTTATTAATAATGAATGTTTTTTAGCTAACTTTGCTTGAGGGGTTCTTGACTTTAATCTAGCTTTTACTAAAGTAGCCTTATTATGTAAATCGTCTACCTTTTCTACATCCCCTAATTTATTTCTAACATCCCTAACTTTCCCATGTTCTACTTTTTTAGTGAAAAGTTCCTCCTTTAACTCGTCCTCCTCGTCTTCAGAGTCGGTCTCTTCACCATCATGGCGACGTGGTGATTCTGTTATCTCCACAGCAGCCCCACCACCTTCGCAAATTATTCTAACTAATTCATTAATTCTTTTAAACATTATTAATCCATTAAATCAAACATATCATAATCGTCTGCTACTATAGACTCATTTGTAAAATAGGTACCCCTATTAGATTCAAATTGTTCTACATCAGCTAATGATTCGTATAATTCATTTTTAAATTCACTATACTCTTCATCTTCTTCGCTTACTGATTCGTTTGATTCTTCTTCGTCCTCTTCAGTACTTTCTTCGCCTTCTTCATCTTCCTGACCATACATATCATCTTCGTTATCGAAGCCTTCTCCATCATCTTCGTAATCTTCTTCGTCTTCCTCTTCTCCCTCATCAACATCATCTATGAATTGTTGAAGAGTATCAATGTCTACATTAGTGTCTATCATAATTCTAGTAAACATTATTAAAGCATGCTGAACTTCTTCTGGAGATGATTCAAAAGCATTTGTCAATTTTGATAAAGCATGAACGTTATCTTCGTCTCCGTCCCCATCAACATCTTCGCCCTCTTCGTCTTCTTCTTCGTGGTCTGAATGTTCTTCATCATCCAAACTTTGACTATCTAAAGACTCTTCTTCGTCTTCTTCTGGTTCTGCTATTGCTCTAACAGATAAATCTTCTAACTCGTCTTCTTCTCTTTCATATTTAAAACTAGGAGTTAGCTCTCTAAGACTTTCTAAAAGTGATTTTTTCTTATCCATCTTCAATTCTCCAAACTTATATAATATACATAATATGTATTAAGCCTCTAATTATAATATAAATTAGACTCAATTAATTATAAAATTAAAACGTATCTGCTACATTAACACTACCGCCCCTAGGGGTTTCTGGAGGTGTAGGAGCTTCTGCTGTTATAGTTGGAGTTTCTCCTGTAGGAGTCGTAGAAGTACTAGGTGCTCCTTGAGGAGCTTGAGTAGATAATTGAGGACCTTGGAAAGAAGTATTTCCTCTATTAGAAACTCCAGAAGGAGTCATAGGTTCTCCTCCCCTATCAGGTAACATTGGTCTACCTTTTCCATCAGCATATAATTTTAAAACTTTTTGCATTTTAGGGAAAGCAGCGGTATACATTTTAAAGAACTCTAGTAATTCTTTGCTATCTACTTCTAAGGCTATCTGGTCAGAAGAAGAAATTTCATTAAGTAAAGCTACAAAATCTTTAAGAGTAGTCATCACTGCTACTATTACTTCCATGTCATCCATCAAATCCACATTAGTAACAGATTTAAATTTAACTTTTATATCATTTTTTTCTACATAATATCCTTTATGAAATAGATGTTTCCACATTATATCTTTGATACCGTTACCATAGCATGTTTGTATATTCACTAATTTA
>Ga0209728_1001234_pt1 | contig 16364 bp, 50 predicted proteins | sample RifGroD1_FD_183997 | JGI IMG/M metagenome (GOLD analysis project Ga0209728, IMG submission 183997) | Groundwater microbial communities from Rifle, Colorado, USA - Groundwater D1 (SPAdes) (version 2) | ecosystem: Environmental > Aquatic > Deep subsurface > Groundwater | place: Rifle, Colorado... | reverse complement strand
TTAAATTAGGGAATTTTTTATTTGGTGCTGTATTATGTAATTCATAACCTTTATTCATTAATATTTGAGCTAATTGCAAAGACATTATACAATAATCTTTTTTAGTTTGTTGTATATTTGTTTGTTTGGCGATCATTTTGTTTAATCATCCTTTCATATTTGTTAAAATATATTTATTACAATCATATGTATCATCACCTCCTCTCAATTTATCTATATTCCCACATAATATTATAACATTTCACCAACCATATGTCAAGCAATTTTATTTATTAATTTAAAAGGGAGAATAAACTCCCTATACATTTACCTCTCTTCTTACATATGATTATCGTACATAATATTTCACATCCTTATATTAATACCAATTGCATTAAGGCTCCCATACAAAAGGTACATAATCATCTTCCTTCAATACAGGCCAAGCACTATCACCATCTGTAACTTTGCTTTGTAGAAAATCACAAATCAATTTACCATAATAACTATTTAATCCTTCTGCAATGATATATTCACTGTAATCATCTAGACTATAATTGCTTGTTGCTACAATTTTCATACTACATACCTCCACTCATATTGTACAATTTCTTTCTTCTCTACTTCATAAGCCACATTCTCCTGTGAATCACTTTCAAATCCATAATCTTCATAACCATATCTTCCAAGGCATATAACTATTCTGAAAAATCTCTCATCTAATGGTCTTTTATAAATATACTCAATATATTTTCCATTCTCATCCATAGCATATTCATTATCTTGATCTATTAATATCCATTTCTCATTGTCTATGTTTAATCCTCTACCCTCTTCAATTGCTTCCATTTGGGACATAGTTAATTCAATTTTCATTATGTAATCTCTCCTTTTAATATTTATTCAATTTCCCATTTTCCGTTAATATCTTCTAATTCCAATCTATGAATAAAATAATTTACTTCGTGGAAATTAGCAAATCTTTCTCCTTTAATTCTCTTACCACTATTTATTGCTGTCATAAAATCTACAGTTTCTCTAATTAATTCCCAGTCCTCATTAACATTTGGAATACAAAGACTACAACCATTTTTAATATCTTCGACTAGTATCCCATTTGATATTTTGAAAATCTTATTATAATTTTGTCCTTCAGTTAATGATTTGAATTTAGAATTAGGGTTAGTTAATGCATATGTATAAAGTTCTCCTGTTTTCACTTTTATATCTCTCCTTTATTATTTTATTTTAATATTCAGGTTTTATCTTTAAATAATCTTGATTACCATAAAGTTCACCATTACTCCAAAATGTATTATATTTATCAGGTTTACTAACTTCATTTGTCAGAGTATTTATAACAAGAATATTTATCTCGTACATTAATTATTTCACCCCCTCTCAATCATATAATCCCTTAACATAATAATCTGGAATCAAAACTATCTCATATTCTTTCATTTGCAATCCAGTGAATCCTAATTTATGCAGTTTATCTAACATTGCTTTGGCATCGTGTAAATTAAATATTATAGCATCTTCATGAAGTGGTGTTAATGATGGCATACCGTTGTCATAATCCCCTTCATAATATTCATTGATAAAATTATATATCACATATTGTTTAGTCATTGATTTTACCTCCTTATATAGATTTATTCCAAACAATTAAGATATTTACAAACCACTTAATTGTTTGGAATATTATCATTTTGATTTGGCAATACAAATATTTAGAATGTACATTCTTTCATTTGGTTAAAATATTCACTACCATGTACTATTCCCTCTTGTTTGGCAAAATCTGCCTGAACTCTAATCATATTACTAATTAAATTTGAAAATGAATTTGTAGTAATTCTTGATTCCCGTTGAAATGTGGCGATCAAATCATTAGCTTGCTTTATTGATAATTCCATTTGACGTTTTGCCTCTTTAACTTGTGTGTCGTTTAATTTTATGATAATATCCTTGACCTCTGTACTTAATTCCATAATATGTACCGCCTTTCATTTGTTTGATTCCTTATTTATAGTATAACATTTTGTCAAGTCTATGTCAAATATTATTTTACACTTTATTATTTAATATCCCATCAAATGTAAATTCTAATCTGTTTTACTTGTTTCCATTCTATTCAATATTTCATTTCTGACATCCATAATAGTATGATGTAGTTTCCAATATCCCAATTCGCTATAAAAATCTAATAACTCTGAATTACTCATGTTTTTGTATTGTGATTCTTTCGCTTCATTTGCTATTACTTTTAATACTTCGTAAGCAGGGATGAGGTCTCCATATCCACTCATAATTTAACCTCCTTTTAAATAATAGGATCAAAAATTGCTTTGAGTGGTTTAATCTTTTACGTCAGGGAGTGGACAATCAGGGGATATTTCATTGTTTATATTTAAAGACATGTAAGTAGTATTGAGAAATCTGCAAAACACGCCATTCTGTAATGGTAGAGAAAATTGACATTGAGTACATGATTTCATAACAATCATCTTAGCCATATATTTAAACCTTCTTTCTAAAATCCCAGCAAATAAAGAACTTATTGAATATTTAACTATCTAATAGTTTCAATTGAAATTATTTCTGAATCATCAGTAAATCTAACAAATTTTCTTCTGATAATTTAACACCATTAAGATATGGTTCTCCATCATTATTCCTCCATTAATCTCCTAAACAATTCAGTTCTCATCATTTTAATTTTATTCTGATTATATCTTGGCAAAATATTACCTAAATAATCAAACCTCTTACCACCATATTTATTGACTTCACTTTCAAATGCTTTGAGTAGTTCAGAGGAATCCATTTCTCTGATTGTTTTATTTGGTTTCATTGTTACTCCTCCAATCCCATTACTTCTATTTCATCTAAAACATTTTGGTATGTAGATAATGTTCCTTCCCAATATCCTAAAGTATGACCACCATAAAAAGTATATTTTTCACTTGGATTATCACCATACTTTTTTTTAAATATTTTCACTCTGCTTTCTGCGTGTAATATTCTTTTAGATAAATAATCTTTTAAAGTTTGGGTGTTCGTCATTTTATTTCATTCCTTTCTTTATATATTGTCAATTAAAGTTGGATTTTTAAATGAACTTAAAAATAATTTCTATTAACATAAACTATTTCACATTTTTTATCTAATAAAAATTTTTCAGCACACCAAGCATCATTAAGTTTCATTCTTTGACGCTTTTGAGAGTTTAAAATTTTATTCATATCGTCTAATAAGTATTCTGGAACTTCGTATATAGAGGTTTTAAAATGAGATTTGCTTTTAGCAGTTTCTAAATCATCATATATAGTAATTTTATAAGAAATACTATCAAATACCCCTGTATCTACATTTACAAATTTTGTAGGAGCAAGCGCAACTGTGATATTTGCTACAATAAATAGGATAAATAAAACACCAATTATCCATATCATAATCATACCTCCTATTTATGTCTTTCTGGTTCGCCGAAGGGTATACATTTCCAAAAATCATCTTTTGTGCATTTACTTAATTCTTCTCTGTCTTTCTCTTTTTGCTCTTTAATTAGAGGCGTTATACCATCCATTTTATCAAATCCATCCATTAAACATTTTTCCATAGTAGCACTATATAATTCTTGTGCTTTTAGTGCGGAATAAATTTTAGAAAGTTCATAATAATTTAATTCAATTGTTTTCTTATCATCTGGATGACAAAGTTGTAATACACTTTGGATTTTAACTAATAATTGATTCATTGTTTCTCCTCCCATAAATGATGTCTTTCGTTTACTTAATCCCTTTTAATATTCCATTAACTTTTTTATCCATGAATCCAGCCAATTGTTCTTTTAGACTTGCTTTAAATTCTGTTCTGACTTCTTTAATAACATCTGAAAACGAATCATTAATCATTGATTCTATTTCATTAGGATCAAATAAATATACACCTAAATCTTCTAGTTCAGATTTAAAATGCTCCTTGATAATTTCAATGAAAGCATTTTTCATTTCATCTTTATCATTTGCATCAAATATTTTCATTATATTTTCCATTTGCAATTTCTCCTCTCTTATTTTAACAAAACATTGTGTCAGGGCTAATTTCACATATACTCATTGCCACATATCCTTCAGGAACCCAAGGTTGCTCTCTAAGACAATGTGTAACAATTCTCCAACAACTTCTACCTGTATATTCTTGAACTACAGGATTAAATTCTTTGAGAATTAAAGTATCTTCTACTTTATAATCACGATCATCTTTTCTTATATCAACTGTTTTACGTTTTAATTTGTTTGGTTCCATTACTGCATTAAAAAGTTCCGGCCAAGTTTTTAATTCATGAAATCTATTTTCTTGTTTGTTCATCTTATTTCATCCTTTCCTGTTTGCCATTTTATAAATTCCTTAAGTTTCTTCATCTTGTTCAATAAGTGCAATTATTCTTGAATGATATAATATATAACTCCAATCATCATCCAAGATATTGTATTTTTCTTTCATTCCTTGTAAGATACTTTTAGAGTATTCTGGTTGTTGTACGCACTCAAATAATTCTTCCAATGGAGTTTCTGATGTATATATTTTACCTTCTTTATCTGTATAAGTATTACTTTCTTCAATTTTACTCATCTTAAACATCCTTTCTTTTAACCGATAAAAACTAAATTCATTATAAGTTGATTACATGCTCAATTCCATCTCAGATAACAACCGATTAGTATCTGTTAGGGTTGCATTGATAAAGGCTTTAGAAGAACCTTCTGGGTTGTCTGAGAGCATTTTAGTAAGATGATTAACGTAGACTGTTAAGGCAGATTGAATTAAGTCTTTCTCTTGTTTTGATACTTCTAATGTTGTAGTGATTTTCATTTATAGTTCCCTTCTTTCTTTTAAAATTAATAACCAGTTACTTGTTCAGTTATTTGATATTCAAAATTAGTGTGTAATTTAAAACGCCTATCACAACCTCTGCAATAATGACTTGTATTTACAGCTCCTCTACCATTATTAAAAGTTGTGGTATCTCTACCATTATTAAAAGTTGTGGTATCTCTATCATATTGATAAGTATCTGTGCTATGACAATCTGGACATTCTATTCCATCGTCCATGGTGAAATTGATTGATTCGATTTTCATAATTTAATTTTCCTCCTTTATACTAGTCCATACTTCACATATAGACATCAACATAGATTCCATTTCTTCACAACTTAAGTAAAGTTCTTTTAATTTATCTTTTCTTTCTTGATAAGAGAGTTGTATATCTTGAATAATATCCATCAATAAGACAGTAAGTTCATTGATTTCACGCATTTCAATCATCCTTTCTATTTCAAAAATTTATCAATCTGTTCTTTATAAGTTTTAAGTTCTTCCCACTCTACTACATCAACTAAGAACTCATATTTAGGATCATCATTGACTAATTTTACCTCAATTTTTTGTTTGTTTAATATATTGTCATAAACTGGCCCTGCTACCCATTCAATTTCTTTATCAAGGTAAAATGTTCTTGTAAATAAATTACATTTAATGTGTATTGCGATAATTGATCTTACATTATTTTTAAAGAATATAAATCTTTCACATTTAATCATAACAATCAACCTCTTTCTTGTTTTAAATCACATGAACGCTAAGTTTTAAGCTACTTAATTCATTACAGGTTTACCACTGATAGTTTTAAATAAATCTCTTTCTCCATCTGGTGCACTTGTATTATGGAATCTTATGTTTGCTAAATTTGTTTCCCAATCATAATTTTTTAATTCATAAATAACTGTTTCTACATTATTTATTTTCATGTATTCTTGCCAATAAACCGCTAATTGTGGATTTGTGAAAGGCATCGATACTCTTCCTGAACTAACCATATAAGTAGGCTTTACTTCTTGTGAAGCATACCTTGTATCTTCTCTAATAAGTTTCATCATTGATTCGTGATCTAAATTCATTATAATCTCTCCTTTTTATTTTACCAAATAAAGTCAACATTTTCAGGGATTTTAACTCTCTTTAAATATTAAACTACCACATCTATCACCTAATTTAAACTCGCTATGATCATTAATTTTACTTAAAACCTCATCATAATCCCATAATTCACCTATTCCCATAAAGAACGGAACTCTTATGCCCTCTATGTATTCATCCTTTTTATTGACTACCATACAATCAATTATTTGTTGCTTGTGGTCAAATGTCCATATCTTAATCTTATATACATCTCCTACCGTATATAATTCTTTATCAAAACCTTTATCAATTGCTACCATATCACCTACTGTACCATAATCCCAATTATCAGATTCTAATCTAAGCTTCATAATTAACACACTCCTTCAATAATTTTATTTCTACAAGTCTCTGCAAATTCAGTATGATTGTCATTTAATCCATAATATTTTTTACATATTCTATTGTATAAATTACCATCACTACCCTGAACACTACCAATAATAGTATATTCAACTTTTGATACAGTTAGATTATTTTCTTCAACAATCATTTTACAGTGACCAAATCTGTGTTGATATTTACCGTTGTTTAAATCTATTCTGCAATATTTAGTAGCATGAATCATAGCACTGATTTTACGTTTAATAATTGGAGTGGTTAGTGATTTACCGCCATGAATATGTTTTTGGTATTCTTGGATTACACGTTTTGGGATAAAGTATAATGGGTACATATGGAATCCTCCTTACTTCTATTTTATATCTTCTAACATAAAACTTTGATATTTTTGAAACTGAAACATTATTCCAAGAATCACAATATCTAAATCCCATATATTTGTTGCAATTCTTCTATTGTGATATATCCAAAATAAATTATTTAAATATCTTGGTTTAAAATGTTTTCTTAATTTCCAATCTCCTAAAATTACAGGGACTACACAAATAGAATATTTAGAGAAGTTAAATGCTATTGCAGTAGTTCCTGAACAATGAGTAAGATATATTTTCATTTATGTAACTCCCTTTCTTTTTATCTTGCAGTTTCTCTTAACTCTTGCATCTTAACAATCTTTAAATCAGTCCTGATCTTTGGCGAATACATTCTATGTAACTGTTGTTCTACTTTATCTTCAATGGTCTTAATATTCAATTTCAGGTCATTTACAATCCATTTATGCTTATTTACAAAACCTCTAAGCATATCCAACTGTTCTTCATATTCCTTATATTCTCTCCTTCTTTTTCTCAATATTTGAAGTTCTCTTGCTAATTTATATCCTTCTGATGCATTAAATGTTGTAAGTTCAACATCGTGTAGAATATCACAAATTTCTGAATCAGTATCTTTGATATTTTGGGCAATTGTATCCATATCATGTTTTAATGTTTCAAATGAGGATAAGATATTTTGTGCTAATGGAATTACTGTCATTTATGTATGACTCCTTTCATATTTATTTTAATAATTGATGATTATTTAATAATTGTACAATCTTCTGCTATTGCTTTATCAATAGTTTCTTGACAGATTATTATGCATTTATCACAAATATAGGCTCTAGTGCTTGCTACTAGATAAATTACCTCTGATTGGTCTTTATCACAGAATGAGCATTTCAAATTAATCACTTCCTTTTATAAATTCAATTTCACTCTTTTATCTTTTAGATTCATTTAACTAAGTGAGAATTCCATTATCAATTCATCATCTTTTTCCTCTGTCAAATGAAGATATTTTAAAGTCATGGCCTCACTAGAATGGTTTAATAATCTCATTACAAAACTAATATCATTTGTCTTTTCATAAATCAATCTGGCATAAGTTTTTCTTGCTGAGTGGCATCCGAAATTCTTAATATCAATTTTATCTGCTGCATCTTTAAAAATCCTATGGGCATGTATGCGAGATATTGCTTTGTTTCCACCTTTGATGTCATGCTTCCTACTTTGGAATAAATATTCACCACTACTCATATCTTTTGTGTATTCGTTGATGGTTTGTTTTAAAAATGAACTCATTTTGAATTTCTTTGTTTTGCCAGTTTTTTGTTCTACTAGTTCTAAATATTCTTTGTCTCTTACCATCCCTACTTTAACTTTTAATGCATCGCCTATTCTTAATGCAGTATTTAATAAGAATAAGAATAAAAATTCGTTTCTATCTCCAAAATTACCATCATTTATAACTGATCTAACTAATTTAATTTGTTCTTGATCAATGGGATAAACCTTATGCATTCCTAAACTCGTTTTAAGTTCTGCACCACATTCAGTACAAATAATAGAATTTTTGATAGCAGGAGTTCCACATTCTTTACATTTCTTTGTGAATGTTTCTGACTTCTTGGCCATGATTATCACTCCCCTAAATCTTCTCTACATGCCCTACATTAGCCTTATAAGCGTTTGTATTCCTATCATTGACATTCACATACCCAGCAACACATAAAACGGCTAAAACAATGAATATGAGCTTCTTAATCATAATTACATCACTCCATTCAATTTATTTTATCATTTGCAATAGATAAATCCCAACCACTTGAAAACCCCTACAGATTCAGATAGTAGATTAATTCTAGTAGGCAACAAATATCTTGACCACGAAACATTATATTTAGAATGTTGTGCTAATATAACCATTATAACACACTTCCTTATAATTTATTTAATTATTTATGTATTACATTCCACAATAAATTTCGAGTAATCCTGCTTGTTTCAATATTCTTTTTGCTAATGGTCTGCAAATTTCTGTTGATTTGCCATGATCTGGTAAAGTAATATGATCATTTGCATTATCATTTTGAAAAGTTATATGGGAACTTTTCCTATGAGATAAATTCCATCCATTTTGAGTTAATATTTGTGACATTTCTTTTAAAGTGTATCCGCGCATCCTCATTAATAATCATCCACTTCCTTTCTTATTTTTCTGGTTGATATGTAATTCCTTTTCTGCTTCAGAGATTGCAAATTCAATTGACTGTTTAGTTAGTTTTAGTGATTCAATTTGTTTTACATGATTTTTGCCTCTGAAAAACATATCTGCTAAACTGAGGTGATATTCTGCTTCTAGACTGTGATCTAATGAATCCATTTTACTTTCACTCCTTAATGTTTTGTTTATGGAATTAGAATGGTAATTTAATCTATACTCAAAACATTCATTATAATATGATAAATTCTTTCTTTATTACCATCTGAAATGTTTTCATTTACTAAGAGCAAGTTGAATTTTTTAATTAAATCATTCATCATTTCTTGTTTACATGCTCTGCGATATTCTTCACTTAGAATATTCATTCTTTCTTTCTTAACTTTTTCGATTTGATTCTTCTCCCATGCTTCATCCCAACACTCATCTTCTAAATGATAATTGCTCATTTTATTTATCCTCCTCTTTCTTGACTTTTGTTGATTTTGTACAAAAACCTTCACCATAAATCCATTTAGCAATTAACACAGAATTTTCATCATATAACCCTACAAAACCATGACTCATTGATGCAACCTCTTGTGTAAAATAAACCACTGCTGGCCCTAATTCTTGAAAGAATTGTTGTTTTTTATCTAATCTGATTTCATACATTTATACTACCTCTTTCTTACTAGAATTTTACCTGAATAAACCATTTTTGTGTCACCATCAACCTACTACTAACCTGCCTCCACATTTGCAATGATACTGTTCTGGATTTCTAATTACGCCTGATATACGATCTTTATAAATTTTAGTATGACACTTTTGACACTCAATAACATATTTAGTATTCTTTGATATTTCTCTTTCTACTCCAATGTTTTCACATGAGTTTGTTCTTGATATATTATATCCGTATGCCCTATTCATTTTGTTTACATGGGATTTCCATAATGTTTGATGATTCATACAATCAGGACAGGTATGGCAAATCTCATGTGCCAATGTTTGCTTTGCCATTTTGTCTTCTGCTTTTTCAAAGATTGAAGATAATTCAATTAAAAATTTGTCTGCTTTGCGTGAACATCTTCCAAATCTTTTTGCTCTGGTGTTAATAATTACATTAGGATCAATGTTTTGAGATATTGGGATATTTAGTTGTTTGGCTTCTAGGATTACTTCTTGGAGTAGTTTGTTATATCTCATTTTGATTCACTTTCCTTCATTGCATATATTTTTAATAGTTTATCCAATGATTCTAAAGTAACTTTCATCATAGGAACTGATTTGATTTTGATTTTACCATGATGGATTTTAAGATTTACTGCACGAGTATCAAATTTATAATTTCCAAGGCGATATGTTCCATATTTGTCTAGATATGCACCATGTTTAACTAATAATGCATTAATAGAAGCAATGTGATTTTCTCTTGCAGTTGATGCCATTTTTATGTACCTCCTGATAAATTATTTATAGATTCATTCTATCATAGATCATATATTATTTCAAGGGCATGTTTGGGTTTATCACATAGTTTCTATAATAATTTTAACATCTTCTAGCCTTAATCCAATTGGAGAGAATTGAAGACAACCGCCTTTTTCATAACACATGTCATCTTCAATATCTTTCCAATAATGAAATATACATGATTTGCAATTACGGATTACTTTAATTTTAATATTCATAAGTTATTTTCTTTAACTTATAATCTTTTTCTGAGTCAACATTATTTTCAAAGTACCCTGTCCAACCACAATTTTCACATTGCAATTCATCTTTGCAGATATTATATAAATGATCTTCAAAATGTCTTCTTACTGTTCCTCTAATCTCTACATCCTCTTTTACATAAAATTCATTGGTGTGACATATAGGACATTTGATTGTGTTTCCTTTTACAATTGCTTTCATAACTAAATCTCTCCTTCTTTATAAATTTATAGAGATTAGAATAATCTAACCTCTATAAATATCAATTTAATATCTTGCTTTATGTTCTATTTAAACCATTTCAAATTTAACGTCATCTAATTTAAAATAATCATATCCACAATCTCTAATTTCATCATATGTTGCGTTAACTAATGATTCTATAAAGCATTCATTACCTTTTCTAATAAATGTACCATCAAAGACTTTATCTCCATAAAAAGATTTATGTTCTTCACTGATAAAAGAGAATTTTACTTTTCCTCCCAGTATAGTTTCGTGGTACGCATCTTTTTCATCTTCCCAGAAGTGCAATCCATTCTGATTATTATAACTTCTCTCAAGTTGTTGCTCAAAAGTGGCCTTTGCATTTCTAGGTGGAAACATTCCTAATTTTTCTATTATTGATAATAATTCATCCATAGATGATGCTGTACGAGTATCAAAATACTTTTCCATAAGTAAAATCATTTCACTTCTTTTAATTTTAAACACACTCCTTTAAATTTTTATTTTTAATTTTTTAAACTTTATATGCCAATTTCTTTGACGGAGTTCCATATTCATTGATAATATAATAACTCAAATGATCATCATCATAAACCAAATTTTCTACCCCAACTTCTCTAGGAATAGTAGTGCCATGTAAGCTTCCAATGAAACAATTCCTAGATACTGAATTAACATCTTTTATTTCTTTAATATAATCCTCCCAAGATTCAACTTCTATTACCATTGCTTGATGGTCTTTGATTTCTCCAACTAAATTAATCAATAGATTTGTTTCAATTACTTTAATAATAATTAATCTCTCCTTTTAATTACAATAAATATGGTTAAATAATAAATTTTCTAAAAAATGGTATTTGTATTAATAATATACAACCACCAATTACACCGCCAGTAAATCCTGAAATTCCAAAATATTTACATGCTACTATTAATAGAATCTGAGGAGCAACAATCATGAGTATTTTTTTCATTTATATATCCTCCTCTTTAATATGCTCATATCCCAATTCTGGACTTGTATCATTATTATCAAATACACCACCAATAGCTGTAATCATTAATTTTGTACCATCGGTAAAATAGATTTTACACTCATTATAGCCATATTCAATTTTTAAAATTATCTTACCTTTTTCATCATTCATAATATCCATTTCTCCTTTAATTTTGTTTTATGATTGATTATCAATCAATTTCCAGCCATTTTCAGAACTATTACAAATTGGGCAGTCTTTATACTCTGATAGTGAAAAACTATAACCACAATTCCATATCCAAGAATCTGATTCATGTTCTTTATCTATTAAATATCCATCAGTTTGCTCCCATTTTTTACTGCAATTAGGACAAATGTAATTTTCCATTTTATCAAGTATTCTACGTCATAATTTAGTTAATTGATATTCACTAATACCATGTCTGTCTTCAATTAATCCATATTTTTCTAAATCAGAAACTGGAATAGATAATTTTCGTTCTTCATCTGATCGGCAACAAGAAGTAATATGTAATGGAATATTATTAACCCTGATTGCTTTCATAGTTTTGATATCATTTCCTTTTAGGGTTAAAGTAATTTTTAATTTGCCTTTTAATACTTTTTGATCAATAATAATAAAATACACACTCCTTTATTTGTTATAGAATCTCTTTGCTATCTCCTTCAATAAACCTTCTTCTACATTTGCCATTAGTTCTGCAATATTTTGATTAATATCATTTTCATCCATCAACATTAAATCTACCATACTTCTAAGTATTCCATCTTTAATAACCCCTGTTTCTTCATGCTCTTGATATTCGTCAAAAGCTTCTTTTAGTTTTTCATTTGAAAAATATGAAAACATTTTAGCTAGTGTCATTTTGAGTTCGCCCTTTCTAATTCGGTTAACATATTAATTTCTTCCTGATTACATATACCAGCTACTTGTATACCATCCAACAATCTCCTTTTAGATAGTGTAATACTTCTATCAAAATAAAACTTATTCTTAAATTTAGAAAATGGAACAACCGTAACATTTGAAGAAATATTATTTGGAGTGATTACTACAACTGTTGTAGCGCATTCAGAATCCTCGGTGTTGATTTGATAAATTTCAAATTGTCTAATATCATTCACATTGTCAACTGTTCTTGGATATATGGTTTCTTTGGGTGTATATTTATTGCTCATAATTTAGAACCTCCCTTTATCTTGTTTCCATAATATGTTTCATTAGGTTGTCACTTGCGTCGGATAATTGCTTCTGTGCTTTCTTAATCTCATTAGTTTGATTTTCAACAAGTGAAAGTTTGATTGCAATACTTCCAATCATAATAGCCCAATCCTCAATTTTACTTTCAAACATTTAAATCATCCTTTCGTTAAATATTTACAATGGGTTTTTATTTTGGTTTATACGGTAATCATCAGAGCCTTCCTCTATTTTTGACCAGTCTATATGATGCCCTGTAAGCAATTCAACATTTTCCTTCCATTCATCAAAACTTAAATTTTCTAAAAGTGTATTTTTGTCCATTTGTACAACAGAATAAGTTTCCATATGCTTCCACTCCGTATGTACTGCACAAACGCGATTATCTATTTTCTTTGAAAAATTTAATAAAACTAAGTCTCTCATCCCATGTCTTCTAGAGTTGTTGTCGATTAACCAATTTGCCATTTAAAACACGCTCCCTTTTTACTTCTTATCTCAATTATACACCCATTACATCCGTATTGCAATGGGTGTATAATATTTATTTTTTACTTTATATGTATTGCTTAATTTCCTAATTTTATTAACTTTCCCCAATCAGAAACTTTCTCTAATGCCTTAACATTTTCTTCTCCATAAGCAATTAATACTGAAGGTGCTCCTGCATTTGCTTTAGCACGTTCTCCATCTACATGATGAAAGTATAATCTACCTTTGAAAAATAATAATGCGTCTGCTTTGCTCCAAATATGTTTAAAGAACATTTCGGTTTCAGTTCTAGCAAATATTAATGCAATACCATTTTTATGATATACTAGTTTTTCTAACCATTCACTTGCCTCCTTCCCATAAGGAGGATTTAACCAAACTCTGCCTTTCCAATCTTGTTTTAATCCATCATCTAAAATACTATAATGTTCTTTGGCAGTATCCCAAGGTCTATCAATTGGAGAACATGGGTCTAAATCAAATTTTCCTAAACCTTTAATAATATCAGGAGGCGTTAACCATTCATCTTTTAACATTCTAGCTGATTGATGACCACCCATTCCTGTAATTCTTTCACTCATATGTATTTATACCATCCTCTTTATTTATTATTTTTTTATTTAACTATTAATTATTAACTCCAACGGTTATAATATTTGTGATTTAGTATTATGTATCACCTCCCTTAATAATTATAATAAAATGGTTTTAATATTTCTTTTCCACAATCTCTACATCTACATACTATTTTCCACTTAGAATCTACAAGTTTTCCATAACCCGTCTCATCAATATTTTTATGGTGACATACTTTTTGTTCTAAAATTTTTAATGCATAATTAAGTCTATTAATCTCAATTTCTAATTCTAAATAAGAATTCTTTAGTTTTTGTAAATGATTCTTTCCACATTCAATACATAATAATTTTCCGTCTTCAAGTATGTAATCTTTAGGTGTATTTATTCCGCATAATGCACAAGTAGTCATATTAATCTCCTTTCTTACCATTAAAATGCAATTTTTATGGGAAAATAGGATTCTGAAACCCTTACTACAGGCTAGTTTCAGAATCCTATAATTTAAAATTTAGTAATTTATTGCTTAATATATTCTTTAAATGAATCATAATTTCCAAATTTTGTTTTAATTTCATTTAAAATATCTTCACTATTTAATTCTCTAGATTTAAGCAGATAAGATAACATATCTTTATCTATATAAGTTGATAAATTGCAAATAGGACAATATTTTTGTGACATATCATATCTGAAATCATAATCCATTGCTAAATCTTCTAATTCAGAATCCTCCATATTTTTAAGTTCATCAATTAATTTTAATCCATCTGATGTATATTCATCTTGGTTAATAACTTCTTGAAGAAATTCTTTCCAATTGATAGATCCAGCTTCACCCTCACAAATTGTGTGACCATTTTCACATTGATACATACCTGCATCACTCAAACCCATATCCCAACCAGAAGCAGTTTCTCCGCAAACATCACAAACAAATGAACTAGAACTTGAATTTGTTACAAAACTCAATCTATATTTAGCCATTAATCATTCTCTTCCATTATAAATTTCTTTAAGGAATTCACTTGGAATATGTTTTGCTAACCAAGCGTCATCACCTTCAGAATCCCCATCATTTGTCCACTCAATAAAACTAGCAGACATATAATATTTATTATCATCAATTTGATCATTTTCTAAATAATCTCTTACGTCATGATAATTCTTATTCTTAATATCTTTTCCCAATGTAATATATGTATCTGCAAGGTTTAGTCCATATTTTCCAAACTCTTCCTTGAGATATTCCTTTAGTTTAGAATTATTGTCAACCTCATAAATTATTACAAATGATGAACTAGATGAGTTAGTTATATAATCTGTCCTTATCTTCAATTCGCATTTCCTTCTTTCTAATAATTATATTTTAATCCTTCAACATCATCAGAACCATGATAATCTTTTTCAATAGATATAATTTCGAAAGATTCGTCTTCTTTTACATATTCTTTTAACTCTTTAATAGTAAATAAACAATTTTCATCTTCGTCATACTTCATCATAAATGATTTCAGAAGTGATACATAATATTCTCCTAATCTTAATTCTCCATACTCATTATGTACATGAGATTTAAGATAATTTAAAATATCTGAATCTATATTGACTATATCGAGACCATCACATAATTGTTTGCCTATGAGTAAATATTCTCCATTAGATAAATCTATATCTTCTAGATTTACACCTTTACCTACCACTATAAAACTAGAGCTACTAGAATTTGTGATAAAATCTGTTCTGGCTTTCATTAACGACCATCCCTCCATTCATGATATTTATCTATAATTTTATCTCTATCTAAACATAATTCATCACAAAGATAGTCAATAAATTTTATAGTTTCTACAATTCCTTCATAATCTCCATTATCTACTTTTACTTGGTCTTCTTCACTTAAATCATTATAGCAATAATTACACATTGCTCTTTCATATTCCGGTTCCCAATCATAACACTCGATAGTATCATTACATTTTGTACAAATAAAACTTGAAGAACTACTATTAGTCACAAAGTCTTGACGAAATTTTGCCATAATATTAACCTCTTTCTTTTTAATTTTTATATTTTATTCACTATTTAATAATTTTTTGATGAATTATATGCAACCAATCTGATCTAATTTTATACACTTATTTAACGCTCCTTTTATCCTAAATGATGACTTGTCGCATCTAATACCTCTTGAATATAACCTATAATATCATAAGGAATACTATTTTCTCCTTCAGAAAAAATAACGAAGTCTCCTTCCATTGCTTCTTCTAAA
>Ga0209728_1001232_pt1 | contig 16374 bp, 26 predicted proteins | sample RifGroD1_FD_183997 | JGI IMG/M metagenome (GOLD analysis project Ga0209728, IMG submission 183997) | Groundwater microbial communities from Rifle, Colorado, USA - Groundwater D1 (SPAdes) (version 2) | ecosystem: Environmental > Aquatic > Deep subsurface > Groundwater | place: Rifle, Colorado... | reverse complement strand
CCGGGTAGTGTTATCGAATCAGGGGTAGAAAAGATCGGATTAAATAAGGCTGGTAGCTTACTCAGGGATTCTAAGCCTGTTCAAGTATTGGGTAAAGCCCTTGTGCCGAACTTCAGAGAAGTAGGAACGGATAAGGCGGCATGGGATGCGTTTGTCGACACGAAGAAAGGTTATCAAAATTCCCTCTCATACGCTCAGAATAAGGCCGTAGACGATGCTATCAGTATGGCTGAAGGCTTTACACCCGCAGAGAGAACTGCAGCCTCACACGCCGTTCAGCACCCTTCCATGTACATGGGAGCAAGTGACAAGGTGAAGAAGTTGGCTGATGCGGCGAGTAAATCGCTTGACTCATCGGCGGCTGAAGAGGTTGGACTTGGATTACTAAAAACCCCAAGGGCTAATTATTTACCGGGTATTTATCCCGATAAAGAAAAGAAATTCCTCGGAGGGATAATGAATAATCCCGGCATAAAAGCATCAATCGGAGGGCACGGAAAGGCTAAAACGTATGATACCTTGGCGCAAGCTCAAAACGCAGGACTAAAACCTGAAACTGATATTGCTAAATTAGTTGGTTCTCGCCAAGTTGTTTCCGCCCGGGCAGTAGAAACGCAGAAGTTTATCAACGAAACTTTAGAAAAGTATGGCACAAAAATTAATGCCAAGAATATTGACAAGATTGATCCAAGTATGGGCGTTTATCTACCCAAAGGAAGTCTTGCCTTTTTCCCTGCCGGCACTGTCCCTGATGAGTTCTTAGAATTAGTTAAGGGTATAGGCAAGGAAGAAATGATAGAGGTTCCAGCCGGAGCGATAAGAAGCGGTATGCTCGTTTCCAAGAACGTCCCGGTGTATGCATTGCCCAAACAGATAGCCGGGGAATTAAACAATTTCAAGGCCCTGCAATCTGACGAGGGTAGCAAGGGTATACTGGGAGCATATGACAATGCTTTAAATATTTGGAAATCGTATGCCACGGCTGTTAATCCAGGGTTCCATATCCGCAATGCTCAGTCAAACGCTTTTCAGACCGCATTAAATAGTGGCAAGGAATTACTTAATCCTATGAACCACGTTAGGGCATTAGGCGTAAACGCAACCGAGCTACCCCTCGTCGGAAAGAAGGTATCCGGTAAAACAATTGATGTCGGTGGAAAAAAGATGACTCTCGCTGAAACTAAAGAGTTGATGAAGAAAGAAGGAGTTATTGGTTCGGGGTGGTTTGGCGCAGACATACCCGGATATATCGAAAAGAAACTTGATGCAGGATTAAAGGGTAAGTTATCCCCTCAACTCCTAAATCCATTATCTCAAAATAACGCATTAATTAAGGCTGGGAGAGCCGTAGGGACTGGGGTGGAGAATCAGGCGCGCGCGTTCAACTTCTTATCTGAGCTAAAAAAGACGGGCGATGCAAAACAGGCAGCCAAAACAGTAAATAAAACCCTCTTTGATTATGGGGACGTTACGCCGTTTGAGAAGAATGTCCTAAAGAGAACCGTTCCTTTCTACACATGGTTACGGAAGAACGTTCCGCTGCAAACAGAGAACCTAATTAGGACTCCTGGTAAATACGCAGCAACTCAAAAGGCACTCAACGGGGTTAGGGATCTTTCGGAACCTGTTAACGAAAAGAACATGCCTGACTATATGGATACCCCTAATTGGGTCAAGACCCCCCTTGAGCAAGGTGGAAATCCTATGTACTGGAATGCTAATCTACCGATCGGAGACTTGGAAAAACTTAATCCTGCTCAAATTGGAAAAACTGCGCTCAGTTCGTTATCTCCGTTACTCAAGGCACCACTAGAATTAGGATTTAATCAGAACACTTTCTTTGGGGATAAGATTGAAAAGTATCCCGGAGAAATGAAGAAAGCACCCGGATATGTTCCTGACCTGCCGGATGCCGTAGTTAAGTTGTTGGGCGCACAATATGGAGTGAGTAAGGAAGGGGTAGAGGAATTACAGGTTCCAGCTGATGTTAGGTATATGATGTCGCAAGTTCCCTTTATGGAGAATGTATCTAAGTCTCTTGATCTGAAGGGTGACGAGAAATTTAACCAGCTACTCACTTTCCTGATGGGGGCAAAAATTACTCCATATGATGCAAAGGCCGGAGAGATGAACGCCTTATACGAACAAAGAGACGCACTCCGGGCGGCGTATGATAAATACCAAACTCAAGGGTTATTGGAGTCTGATGCGGATTTGGCGGAGGCTAAGAAGAAAAAGAAGGGCACAAGTTGGCTAAAATAAAAGAGCAGGATTAAATCCCTGCTCTTTCTCGCCTATTTAGCTAAATTCAAAGCCTGTAACTGCGCTATCGCTTCATCATCTTTCATCGAGCCATATAAAATCTGCTTTGCAATATTGTTGAATTGCTTGGCTTTCAAAGTGAGTACCGATCCCTTTGGGGCAACAATAACGGAACGCTGAACTGTATCCTTAAACCAATATTCAGCTTCATACCTTAACTTGTGTATCTGAACTTCTATGATTAGATTAAATATCCTGCTGTCCGCAGTAAGGGCTGAACCACTTGGCGCAACAATCTCCTGTTCTCTCATGGAGGCTATTTGTAGTTGTCTAGGGTCTGGATTTTTTACAGTTATGGAGAGGGTCGCCCTCTTCCCTCCGTCTACCGTGGTTACGGTAATGGTTGTCTTTCCGGCTTTCACCGTAGTTACCTTCCCGTCATCGTTTACAGTAGCAACTGACGTATTACTTGATTTGTATGTTACATCTTGATTCGTTGCCGTGGATGGCGTTATCTCGTACCCTATCCAGTATATAGACCCAGTAGTCGTGGTTGCCCTTTTTTCATCTAGAGTTATTCTTGATACCTTAGTTACATCCCTAGTAATAGCTTGGTTACTTTGATTAATAGTCTCGCTCGCCATAACGGGCAACGCAAACACCAATACCATCATCGTAGCCAAGACTACTGTCATAATCCTTTTCATCTCATACCTCCTCTAAATTTTAAACAAAATGGAACTAGCTATAATTGATCCGAACATTTTCCATCTCCTTTCTTGACAAATGTCTAACGCAGACCTATAATGGTATTGTGAGGTTATCATAGACTATTATAGGAGGCGAGAAATGGACAAGGATGAGATTTTGACAAAAGAGGAACTTTCCAAGTTGTTAAAGGTGGGAATACGAACTATCGACAGGATGCGAGATGAAGGAATGCCATATTTCAAAATCGGAACTGCAGTCCGTTTCCGCAAGGAGCAAGTCTTGCAATGGATTGAAAAAAAATCAAACTAAAAATTAAAATCGGAAGTCTGCTCACCCGACCAAGAGTTACAGACTTCCAGTAAAAAACTGCCCTCCACGGAGAACTATTTCACCTTATATTTTAGCATGGTGAACTTCTTTTGGAAAGGGTAAAAGAAAGAGGAATTTGTCATGGAAAATTACCCAAAAGTAATCACCATGGAAGGAAAAGAGAAGGAGGTAGTAGTTTATGATTTAAGGGGATATTTTAAATTCGTTGTAGCTGATGGTATTGTTTTAGTGGATCCAAGCTATTTGGGTGAACTTTTCTCCTACATGGTTGTGCGTGAGATGAAGTTGATAACGTGCAAATAACAACTCAAATTAAACTACTTCCAACATCAGAACAAATTATCTTGATCAAAAATACCATGCAGGAATATATCAAAACTGCTAACAATATCGTCAGTGATTATGTTGTTGGCAACAATACAGTGAAACACACATCCAAAAGCGTTATTGCCGACTTGCCCAGTGCTTTAAAGAATCAAGCCATTCAAGATGCTAAGAGTATTTTCAAAAAGTACACCAAGAACTTGAAAACTAATTCTAAAAAAGAACCTGACAAGCAAAAAGAAATCAAAGTCCCAATTCTTAAAAAACCAGTAGCCATATGGAATAACCAAAACTATTCTATTAAGTTTGGCTATATTGCATTTCCTGTTTGGCTTAATGGCAAAAGCACTAGAATAATGGTCAAGACTGAAACAACGGGATATCAAGTGAATCTATTAATTAACAAGTTGGGCACACTTAGAATCACCGAAAAATCAGGTAAATATATGGCGCAAATTGCCGTAAATGCCATACCTGTACAATCTACAGGCACTGACACAATGGGTATAGACTTAGGACTTAAGATTCCTGCTGTAGCAGTCACCGAAAAAGGTAAAACGATCTTCTGTGGTAATGGTCGTCGAAACAAATATACAAAGCGTAAGCACAGATCTCTTCGCAAAAAGCTAGGCAAACTCAAGAAAGTAGCTGCGATCAAGAAGCTAAGCAACAGAGAGCAACGCTGGATGCAGGACCAAGACCATAAAGTCAGTCGTCAATTAGTTAACTTTGCCAAAACAAACAACGTTTCAACCATCAGGCTAGAAAAACTATCTGGCATACGTCAGACGGCAAGAACAAGCCGTAAAAACGAAAAGAATCTACACACCTGGTCATTCTACCGATTAGCACAATTCATCGAGTACAAGGCAACTCTGGAAGGTATCAAGGTCGAATATGTTGATCCTAGATACACCAGTCAGACATGTCCTGCCTGCGGTACAAGGAACAAGGCTAACGATAGAAAGTACAAATGTGGATGTGGTTTCAAGGGTCATAGAGACATTATCGGTGCTACGAATATCATTTCTGCACCTGTGGTAGTTGGTAACAGACTATCAGCCTAGATAGCTAAATGCTCTGATCTAGGAGGGGTAATGGCATACCCTTAACTTGGGGTTATACTCGATTGTCAGAAACGGACTTTCGCTTAATCACCCAAGAATCCCCACAGATTAATCTGTGGGGAGTGTCAATACACCAATTGGGATAAATCTTTTCTTCATTTTTCCTTCCTCCTTTCGTGAAAAATTATTCATTTTATCCCCCCTTTTAATTTTCTATATTATACAGTATTTTACTTACCTAATGCAGTATTTTGTCAAGTAATCCAGTAATTGTTTTTGATACAGAGCCTTGTCCATGATAAACTATCTAAACTAGGAGGATTGGCAAAGCGTAAGCTACTTTGCGACAAGGCAGTTTGTCCCTGCTTCCTCCTAGATTACCGGACAGCCCAATGACAAAGGGGTGCAGCTATAGCACTCACGAAGGATCGTAGAAATACGGTCCTTTTTCTATTGCAAAGAAAGAGGGTGCTTTCCAATGGCAGAATCACAACTTACTGAGCGCGTAGCCACTTTGGAGGAAAAAGTAAAAGACATATCTGGTCAAGAAAGCAAAATAGACAAACTCATGGAACTTGTTTATGAGGTAAAAACATCAATCATCAATCTCAAGCATGAAGGTATGTCAAAATCAGAATGTGAGGTCAAACACATCGACTATGAGGCTAGATTCCGCGAAATTCAAGCTGGTCAAAAGAAAGTGTTTTGGTCTGCCTTTGCTGCGACTATCGCCCTCATTGGATGGCTAGTCCAGCAATTACTTAACTTACAGATAAAGGTGGGTTAATTATGCCGATATGTTGCGTTGACGCTGGTCATAATTCAAACACAATCGACTCCGGGGCCCAAGGCAATAACCTCCTCGAACAAGACATAACCCTCGACATTGCACTTCAACTAAAACCTCTCCTAGAAGCAAACGGCATCCAAGTCATAATGACGCGCACATCCGGTAGGGTGCCGGGAGGGTACACGACAGTCAATGGTTCCCTCCAAGCTCGTTGCGATATATCAGACAATGCCAAAGCTGATTTGTTCGTCTCTATCCACGTCAACGCTGGCAAGGGGACTGGCGCAGAGGTTTGGGTAGTATCATTAGGTGGAAGGGCTGAAAAGGCTGGAAAGGCTGTTCTAGCTCGTCTGATAGAGTCTAGTGGATGGGCGAACAGGGGAATTAAAGCATCTAATCTCTATGTACTCGCTAATACTGAGGCCCCTGCTATTCTTACGGAGAATGGCTTTATTGATACTGTTGGCGATGCGGTTAAATTGAGTAGCCCTAGTTTTAGACAGGAAATAGCGGTTGCCCACGCTAAGGGGATTTGCGATTACTTTGGCATTCAGCACAAGGACGGGGTTGGCGAAACGGCAGGAGTTAAACCGGACAAAGACGGATATGTTCTAGTTCGTATCCTCGACTCCCTAGCAGATGCTTTCGTTCAGGAAACTATGAAGAAATATGCGTGTAAAAGGATTGTATTGCCATAGGTATACCGAATAGAAAGGATTGATTAATATTTTAGAGAAATTTCGTAAGCCAACTCTCGTTGTAGCTATTTTGGGGGCTATTAAATTAGTTTTAGACGTAGCAGGTATTCCGGTTCTCACTGATGAGAATATCAATGCTATTGCTAATGGTGTCGCTGCGGTCGCTACTATCGTTGGGATTCTGATTAATAGGGATGCGGTACAGTAGGGAGTATGGTATACTATAAGTGTGTAGTGGCGGAATAGCGTAGACGCTAGATTGACTAACGAAATGACATCCGTAACGTTTGTGCGAATGTCAGGAAACTATCGAGTTATAAGTCCTGATGAGGCCGGGTTGATCACTGGCTAACTTAGGTAGAACATGTGGGGTGTAAATCCTCACCTACACAACATAGGACATTAGTTCAGTGGTTAGAACGCTCGGCTTATATCCGAGTGGTCCTTGGTTCAAATCCAAGATGTCCTACCAATTAGAAGCAAATACCCTCCTTCCTTAATTGGATGGAGGGTATTTTTATGCCCAAATATGGTTTACTCTTTAATGAAGTAAAAATATATAGACAAGTCTCTCATGCTCTGATATACTATTCATAACTACATAAAACAAAGCCACCCGCGTTGGAACCGCGAGTAGCTTCTGGCGTTAGTCTTGTTCACGCAAGAAAAACACTTAACTTATTATACTTTACTAAGGGAACTTAGGACAAGGGTAAATTAAGGAATTTTTAGCTACAAGCTGTCAGAAGTTTGTAGCTTTTGTGATTTCCAGTGGAAGTATAAGCACACTTTAAACTATATGTGGTCGGGGGCCACTTCAAAATAAACTCTCAACACGGACTAGGCATTACTCGTTGTGCTGTAGACTCCGTGGAAAGGCGATGGCGGCCTTAATGGTCAGGTGTGGAAGTGTCGGTATGGGGCATGTTCATATACCACCTCTTGGACGATCTTGAGAGCGTAGAACATGTTGCGAAAGCAAGTAATAACGAGGACTGAGCGTAATCCGATACCCGATTAGACGGATAAAACTTAGATTTACTCTCTTACTAGCTAGATTTTCGACTCAATTGAACGATTTCTAGTTTAGTAAGGGGGTAACTCTATACGTTTCCTCTCCCTCTTACCGGATCTTCATTGGGGAACGACGAAGTTTACTAGTTACTAAGTTGTTCACTAGCGTAACAACAGGATAACGACGAAACAGAAACGACGAAGCAAGCTACCAACATCAATGGCTAACTATGTTGAAATATAAGGACAATCTTCTCTTTTTTTTGCCCTTTACTTGGTACTAGCATGGGTATATAATGGTACTAGGAATATATTGGGTTGGAGGAATTAATTTGAGGGAAATAGTATTTAGGGGGCAAAGGATAGACAATGGAAAGTGGGTTTATGGACACTATAACTGCAATCCATTTATGAAACGAGCTGAAATATTCTCTTGCGACAGCGTAATGATGTATGTTCATGAGGTAAAGCCCGAAACTGTAGGGCAATTTACCGGACTTCACGACAAGGAAGGTAAACCTATTTATGAGGGTGATCTTCTGAGAAGCGAGGCAAATTCCAGTAGGGGAATATGGGTATGCTATTGGAATGGCAAGGAAGGAGAATTCACTGTTTCTCAATTTCCTATTCCTGCAAAGTATGCTTCAAAGTTTAAGACAAATGGGTTAGGCAAGAGGTATGTTATTGGAAATATACATGATGAACACGCTCATTTATTGGAGGTTTAGGTAATGTCCGACAACAAAGAGAAATCAAACAAGCCACAAATTAAAGTTTATCTCAGGGATGAAGATGAGGTAAAGATATTCAAGGAACATGCCGAAAAGAAAGGTTATTCAGCTAGTGCATGGCTGAGGGGATTGGGGATTAAGGATATTGGGAGGAAGGGGAAGGATGTAATCGTACTCTGTGGAGAATGTCATGCTAAGTTTTATGGAAAGGAGGGTAATTAAGATGAATTACGACAAATTACCTACACGCGGAAAAGAAGCATCAGATGGTGTAAGAACAAAGAAGCACGGTACAACTTGCGGCGGCAGGTGTTATGTTTTTTATGACGAGGCTAGAACATATCATGTAGAGTGCGAGAAATGCGGTACGATTGTAACCTATAAGACGACAAGCTTGGATATGGCGATCAAGATATGGAACGACATGCCTGATGCCGTAGGGATGTTATAGGAATAAGCGAAGGAGGAAGAAGTAAGATAAATCAGCTAAAAATAAACATCGGCGGCATCAAATGCGACAATAAAGAATGTAGCTTCAACGATATGAGCGTCCAATTCGAGGACTACGAGCAATGGCTAAATAAACCATGCCCTGATTGCGGGTGCAATCTATTGACTAAGCAGGATTACGACACCGTTAAGGTATTGATAGACCTAACTGCGATAGTAAACGAGGAAGTTTCAGGCGTTGCGGAGGGTGAACAATTACTCAAGATGTCAGTCGAATTTAATGGAACAGGCAGTGTTGCGTTTTCAGGCATTGAACCGATTGAGAAGGAGGGGGAATAAGGAGATGGAATGGAAAGACTTATCCGATACCGCAGGATGTGTATTGGAGCGATGTTGGGGGTTACATGATGACAATCCACGGACTAGGCGTATTTCAATCGGAGAAAAGTTTAAGGTATGGGATAAAGAGTATACTTTTACCGAGAAAAACTATGAAGAGATAGTAAGGTATGGGAAGAGTTCTGGCTCAATAACCGTTAATAGGTATGGGGATATGATTGTCGTGACAGGGAAGGATGAAACCAAATGAACTGCCAAACCTGCAACGACCCAACTAAATACATCATCGGCCTATGGGATGGCGCGAACGGTACACATGGCGCAATATACGACTGTCATAACCTAAATTGCGAAATAAACAAGAATAGGCTAAAGGAAGTTGACCGTTCCGAGGAAAACAGAAGGGCAGTAGTAAAAGCAAACAGTAGGAATGAGGTACAAATGATATCAATCAGGGCTAAACGGAAAGAGCTGCAGATTACTATCTCAAAGATGGCCAGGGAATTAGGTATATCTCCTTCTGATTACAGCAATTATGAGACGTGCCGGGTTGCGTTGCCTGTGGAGATGGTTGAGAGGATCGAGGATGTATTTGAGGATGCACAATATTGCAAAGAGATAAAGCTAAAGGGGGGGTGCTAGGTAATGACTAACTACCAGCACTACAAAGGCAACATCTACACTGTCCTACACATAGCAACTCATTCTGAAACAGGCGAACAACTCGTAGCGTATCAGAACTCGGAGGGCAAGGTGTGGGTTAGGCCGTACGATATGTTTTTCGAGAAGGTTGAGGTTGATGGGGTGATGGTGGATAGGTTTAAGGAGATTAAGCCGAAGGAGATTGTTCCTGCGGTGAGCATAAAGTCTAGTAAGCCAAAGGAAAACTACATGAACAATCTATTAAAGAAGTATGGGAGGAATAATAAATGAAACAGAGAATAACCCCAGAGGATTTAAAACAATTAACTCCTGAGCAACAGGAGAGGTTGAGGGAGTTGTGGCAACCCAAGCACTATGATGTGTTTTATTATAAAGGTAATGAACATGTAATTGATGGAGATGTGGTTAGCGAGAAAGACATTGCGAGTTCAAAAAATGAGTTTATTAATCAGGTGAACCTACTTCCGCTTCTCTCAATCGGGCAACTTCTTAAACTTCTCTACAGTCATAGCTGTGATAATCAAATAGAGAGTGCGGGTGCTAAGTGGTTCGTGGGATGCGGTGGGCATATAAATGCTGAAGGAATAGAACTTGTTGATTGCCTATGGGATGCAGTTAAATCAATATTGTAGGGAGGTAACTATGGGTGGCAAGGGTAAAAATGAATAAAAGAAACATATATGGTAAAAGTGAAATAAAATGCCGTGAGTGCGGAAAAATTGCTCAAGAAGCCGATAAAATATTAAGACTAGATATGCCATATTGCGGAAGTTGCAATAGGAGAATAGATGACGCAACGCAGGTTTATTGCGGGCATTGTGGAGAAAAATTAGATTGGACTTAAAAATAAATAGCACAAACAAATACCATCCAACTCGGATGGTATTATCTATTTCAAGGGAATGAATCTCCCTCCAACTCCTAACGTGACGACTTCCCTTTCTCCGAACCTTGTCATGTAAACAGTGGCGAACAATAAGTTATGCCCGGTCGTTGTTCTATCGATTAGCGGATCGGCAAAGAAGGAAATTAGACCGGACGTAGTATGTCCGGTTATCCTATGCTTTGTATATTCGATATAGTTACTTTTAGGTGGGTTGGTATATGCCAATGCGATTAAGGCTAAAACTAAGATTAATTTCCTCATTCTTTTGCTCCTCCTTGTGTTCGTGGAGTTATATTGCCCTGATTTACTGAGAATATGCAAAAACCTCCATCAAATTAATGACGGAGGTTTTTCTTGCTCAAAGTGCTAAAATTAAAAACTTCCCAAACATCCATAGACCGCCCAATAACACCGAGCCACCAAGTATCTGTGCCTTAGCCGCCTGACCTTCTTTCGTATCCGCTATAGGTTCAGGAGCAACCACGATATCCTTTATCTCCTTAGTTTCTCCTGCATCAGTCGTTAAATGCTTCCTGACATTGCCTATCAACTTCTCAAGGTTTTCATTATCTTTAAAGTGCTTTCCAATCTCAACCTCAACTTCATCCGTTACACCTTCGGCTGTGACCGTTCTTCGATACTTGAAAATGTCCTTATCGTACTTTCCGTTATTACCAACTCCTTTTATTTTACCTTGTACATACTTACCGATTCTATCTAATCCCCCAAGACTTGCGAGTTGCATATCCGGTTTAGTAGCTACGATTATTTCTCCCCTTGGTAGCACGTTGTTCCACTCTTTTAATGTCGCATAGCCCAACTCTGGATTTGATTCCAGCCAGAACATTCCGTTGCTATGCGGATAGAGATAAAATATGAACGCGTGAGGGCTGAGGATGGTCTGTGGTGTTGTAGCTTGAGCCTTGAAGGGGTTTATAAGGGATATGCCGACCAGGATCATTAGGATGGATATGGCGAGTGTACATCGAATGGTAGACTTGCGTAGAACTAGGAACATATTAATTACCCTCCTTCAGATCCCAATTCCTATCGGTTATAGATAACTCGATACCTAATACCCTTTTGCATTTATCACAAACCGCTTCAATCCCGAACGACTTACCGATTACCTTATCGGAGTTTCCGGCGTAAACGACCTCGTCATTTATAATTTCTGATCCGATTAACACAATGCCACTTCCACATAAACATTCTAAAACTTGATTCATTTTGCGATCACACCTCCAACTTTGTCTTTAATTCTTCTAGGTATTCCAGAAGTTGCTCTATGGTTTCTTTATCTGGTGGGGAAATCCTCAAAAGAGTATTCAGTTTGGCAAACATTACAATCATCTTCCAATGCCATATTTCGGCAGTAATCCTACTCTTGATCACCCCGACAATTGGTTTTTTCACACGAAACACCTCACCTTAAATAATCTTCAGGATCTACAGTTTTTCTGCCAATCCTGATTTCAAAGTGTAAATGCGGACCACTAGAATTCCCGCTACTTCCAACTTCTGCAATCTTATCACTTCCAAGCATCATGTCTCCCTCTTTAACCACGACCTTAGAGCAATGACCGTAAAGCGTTTCCCATCCGTTTCCGTGGTCAACAATTACAGCTAATCCATAGGCATCCATTACGCCAATCTTCTTAACCTTACCCTGACGACTAGTCTTGATCAAATCCCCAGCCTTACCCGCAATATCAATCCCATGATGATCTTCGCCTTTGTATTCCTGAGTTACCTTCCCACTAAGGGGCCGATCAAACTTTGCATTTCCCAATACCCTCTCTAATATTCCTTGATAACCTACGGATGGATTCGGAGATTCTCCCGACCCAACGATGTCGTTAATGGTGTTCCTCCCGTTAGTATAGGTAGTTGCTATAGAATGTAAATCCGTAGTCGCCTGAGTAATATGTGGACCCATGGTGCCAACTACGGTTAATGCTATCCCTGCGTAAAATAAATACCTAACAATGTGTTTCGAGCTTGGCATTGTTATTTCTACAAATACCCTTGTTAGGACGTATAAAGCGGATAGGCGTATTAGGTCGGCAATCATTTAGGCCACGTTCCCTTACTGACTGATTCGGCGGCTCCCATGAATCCGGTCAATGAGCTTATGGCTAATACTGCCAATGTGGCCATAGCAAAGATGTTGATGAATATCTTGAATCGTCCATAGCCGAATATATCTAATCCAAGCCCAAATATGAATAATCCTGCTGCAACCTTGAGGACTAGATACATATTCTGTAGAGCAATTTCAGCAGGACTCATTACGTCAACCCCTTTCGCCTTACTTCCTCCCTCTTAATAAGTACGATTCTCCAACATAAATCCCTTAATTTATCAATGGTGTAAAATTCTAGTCTGATATTCTTCTTTCCCAATAACTCCTTGTATAACTTTTCCTTAATCTTTTCGTATGATTCTGTGGTTACTACCATCAAGGATAGATACTGGTCAGTGGCAAATGTGTCGAATAGCTCTGAATATCTCTTATCCCAAGAATTAAAAGACTCATTTATCTGGAACTCTCCAAAGCTAAAGATGTCCCCATATACCTTGTGGTTCATTACTCCATAGCAATCGGGGATAGGGAAGGATTTGTCTTGCTCATAGAACTTCCTGTTCTCCTGCTTGAAGTAGCTGAGCGATTGAATACCATAGCTATCCAATGCTTTCATGTGCCACGCAACATAAATCCAAGACTTTCCTATTCTGTGCTGAATTTGGTCCGGCCTTTTCTCATCGTAAAGATAGAACCAGTCTGGCATGTCAGACCATAACATCTTTACCCGGCGAATCAACTTAGATTTTTCAAGTCTTTGCGTACACCTGTGACTCATCTCTCTTGAGACATTCCAGAACTCAAGCAAATGGATTTGTTCCTGCGACAAGACGCTGCAAGCTTCTAGATGAGTCAGGACTCGTTGATCTCGTTTGCGTCCGTTGGCGTGGGTAGTTGGGTTCATGGTCGTATACCTCTCCTTCTATGTCGTGATAGGGTAGGGGGATTTGTGGTAGTTGAGACATGAGTTCGCGGAATAGTTTTGGATGCTTCGCTTTAGATGGAAAATAGGGAACCTGAATTTCAACCTCTTGATCGAACTTATAGATGGCGCGACCGGGTATCTTTGGCAAATGCGCTGCCCGAACACTGTCGAGGATAATCATGCTGTTCGTGGGGTCTGCGGTCCTGAAGCATATCCTTGCTTCAAACTGACTCTTGAACTCGCTAAATTCGTTTGCGCTACCCCATGCCTTTGCGCTCGGGCGTTGTGTCGCTGCCCATACATAGATCCCCTGTGAACGATATTTGCGTACCGCTTTAATCATGAGTTTTCTACAATATTTGTTTTCGCCAAGATCAGTCACTTCATCTGCTACCACAACTATAAAAGGGAGTTTGTATCCCAACGACCGGTACTCAATAATGTTATTAGCCTTACCTCCAATTAAGTTTTGCCTTCTCTCGTTTTCCTCATCAAGCATTACGAGCAGTTGAAGTATTTCGTCCATGTCGTGAACCCATATTGCTCCGTATTCCTCGAAGTATTTGAATTCCTTAATCTTGGGGTCGATGATGCAGACGATAACGTGCGGATTGAGTAGGTCCGTATTTAGTCGTAGGAGGCTGTAAATTGCTCCGTGGAATAGAACTGACTTACCGCTACCCCTAAGGCCACCAGTTAGGATTGTAACCAGTTCAGCTAGGTCTATGATGATTGATTCATTTGCGCTTTTTCCCAGAAGAATGGGAAGGTTCTTTTTCTTCAGATGAGGGATTGGGTCGAAGGAGTAGGCGAATGATTTTTCGATGGCAATGTTTGAGATGGTCATATAAACCGCTTCTCCATTGCGTTCAATCTCACAGGAACCTCCTATAGCTGTGGAAAATGTACTTTCTTTGCTTTTAAATTCTGAATAATCTATCCCGGGTGGTAAATTGATCACTAACAACCATGTCTGTTTCAATTTTGGACGCACTTTAATCCAACGGACTATTCCTTGGATATTTAAGTTTTCAGGAAGATTAGGCTTCATGTTTTTCTTTTCTTTTGGAGAGAGCAAGGTTCGCTTGAATATAAATGGTTTCATGGGTGCGTTTTTGTAGAGAATTTCTATGCAGTCCCACACTAATGATGGTATCTCTTCCGAGGGGCCACGATAAATAGCTCGCATAGCACTTTCCTTTAGAGTAGTGGCGAAATCATCATTGTATTTCATTCAACGTTTAACGCCATCCTTTCAACGTCTTAGTAAACGTTTGATGATTATCAATACTCAACGATGTTTGTCTTATATTCCTGTTAAATTTAGACAAAAAAGAACCAGACATATCATGTCCGGCTGAATATACGTTTCCATAGTGGCTTATTGCGTTGTTGTTGCTCTTTTTTTATGTCGTTCAGGTGTTGTAGTACCTCTCGATCCCTGTTCTCTACGTCCTTACGTCCATCCTCGACCTTCTCATGGAGTCCTGTGAGTTCTTTATTGAACTCTGCCCTCATATCACCGAGTTCCTCTTGTAGTTGAAGGATAATTAGTTTTTGTTTAGTAAGTTCTTCAAGTAAAACATGACGAATACTATGCACTAAATCTTCTTGTTGTACTACTTTTGTTTTGTTATTTTCCATTAAATCGGTTACTGTGTTATCGACAGGAACTCCATAAAGGCTATCCAAGGCATCGACAATCTGTGAATGATCCATTTTATCGGTATAGCATTTTGAAATGAACTGAATTAATTCTATGGTTTGCTGAGAATATTTCCTATGCCTTCCCTCCCCTGAAGATACAGAAAAGTAGGGTTCGTACTTATCCCTATAAAACCTTGTTAGGCTTTCGCTCACTCCGGCTAATTTGGCACATGTTTTAAGTGTGTAGTCCGTATTAATTCCTCCTACAGATAGAACTTCTCATACTTGGATTTTCTATCGTCCTTCTTTGTTAAATCCTTTTTATTTTTAATTTTTTTAGTTAAATTTGTATTAGTAGTATGTGTATTAATAGTTGCGGTTTTCTCGTTTGCGGGAAAGCCGTTTGCGGGAAAGCCGTTTGCGGTCGGAGTGGTTGGGTCCGTTGGGTTTGGTATCTCGTTAATGAGATAAACCATAGTTCCCCACTTCCCCGATTCTCCTCTTTCCTGTATTCTGGTTATGTATCCAAATTCAATTAGCTCCTTAATTCCACTAGCTATTTTTTCCCGTCCATCTTTCCTTGATCTCTTCTCTAGTTCGCTCATATGAAGAACCCAGTCGTCAGGCAAGCTTAATAGATAAGCCATTATCCCCCTGGCCTTAAAGCTTAATCCCTCTTCCTGCATGATATCCTTGGCGATCATTACGTAAGGATTTTCTCTATCTTTGTTTTTGCGTAAAATAGTCTTCTGCCTTTTCTCTTGCATTAAAAAAACTCCTGTCAAGCCAAATTAAAGGATGACAGAAGCAAGAATGTGTTTTATACTAAATTAAAGCACATATAGATTCCTGTCGGGGGCCTCTTCGAACAATCACTTTGGCGGTGGGTAGTTCGGAGGGGTCTTTCCTTTTCTCCCTAATTCGACAGGTTCAATCCATTATCCTATCTAGCTGAAAAAATAAGTAACAAACTCATACAAATACTGAGGGTCAAGTATAGTCAGTTCGTCATCCACTACTATCCACTTGAAATATCCTTGCAAATCCTTTTCAATAATCATTCGCAAAACTTCCTTTCACATTCATGATACAATATCTCTCCTTTGGATTAAGGGGGTAGATAAAACCATAATTACGACTATATATTTCCTTATATTCATAAATGTGCAAAGAAAAGCGAGTATCCGTTACATTACGATTGGATACTCGCTAAAATATTCTATTTTGACTTCATTTTCTTTATCGACTCCAGGAGTTCGCGGAGGAAAATTGGGTCAATTTGTTCTGCATGTAAGTCCTTTGCCAACATAGCGTATGGCAAGCTTTCCTGTTTGGCGAAGAACTCTATTACATCATCTGGTATATCAACGTTATTTAACTCGGTTAGTTTGCGTAGGGACATGATGTTGTTGTCCAGGAGGTATGCTGAGTCGACTCCCAACGCCTTGGCT
>Ga0209728_1001227_pt1 | contig 16422 bp, 36 predicted proteins | sample RifGroD1_FD_183997 | JGI IMG/M metagenome (GOLD analysis project Ga0209728, IMG submission 183997) | Groundwater microbial communities from Rifle, Colorado, USA - Groundwater D1 (SPAdes) (version 2) | ecosystem: Environmental > Aquatic > Deep subsurface > Groundwater | place: Rifle, Colorado... | reverse complement strand
ATCTGCATTTCACCCCTCCTCTGTCATAAATGTGTCATGGTTTAAGGTATTAACCATTGATTGTCTTTTATGAATGGTAATATATGTTTGACATTATACACTCTATTGGTGTATACTTAGAGTATAAGCTAGTGAGGTGATACGGTGAAAAGAATTGATTTGTATGTTACGGAAGATCAAAATGAATGGCTAATTGAAAAGTCAAGGGAACACGGCCTATCTGGTAAGTCGGAACTCTTGAGAAGGATACTAGATAAGGAAAGGCAGTGGTCCAGGATTCGGAAGGAAAGGTGCATGAACGAATCACCAAAATTTGATAAGGAAAAGTATATAGAACACTTTAAGGATAATTATAAGGATATTGGAAAGAAGGAGGAGTAATTATGTGTGTTAAGACCTGCCTATGTAATCATTGCCACAAAAAGAAAACCTGTACTGATTGCGTTTATTTTTGCGGTTGGGATCTAAAAGTTGATTGTCTGATAGATGGAGTTACGCTATGCGATAATTTTGAGAAGGTATAAAGCCTTCTCTTTTTTATCTCCAAAACCTCCAACCCTTCTTCTCATTCTTCTTCTGTATCTCTCTAAGCGTTTCCATCAAAATCAAATCTCTCTCTTTACTCCCATTAATCAGTTCATCTACCTTACTTTCTAACCTCTCTATAGCATTATCCCTGCGCGCTCTAGCTCTTCATGCATAACCCCTCTTATAGTCTCTACAACATCTATTTGAGGGGTTTCCTGCACTACTGGCGTTGTATCTACTTGCACACCAAATCTATTCTCTAACACTTCAATTATTTGCGCTTCATCCATGTTCTGCTTATATAACTTACTGATCAATGCGAGTATTTCAACGGTTGATTCTTCATCGTACTTTGTATTGCGACCTTCGCCGGATGTAGTGAAGTATTGGAGATAGCGATCTTTGTAGAAGCGAGCTGTGCTTATATTTATGCCCGCCTTATCTGCACATGATTTGAGTGTTACATACAATTGAATCAATCCTGTCTAGTTAATGATTTTTTATATCGTTCCTTGAAGTCGATTAAGTTCATTAGCTCTATATTATCCTGAGTTTCCGGCAAAGTCTCTCCACACTCTGTACATTTAAACTCTTCTTCAGCCCATTGCATTCTCATCCAATTATGTTCACATGTCATATTAACACAACTCCTTATCATAGCAATCTACATATTCCATAAGTTCCTTTTTTAGTCTGCGTCTAGTATCGCGTTGCATAATCTTCTTTACATCACACTTTACCCGTTCTTTCTTATATGCTCCATCCCAACACAAGTCCATCCAACTTGTACTCCATCTAAAGTGAACTTTATCTCTCATGTTCTCATTTTCACCGCCCGTTCATATACTCTGTATTATATCGAGTTCGGCAGGTGTTGACTAGCTTAGTAGTTATCCACCGTATCCCCAAGCAATCCGGTAAGAGGGGAAGGAAACGTTTAGAATACCCCCCTTACTCTACTAGAAATCTCTCATTTGAGGTAAAATCTAGCGAGTAAGGGGGGTAACAAGGTTTAATCCGTCCAATCGGGTATAGGATTACGCCAAGTCTCGTTAATACTTGCTTTCGCAACATGTTCTACACTCTCAAGATCGTCCAAGAGGTTACACCAAAAGATGTATGTGACCATGCCCCACACCGAATTAAGTTGACTAAGGGTTAGTATCTATGTACTTCCTTGACAACCAACCACACCTGACCGTTAAGGCCGCCATCGCCTAAACACGGAGTCTACAGCATAACGAGCAATACCTAGTCCGTGTCGGGAGTTTATTTTGAAGGGGCCCCCAACCCCGTATAGTTTAAAGTGTGCTTATACTTCCACTGGAATAACAAAAGCGACAAACTCCTGTGAGCCTGTCGCATATATCCAAAATTTCACACTTGAATTAAATTAGCCTATAGCTTATACTTAAATCAAGTAGTTCTTCCTGGTGTTTGCAGGGAGATCACAGAAGCTCTTGACGGGTCCAATCGTCGAGGGCTTTGTTTATATTCAGTTGTTAATTTATTAATTAGCTATATTATATCAGGAATTAACAGCATTGTCCATAGGTAAAAGAACGTATGTTTCATATTCTATCATCCATTTGGGGTCAACAAATACCAAGCTATCCATGATGATCCATTTAAAAAACCCCCTTAAATCTTTTTTAATAATCATATTGTAAATCCCCCCCCCCGGAAACCGTCTTTGACTCGTACACTTCTCTAGTCACGATTCTTTTCCCTTTGTAATTTTATTGTAATTACCGACTAAAGGCGCAAAAAAAGGTTAGTATCCGACTTTTTGAGCGGACACTAACGAAATAACGACGTTTAGGAAGATGTCATTTTCTTAATTGTTGTCAGTAGATCCCGAAGAAATTCGGGGTCTATGTTTTCTCTGTGGAGATCCTTGGCAAGTTTAGCATAAGGCAAGCTCTCCTGAGTAGAAAAAAACTCTATAATGTCTGGTGGCAATTCTGCCTGGTTAAGCTCAACTAATTTCCTTAAACTCATATTGGTGTTGTCAATCAAAAAAGCCGGGCTTACATCCAGTGCTTCGGCTACCTTTTCCAATGCTTTGATTGACATATTGGACTTACCATTCTCAGCATCGCTCAAATAAGATAGCGAAAGCCCTGTCCTTTTATGAAGCTCCGTCAAGGAAATCTTCCTAACCGTTTCCCTAACGTATTTGATTTTAGAATTATAATTCATTCTTAACCTCCTTTCTTTAATGAAACTCTTCTTAGTGTACCCTATAATGTTCGAAAATATCGTAGCAATTCCTCTTATGTAATATCGAATACTTTTAAAAATAGTGTTGACATATTCGAATGGGTCGAATATAATAAAGACAGTTAAACAAACTAAACCCAAAAGAAAGCCATATTTTTTTATCTAAGTGGTTCGATATATGTGAAGAAAGGATGTGAAATCATTGTCAATTGGGGGCCAAATTAGATCGTACCGAAACCTTAAGGGTTGGTCATTAGAAGAACTTGGCAAACGTGCAGGACTAGCAAAGTCCACTCTGTCCGAGATTGAAAACGAAAAGCACCTGCCAAGCATTAGGGGATTAGAACGAATCGCAAGTGCATTAGGGGTCGATATGGACTATCTACTAAAGAAGTAAAGGAGAGATAACCATGAGCAAAACTGATATTGATTGCCAATTCAAAGATGTGTGTACTGGTGAATGTTTTGATATTCCTCCATGTAGTTGTCTTGAGTGCAAAACAGAATGCACATGGGAAAACGACGATTGCCCAAAATTTGACGAAGACGAATGTGACTGCCCCGGATGCACTGCACAACGGATGCTTCAAATCAGCGAAGTAAAGGAGAGATAACCATGGAAAATCAAGCAAAGAGTCCTAGGAAATTCAAAGTTGGTGACATAGTTAAATCATCACGAGGGATAGGTATTGTCGGATGGACAAAAAACGAGTGTATGAGCATCAAAGAAGAGGATGGACTATTGGGCCTCGATTTACAGACTGGCAGTCGTGGGTTTTTGAGTCCTGTAAAAGATGAAGACTGTGAAAAAAGTTCACTGAAAGAAATCATTTCTTACTACGAAAGTAAGACCAAGGAAGCTAACACCAAAACCCAAGAGTATGCCAATAGGTTAAGGAACTATGAAGCTATACAAAAGGAAAACAGACTCCTAAAAGAGCTTCTTGTCAGATATTTTTGTGAAGAGGAGAGATAACCATGAAAAATCTAACTAACGATCAAATCTTATCCGTTCTATCACTAACCAAGCAAAGCCCTGAATTATTCAAAGCAGTATCGCTCATGAGTCTTCCATACGGTTATTCGATAGATATTCACTCCGTAGAAAATGTCCCAGTACACAAATGCCTTAACGACATACACTGCATTTTTCCAGACCTTGAATATAGGGGAGCGGAAGTATTCAATCATGACGATGGGACATATAGCGTACACCATAGATACTCGCAACTCACCCTGTACATCGACAAAGCACCTGGGCAAGAAGAAACGCCCCCCACTGACATGGAGAGCGAAAAGGAAATAACTCATCTCAATAATACCACCGAAGAAGAGGTGAGAGCAATTGTATAGATACGAAATCACGCTCAAGGTAACAATTGAGCAGGCAGGACTTGAATATATTGTCTATCCAGTTATCATGCGTTGCACTAATACATCAGACCGGAGAGTTGTAGAGCAAGCAGCAAAGCACAGGTATATCCGGGAGAATTGGGGATCTATTAAGGATGTTGAGATAGCTAGAACATCAGTGAGAGTGGAGGGAGTAGCATGAGGGAAATTAAGTTTAGGGCATGGAATAAAGTCAACAAAACCATGTATACAGATGCGGTAAATAATTGCAAAGACACATTTGACATGATTTTGAAGCATCCTCAAGTTTATGAGGTTATGCAATTCACCGGACTCAAGGATAAGAACGGAACCGAGGTATACGAGGGCGATATAGTTTCAGCTTTTGATGGAGTAATTAAAGCTAAAATCATATATGACCATTGCGGTTTCAGCTTTGAATGGATAACAGGGAGAACATCCGCTATAAGAGGGTGCAGGGATGAGCCTATATTCCGGAATATATCTGTAATCTTTGAAGTCATTGGCAATATCTATAACAACCCCGAACTTCTCAAAGGAGGTACACCCAATGAATAACCTCCATCCTATCTTCCAATCCATCATAGACGGAACATTCCGCATACCTCAAAAAGCTCACAAGGTAGTGAGCAATGAGGAATATTACGAACTTCACGAGTCGAGAGATGAGCTCAAGGAATTGAATAATGATTATGAAAGGGTGAGTGCTTGATGAATTGGTTAGAAAACATTGAACTTGAGGAAGTGGAAACAATGTTCACCGAGGAAAACGAGGAGCAACTCAAAGAGCGTTTCAAGATAAAAGACCTCTCCTCTCTCAATTGGGCATTACGCAAACTCAAGGTTGTAGAAAAAGCCTACAACGCAGACAAGGCCCTATGGGATGAGGAAATAGCAAGGCTAACAAAGTGGTTCAACAAACAATCAGAGGGCCACAACAACGCTACTATGTTCCTAGAAGGGCTTATAAGCGAGTATGCAAAGGCACAGAGGGTAATTGATCCTAAGTGGAAACAAAAGACCCCACATGGGCATGTAGGCTTTCGTAAGGCGAAGAAATTCAACTATGGGGATGAGGAAAAGCTCGTTCAATACTTAGCTGATAATGGCATGAGTGAATATGTCAAAGTCGTGAAATCTCCTATTAGGTCAGAGTTGAAGAAAGTCTTAACCATAGTTGAGGGTAAGGCAATCTTTACTAGCACAGGTGAGGTATTACCAGAAATCGTGGTAGAGGAAACCGAAGACGTGACCATTAAGTTGGAGGTGTGAGCATGAGCATATACGACTATCTAAAAAAGTACTTTACTTATCATTCAGACGGAACTCTAACAAGAACGGACAGAAAGAACTCTAACGGATCTTGCGATAAGGACGGCTATTTGATTATAAAAATAAAAGGCAAGCAATACAAGGCTCATAGAATTGTGTACGCATTATTTAACGGGCGGTTCCCCGATGGAGAAATAGACCACATAAATAGAAACAGGGGGGATAACAGGATAGAAAATCTGCGAGTAGTTAGTAGGGTGGAAAACGTAAGGAATACTACGAAAAAGATAAACAAAGATACGGGAGTTGTCGGAGTTTATTTAGACAATACTCCACAATTGCACAAGAAATATGTGGTTAAGACCGGAAAAGAATGCTTTAGATTTTACACATTAAGCGAAGCTATCGAGAAAAGGAGTAGTTTAAATGAATGTATATAGCAAATTACTTACAGTACAGCAGAAGTTAAAATCACCAAAAAATCAATTTAACTCCTTTGGAAAGTACAATTATCGAAGTTGTGAAGATATCCTCGAGGGCTTAAAACCTTGTCTTGATGAAGTAAAAGCGGTTGTAATTATTTCAGATGAAGTAATTTTCATAGAAGGAAGGTTTTATATTAAGGCTACTGTAAGGTTTATAGATTCTGAAACTGAACAGCTTATTGAGAATTGTGCTTACGCAAGGGAAGAGGCAGAGAAAAAAGGTCAAGATTCTGCTCAGGTTACTGGGAGCGTGTCGAGCTATGCACGCAAATACGCCTTGAATGGATTGTTCTGCATAGATGATACAAAGGATTCTGATGCAACAAATAAACATGATGATAAGCCGGGACCTAGCGCAACAACTAATAAAACTTCACGGCAGAACAACAATTCAACAAAGGCCGATGGAACTTGTTCTGGGTGTTCAAATACAATAAATCAAGCAGTTAAGGCATTCTCAGAAAAGCAATTCGGAAAAGCGTTATGCATGACTTGTCAGAAAAAACAACAACAGGGGGCTAAATAAATGAATTCAGTAAATTTATGCGGAAGATTATGCCAAGATCCTGAATTGATGTACTCAAAAAGTGGAGTCGCAGTTTGTAGATTTACCCTAGCGATAAACAGACCTTTCTCGAAAGAAAAAACAGCAGATTTTCTCCCTTGCATATGTTTCAAAACTCAGGCTGAAAATGTAGCAAATTTTTTGGAAAAGGGCAGAGAAGCGGCTGTGACCGGATCAATTCAAACTTCATCATGGGAGAAAGATGGAGTTAAGCACTACAAGACAGAGATTCTTGCGGATCGCGTGGAGTTTATCGGAGGAAAGCAACAACAACAAAACAACAACTCATTAGGGCGAGAAGTAGACGAAGATCCGCCTTTCTAGTCTCATGGGGAGTATATCTCCCCTTCCTATTTACCTAACGATTGGACAAGTTTGAGAAAATAATAATAAGGAGTGACGATGTTTTGCATACAATTTCATTCAAACTTATTTGCTCATGCGGTAACGAAATGGAAGGATCGTTTTTCGAGGGGGATAACATGGAAAAACTGCATTGCTCTAAGTGTGTAAAAGTTTGGGAAATTAAAAGACCAATAAAATAGTAAGGAGTGATCTTGTGTATTACGATTTAAAATTACCATATCGTATAGCGGCGGCCGCAAAAGTGGCCATTGATGAGGATGGCGAGGGAACAGAGGCATATGTAAGGATTAGTTTCGACAACTGCAAAAACGACATTACTAACGAGCAATACAGCCAGATACACGAAGAACAAAGGGAGGATGTTGCTGAAATGCTAAAGGTTGATGTTGAATATGTTTTTTGCATTAGCGGTGAAGAGTATGAGGCTAACACGGATGAAGAGGAGGAAGATTAAATGAAAATTTACGTCAACGACAAATATGCCATAACATCAGACCCGGACCAATTCATAATATCCATACGCAGCACGTACAAGAGCGATCAGAAGGACACTGACACAAAGAAGGGAGCAAAGGCAGGGGATGAGCTTCTAAAGCCTCTAGCATACGTTCACACGCTTAGACAATGTTATAGGTATTTGCTACTACGCCAGGTAAGAGAAAGCGATTGCGAAGGATTTAAGGCTGTAATGATAGAGGTTGAGAGGATAGAAAAAGAGTTGAGGGATGCAATAAATATTTAAGGAGTGGATCTTATGAAAACATGGGAAATGATTAAGGAGCTAACTGAAAATCCTAAAAAAAGATTCAAGTACAATACTGGATCCGAATCAGGAATTGTTGCAAATGTTCAAGGGGAAATAATGGTTATTGAGTGCTCTAGTAAGCCACATAAACCAAATGAATTAGTCCTGCATCGTGGATTTATGATTATTGATTGGGAATTAGTTCGCGAACCAGTGGATTTTATTACCGCCATAAATAGCAATAGACCAATAAGTAGTAGTAACGGTAATTGGACTCGCTGCACCCCTGAATGGATACTTAAACAGGGCCCCTGGTTAACTCTAGGAGATATAAATAGTAAGTGGTACATCGAATAATCCTTTTTATTTTTTATCCCTCTCCAAAAACTACCCTAACCTACATCCTATGTAGAGAGTAAGAGAGTAGAACGAGATTGAGAAAATAAAGTTGGGCAAAAAAGTAGGGAGTGTATTACTCCCTACTAGCTACCTTCTTATGTGCTTTATACTTTCTTAGAAAATCCTTCAAGATATTGTTTAGCTGCTGACTAAACGAACGATCCTCTTCTTCTGCTATCTTGGCTATAGCATCGTTAACATCTTCATCAATCGAAATTGATGTCTTGACCTTCTTCATTTTCAACCCTCCCTTTACTTGATTGTAGCATAGAAAAACACTATAACTATTAGTATATTCAAGGGTATTCAAAAGTATTCCTATGTAGTATAATAAGGTAAGAGAAAAGTTTTGGAAAGGAGTAAATTATGGCAAAAGTAAAAACCTCTATTTCGCTTGATCCCGAGTTGTACGAAAAGCTAATAAATAAAGCACAGGAACAAAAGAGATCATTCTCTCAACACATTTCTTATATTGCGGAAACGAGCAAGGATGCAACTAAAGATAAGGAGTAAAGAATGGCAAAAGATGCTTACTATTTCTCTCACGATAGCAACGCAAAAGACGATCCAAAGTGCGTAATGCTCATAGAGCAACTAGGGCTAGAGGGATACGGAATATACTGGGTGCTAATCGAAATGCTAAGAGATCAACCAGAGTACAAATATCCTTTATCCTTAATCCCTGCAATATCGAGAAGGTACAACACGACTAGTGAGAAGATGAAAACCGTCATCGGCAACTATGGATTATTTACAGTGGATGAGAATGATTTTTTTAGTCCGGCTCTTATGAAAAGGATGGAATTCTATGAGTATAAGAAGGAAATCGCAAGGGCAGCAGGGAGAAAATCAGCACAAGTAAGGGCTTTAAACGCTAGTTCAACGGACGTTCAACCGACGTTAAGCGATGGTTCAACTAGTAAAGTATATGTTAGTACAGAAGAACAGAGTAGAGAAGATAAGATACCATACGCTGAAATAGTTACCTACTTAAACTTTGAGACATCATCTAAGTACAAGTCAACAACAGCAAAGACAAGGGATTTGATAAAAGCAAGATGGAACGAAAAATTCACTCTTGATGACTTTAAAAGCGTGATTGATAAAAAAGTAGCAAGTTGGGCGAATACCGATATGGATAAATTCCTCAGACCTGAAACATTATTTGGCACAAAGTTCGAAGGATATCTTAACGAGAAAACAGTGGACAGGCCATTAAGAGGCAGAATCGGGGTAACGGAAGGCGAGGGGGCCGGAGAAAGAAGGCCGGATATGTAATGGAGAGCAAGGAGTTAAAAGAGATACTAGGCCAATCGGCAAGAGAAATCATAGCAGCCGGATTGAATCTTAGTCCTAATAAATCGGGTATGATCTTATGCCCTCTACATTCAGAGAAAACTCCTTCAATGTCTTGGTTTAAGGATGGCCTAATGTGGAGGTGTCACGCTTGCGGAGAGAAGATCGACATCTATCGTTACTACACAGAGTTTGAGGGAATGAGTTTTATCCAAGCAAAGGAGAGATTGATGGATTTAACGGGTCAAACATCATTACAAGTCTTTGAACCAACGAACAGGGCAACGAAGAAAGAGTATAGCTTGCCAAAGATAAGCACAAGGCAGTTATCTCAAAAGGCAATTGATTTAATGGCAATACGGAAGATAACAAAGGAGACTCTGGAATCGTGGGGAGTTAAGGAGTCAGCATGGAATGGATCAAATGTCTACGTATTTCACTACTACAGAAAGCTGTTGTCTGATTTGATTCATGTTACTTATAGGGAAATAAAGCCTGGTGGATTCAAGGGAGGATGCGAAAAGAACACCGAGCCAATTTTGTGGGGAATGTGGAAAACGGTAACCGATAAACCTCTTGTCATTACAGAGGGGCAACCTGATGCAATGGCGGTATGGCAAAGCGGATATAAGAATGTAGTAAGCGCACCAAGCGGAGCAAATAACCTTACATGGATAGAAACCTGTTGGGAGTGGTTAAAGGGCAGAGAGATCATAGTTTGGGCCGACAACGATAAACCGGGGTTAGAGTTTGCGGAGAATATCAGGACGCGACTTAAAAACGTAAAAGTGATTGTGGCAGATAAGTTAAAGGATGCAAACGAAGTTCTTTATAAGTATGGTCCAGAGAAGGTACTCGAAACAATACAGAGAGCAATAAACGAAATGCCAAGCGGAATGTTAGATATGGCTCATGTTGAGTACGCAGCAACAGCAGACGATGGAATTGAGACAGGTTTTTACGGTTATGACAGCTATGTGGGGGATTGGAAAGAGAAAGATTTAACCGTTGTATTCGGCAGGAATGGAGAAGGTAAGACAACTTTTATTAGTCAGGTTATAGCCCATTGCATAGAGAGACAAGTTAAGACATTCCTCTATTCTGGGGAAATGAGCGAGTACAAAATTCAAGATTGGCTTTATAAGCAAATAGTAGGCAATAAGAAAGAATACATGGACCAAGTGCAAACCAAGTACAAAATCATTGAAGTGATTAAGCCGGAGATCATTAAGCGGATTAAGGAATGGCACGAAGGACTATTTTACTTATTCGACAGGAAAGAGGAAAGCGTCGCAAACGACTTGGACAAGTTCTTTGAATTGATGGAGTTGGCTGCAAGGAAGTACGGAGTAAAGCTATTTATCATTGACAACCTAATGTCAAAACTTGAGGAGAAAGCAGACAGCCTAAACAGCGATCAAGCGAACTTCGTTCAGAGATGTAAGTTTTTCGCTATTAATAACAAAGTGCACATGGTCCTAGTATGCCACCCGAATAAAATAAAAGGCGAACTTACTGGAGAAGAAGGGAACCTTGAAAAAACGGACATATCCGGCAGTAACAATATCCCAAATAAAGCAGACAACATAATTGCAGTAGAAAGAGTTTGGGCCGAGGGTGGGTGTGATGCTCTCATAACAAGTCTGAAAGATCGGGAAGTAGGGCAGCGCAAAGTATTCAAGTTCTACTTTAGCCAGAAGACATTGAGGTTTTTCAATGGCAGCACAAACGAGCGCAAGAAATATGGTTGGGAAGAGATTATTGAGAGAGAGAAGGCAGCGCAGGAAGAATTGCCATGGAATTGAGGGGGTGATGAGAAACGGAAATGTCAGACGATTATTTTATAAAGATTGTGAAAAAGATAATAAAACTAATCTCTACGAGAGATCCGCAGGAACACGAAAGGATAGCAAGGGAGAGGATTTGATGAACTACTGGGATTGCGCTAGAACAGTGCTACCACTTAGCAACTGCTTAAAACGCCATTACGCCTGTGTAATAGTGTCAGGGGGAATGATTATAGCAACAGGATACAACAAGAGCTTAGAGGGATGTACTACGTGCGCTAGAGAAGGTATTACACACAATGTTGGTGACTATGCGGAATGTCGGAGCGTACACGCAGAACAAATGGCACTACTGACAAGGATAGAAGCATATCAAGAGGCTGAACTCTACCTAGTTTGTGATAAAGACCCGGACCCTACACCTTGCCCGATATGCAAAAGGATGATGGATTTTTGCGGAGTTAGGTTACGGAGGGAATCGGATGGGTAATGCACACTAATTCCAGTAAAAAGAAAGAAGGTGATGCCTTATGTTAAATGAGAAAAAGCTAACACATTTTAGTTTATTCTCTGGCATTTGACCGGGGGAATTGATTTGGCTGCCGAGTGGGCAGGCTTTGAGACTGTTGGGCAATGTGAGTTTGCAGATTATCCAACTAAAGTATTGGAAAAGCATTGGCCTAACGTGCCGAGATGGAGGGATATTAGGGATGTTACAACAGAAAGTATTGAAGAAAAAATTGGATTACGAACAATTGACCTGGTTAGTGGGGGATTCCCTTGTCAGCCGTTTAGCCTTGCCGGAAAGCGAGAAGGAAAAGGGGACGAGCGTTATCTCTGGCCTGAAATGCTTAGAGTCGTATCAGAACTCAAGCCCTCTTGGGTTATTGGTGAAAATGTGCCTGGAATCATCAATATGGCACTCGAACAAGTGTGTTCTGACCTGGAAAACGAAGGCTATGAAGTCCAACCGTTTATTGTTCCTGCTACAGCAGTCGAAGCTCCCCACCAAAGAAAACGTGTCTTTATTGTGGCCCACTCCAACGGTGAACGGAAATTACAATCGCAAGGGGCTATCGAGGAATTCAGGGGACGGATTAGCAACAGCGGTGAGAATGTGGCCAACGCCAACAGCAAGGGATTACAAGGGGGGGCGAAATCCGGAAACATTAGCAGCGAAAGGACGAAAACCGTCCAACAGCCTTCCGGATGCTGTAAGAGCGGAGGAAGATGGGAAATTGAACCCGACGTGGGTAGAGTGGCTAATGGGGTTCCCTCTAGGGTGGACCGACTTAAATGCTTAGGAAATGCCGTAGTACCACAACAAATCTATCCAATACTACAAGCCATAGCAGATATAGAGAATAAACTCACATAAGGAAGTGAGAAAATGTACACCTTTTATATTTCCCCCGAAGACTACAAAACAGCAGAACAAAACGGAATAAGCCCGGGAACCCTAGAGCAGCGCATAAGGGGTTTAGCCTGGGATATGAAAACAGCAACAACAAAACCACCTAGACAGCAGATACCCATTCTTAAGGAGTGGCGAGAAAGAGCAGAGAAAAACGGCATATGCTACGAAACACTACGAAAGAGAATCAACAAGTGGGAATGGGAAGTAGAGAGAGCTATTACTCAACCCCTGATAGACAGGAGAAAGAACCTATCAGAGATCGCAAAGGGCCGCCGGAAGTACCCTATAGAAACCTTAGAAAAGGCAGAGAAGAACGGCATAGCCTATGCAACATTTAGACAGAGGCTTTACAACGGATGGAGCATAGAAGATGCCTCGACAATCCCGGTCATGTCCAGGACAGATATAACACACATTATTAAAAATGAATACGGCATAGCAACGAGAAAGAAGCGTCCGCAGTATGTAAAAGGAGGAGCGCATGAGCAAACAAGCAGATCTAAGGGAGAAGTATCCAACGCAACGACAATACGATAAGGCAAGAGCAGAATATAAAACCGAGCAGGATTTTGCTGAGGCTATAGGGTTTAGTCGTTGGGCATTGCGTACGCATCAAAAGTGGTTGAGTAGTGGCAGAAAACCAATCGTAGAGAGAGTAAAGCATCATTACGTTAAAAACGCTGAAATTGATCAGGGCATAAGAGAAATAGTATCGAGGGAGCCAAAGAAGGAACCAAGAGAGCAAATAAACCCATGGATGAGGAGAGTGGTAATATGAGTGTCTATGAGTTAAGGGAAGCAGGTAAACAGTATTGCGCTACTGAGGGATCTGAACATTACAAAGCTGGGGATAAGGTGGAACCGTTGGACCTTATTATTGCTAAGGGATTTATCGAGGACTTTTGTCTAGCAAACATCATTAAGTACGCAGCGAGATTCAAAAAGACTCAGAACCTTGAGGACCTTAAAAAGATAACAGACTACTCACATATTTTGTGTGGCTCGAAGTTGAAAAAGGAAATTGAGAAAAAGTCTTTACAGGAGATCAAAGACATGGGTATATAATAGCGTGTTAGAGAGGCTAGAAGGGGTCTAGGACGAGAGTAAAGCTTGTTCGTGAGTAAGTGGAAGGGGGAGTGGTTTAAAACGCCTAGAGAGAGTAAGTATCACGCTAGGAAAACAATGGTCGATGGGATAACCTTCGCAAGCAAAAAAGAAGCGAATAGATATTCTGAATTAAAGATCATGCAAAGAGCTGGGATAATTAAAAAGTTCACATTGCAGCCAGAATTTATTCTACAAGAGGGATACCGCAGGAAAGACGGTAAGGCAATCAGGCCAATAAAATATATAGCAGACTTCAAGGTAGAGTATCCGGATGGGCATATAGAGATAGAGGATACAAAAGGTGTAGAGACTCAATTATTCAAAATTAAGCGCAAGATATTAGAGTGTAAGTATGATTTAATATTAAGTATTTTGTGAGGTGTGGTTAGATAGCAAGTTAAAAGGGGGTAATAGCGTTGTCCATACAGAGACGATCTAAATGGCAACAAAAGAAGAAGAGAAGTATATGCCATAAGTTTAAGGCGGTCGAGAAAACAAGGGAACAAACAGCAGCATTTTGGGATAACTTAGCCTTACCAAAGGTAATAAAGATACAACACAAGCCAAAAATAAAAACGCGAATACAAACAGATAAACAGTATAGCCAAGCTTGTAGAGAAGTTGACGAGAGGGATAATCACACCTGTCAACATCCTAATTGTAATTGCAGGATCATACAACATCACCATGGGAGATTCCGCAGCAGAGGCGGTCAAGATAGGGTTGAAGAATTGGTTGGCTTATGTTGGAGACATCACACAGGGTCAAAGGATAGCCCTCATCAGTCGGAGGAATGGCGAAAGTATTGGGTTGAGTGGTTGACGAAGAGATACCCCGAATATTGGGCAGGAGTAAGAGAGAAACAGAAAATAAGACATAGAGCATAAGAGAGGGGAAAAGAATTAATGAAAAAGTGTGCAGAGTGTAAGTATAGGTATAAACATTTGATCGAATTGCCATGTAAAAATTGCAAGCCTAAAGGTAAAGGGGAGAAGACGAATGGATAAGATCACATTTCCGATCTTGAACAACCTAACCACAACAGTACAAGGATGCACCAACAAGTTAATAGAGGAATTAGGCGAATTACTTGCGCTAATCGGCAAGGGACATCAACAAAGCGGAGAGTCAGACAAAACAGTAGAACAGATAGTCGAAGACATAGAGATGAACATGGTTATGGAGGCGTTTGACGTTGCTCAATCGGCAGTAACAATGGCACATACTCTGTGTAAAAAACATGGGATAGACATGGAGATGATGCTCAGGGACCATAGGCAGAAGCTTTACGACAGGGGGTATCTCAAATGAGTCATATACTAAGTGTTATGTTCGGGGCTATGTGCGGATATCTGATATGTTCCTTAATGGTGGCAGCTAAAGGAGCAGATAGGCATGACAGATAAACAAAGAGATCACCTAATATCAGAACTTTGGAGTAAATATATCCCTGCTAAGCCAGTAGGCAAGCAGGGGGAATGAGGGGATTAGTATGGCCCTTATATCACGACAAATAGTGAGGAGAATCGAAACTGAATTATACTCCTATCCTCAAAAAATGAAGACACTAAATGAGCAGCGTGACGATATAATGAATGGATCACACTATCCGGATGTGAGCGTGTCGGGTGGAGAGATAGGCAACACAACACAGAGTAAGGGAATGAGATTAGCACAGTTAGAAACAGGGTGGCCGGATCTCATAGAAGATGCGTTGAGGAGAATGCCGGGGGAGTACAGAACCTTAGTGAATGGAGTTTACTTTCAGCATAAGCCGATAAGTAGAGTATCGGAAGAAATGCACATTAGCCAAAGCCTAGGGTATGTCTGGAAGGATAATATGATTTTTTACTTGGTTTTGATGGCAACACAAAAAAGATTGATGGAGCCAATAGATTTATAAATTCCAAGAACATTTATGATATCAAAGTGATATAATAATATTAGTGAGAGATAGGTGAGGCGTAAGCTACCTTATCGAAAAGGCAACTTTCCTGAGTTGCCTTCTTTCATTTTAATTCAGGATAGAAACTGCAGGAGGTTTTTATATATGTTTAAGATGTGTATAAAATGTGAGGTTGAAAAGCTAGCGACTACAGAGTATTTCCACGTATCTAAAGGAAACAGAGATGGACTTGCCGGGAAATGCAAAGAGTGTAAAAATGCCGAGTCTAGGGAATACAACATAATTCACAAGAAAGAAATAGCAGAACACCTAAAGGTCTACAGGAAGGTCTATTACGAGAAAAACAAGGAAAAGTTTTCATCACGGCAGAAGGCTAAGTACAAAATGGATAAAGAAGGATATGCAAAACGGGCGAAGGAATATCAGAAAAAGCATAGACTCCTATTAACCATTAACGAACAAAAGCATAGGGCCAAGAAGGCTAAACTACCACACACATTAACAGAAGAACAATGGCAGAGCATAAAGGCATACTTTAATAATAAGTGCGCCTATTGTGGAGAAGAAAAACCCCTAGCGCAAGATCATTTTTATCCGCTGTACCTTGGTGGAGAATATGCAATATCAAATATCATATGCGCATGCAAAAGATGTAATAGTTCAAAACATTCCAGCACATTCATGGAGTGGTACCCTAAACAGGCGTATTATAGCAAGCAGAGGGAAAAGAAAGTGCTTAGCTATCTAAAATATAAAAACAATAATCAACAGTTATCATTCGCTTAACAAACAAAAGGCGTGCCTGAATTGGTTCGCCTTTCCTATTACCATTTTTGAGGTTAAATATGGAACTAACAGACATTACCCTAGAAATACATCAAGCAAGTCTAAGACTAAGTAAAGGTGCTGACGCTTTATTTCTCCTAGCTAAAGCAAATGCAGAGGCAGAGAG
>Ga0209728_1001226_pt1 | contig 16426 bp, 26 predicted proteins | sample RifGroD1_FD_183997 | JGI IMG/M metagenome (GOLD analysis project Ga0209728, IMG submission 183997) | Groundwater microbial communities from Rifle, Colorado, USA - Groundwater D1 (SPAdes) (version 2) | ecosystem: Environmental > Aquatic > Deep subsurface > Groundwater | place: Rifle, Colorado... | reverse complement strand
CGTTGTAACGCTCGTAGTGGGTTAAGAATTGCAATTGTTTAACCTCCTTTGAATATAATAACTTTACCTCGAATGCTAGACAATAGCAAGTTAACATTGTTATTGTCTAGACTCCAGATACAATTATTTATGGATTAAGCAACGTTGTCAATAATGTTAAGAATTGCTTTAGCGTCTTCGTGATCTTGGTCTGATGTTTCAGTTTGTTCTGACTGTTCTTCTTGGTTTGCTTCGCTGAACGATTCTGGGGTTGCTGTTATAGCAGGTTCAAGGTTTTCAGCTTGAATCTCTTCCGCTTTTACTTCAACAACCTTTTCCACAATTTTGAACTCAGACATAAAAGCATTGTTTAATAATTCGATTCTTTCCTTAACCTTAGATGCTTCTGAGCAACCTTTTTCTGTTTTGCTCTTATATTTACCGGAAACATTTTCAAAGAATTTAGAAACAAACTTGGCAAATTCCTTTACGTCCACATCGTTCAGAATGGCCTTATGTGCCGTGTTATAGATAATAGGAACATTCACCTTCTTGAGATAGTCAATTGACTTTAGATACTTCTTAAGCTCTTTGGGTTCGAGTTTTGCGGTAGCGTCCGATTCTTCAAGTTTTTGAAGTTCGACAGGAAGAGAATACTTCTTGATAAGTTTTACAACTTCATTGAGGTATCCTGTAATTGATTCAACTTGAACCATAATATCCTCAGTTATTATAATAGAGTCTTCAGAAAAATCTTGAAGTGATTTACCGGAAAGATCAAATTGATTTGTTATAACCATTAACACCTGTTGCATGGTCTCAAATTTAACTTCTCGGTTCGCTGAAATATTGACGAATTTATTTGTCCATAGGTCTGTTGCTAATTGCTTATAGATGAACTCTCTGACAGTGCCACCAATACGAACTTTATTTACTTCTGCGTTGCTTAATTTTTTACCTCCTTGGAGTTTGATGAATTGAAGCTCGCGTTCTTCTTGTGTCATTCCTTTAAAGTAAACCATTTGAATTTTACAAGCTTTAAAAAGCAATTTTGCTTCTTCCGGTAATTCGCTCCATTTCTTACCTGCAATTATGTAAGTATTTTCTGTCCCGTCTTCTTGCTCAATGATAACTGGTCGAATGTTATAACCCAATTTGATTTCGTCGTTTAGGAATTTTTCTAGAGTTGTGCTTCTTTGTTTTCCGTCCAAAAGGCTTATGCGATTCTCCATTTTGCCTTTGATTTCCATAACCTCTTCTGATTCAGCACCAATCAAGGGAGGAATATAAGTTGTGGCTGATTGAAAAACACTGTCGATTAAATCAGTTTGCTCTTTATTCCCCCACACGAATGATCTTTGCATTTCATCATCACGATTGATTTGACCTGATTTGAGTTGGGATACTAAACCAACAATTCCGAAAGTTTTGGTTAACATTTCTTTAGCCATTTTTACCACTCCTTTAAATTAATTCGACGCAAGGTAGCAAAATTTATAACAAAATTATTTACTACCTTATGACCAATAAACTTAAAATATTAAGCACTTAGTAACCTTTTTACATCAGTGCCAAACTTATAATTTTTACCGTCTTCACTTTGAGCCAATACAGGCATTGTTCTAGCACTTGTTTTAAATCCAATTAGTTTAAACTTTCTTCCACTAGTTGTAAAGGTTTTGTTATAGTCTTCCGGCTGAAAACCATACAAGACACAATACTTTTCGAATTCAGACTGTTCAAAGGATTTTCCATTGACTTCCTTTTTAGTGACTTTCAAATCAAGGTTAAAACTATCTGATGTATACTTGATCTTTCCAGCCTCAACATTGACATTGTATTTCTTTGCCAATTCTGTCAATGCTAGTTCAGCCTCTTTTCTGAATGCATCGAATTCCTTTTTGCTTAACATTTTGCAAAACTCCTTCACCTTAAATTTTAACCCAAAGTCTAAACTAATTATTTTTAGTTCACAATTTAAGTAAATTTTAAGGTCTGAAAGACTGTATAATCAAATGTTTATACAGTCTTAAAATACGATGAATTGTCTTTTTTATTGGGTTAAGTTACTTCGGTAGCAAACCCTAATAAACAAGCAATATTTCTGACTTCTTCCATTCTTGTAACGATTTCCTGCAATTCTTCTTTCGTAGGATTATTGGAAAGAGCGTTAATATCATTCAATTGATCAATTCTAGTCTGTAAAATTTTAATTACATCTGATTTTTTTCATGAATTTACCCTCATTTCTGCAATGAGGTTAGCAACATTTGAAACATATTCACTAGCTAATTTATAAAGTTTTTCAAGTTCTTCGGAGGTTAGATTATACTCTTTTTGCATAGATTTAGGAATTTCATGCAATGCGAATTCTGCCCAATATTTTGGGTTGTTTGGTCTTTTTGTGACAACTTCTTTAGTTTTAGTCATTTTAATTCGCCCCTTTCAAGTTTACACGTCAACACGCTATGCATTGTTATTATCACAGCGCATTAATTCAAAAACTTTAAAAGGTATTAGAGAATTCCAATTTGACAAACTTGATAAGTTACACGCAAATTTTCATGCAAGTTCAAGGCTTCAATCCACATAGTTGGATCAATGCCTTTTTCTTGACATTTTTTGATATTTGCTCTGTATACATTTGATTCATCCTGATTTAAACATGATTCCATTTTGGATTCTGTAAACTTTTTACTGCCTATAGTACCTTTTTGAATCTCCATTTCACCAGTGTTAAAAACTTTTACAATTGCATACATATCCATAATTATAACCTCTTTCATTCTTAAATTTTTACCCAAGGTCTAAACTCATATATGTTATAAAAGTTCACACCTTATGGAAAATCTAATCCCTTCAGCCTATAGCGTGATAATCTAACCTTAACAATTGTTATTGCTTATTTTATGGTATCCTACATAATTAAAATTGACTTGTATATACTCTAATTTATGTGCTATCCGTTCAACCTTCAAGGACAATTTTAAGAGCAATGACGGCCAATTATAAGATCATGTAATAACCATTAATAAACAAGTAACTTGCATTATATCATTTTATTAGTATAAATACCAATAAGCAGACAATGTTATACAAGTTTAATGTAATTGTTATAGTTAAATTGTAATAATGTAAACTGAAGGGATTTATAGAATGTTTTTGGTTAACTCTTTTCCTCTATCCTTCATAAAATCTAACATATTTTGTATTCCATGTATCTCTATTTTCTTTTGGCTTTCAGGTAACATCATTCGTTCCTGGGACGCTGTTAAGAAAATTTTGATATAGAGGGAATATCCCATATGCTAGAATTTATGAAGGATAGAGAATTAGATAATATAAAAGAGAGGTTTTAAGACAATTCAGCCTAGCTTAGAACATAGCATAGCAGGTTATTTAAATTTTAAAATGTTTCGAATTGAATTGTTAAACGTGTAAATTTTTTGAGTCTGTTTTGGAATTTAATTGCCTTTTGTTTATCAGTAAAGATTTTACATACAAGTGTTTGGCCTCTTCTAAGACCTTTGTAACCAGTGTTAACATAATAAGCAATTACTCTATATAATTTTCCCATTTAAAACAACTCCTTAAATTTTAATTAAGTTTGTTGCTATGCTCTAAGCTAGACTAAAAAGTCTAGTCCACTGCTTTCTCCTTCGTTCTCCCTTGCTCGCATACTGGTTCACTTAGTCTTTAGCTTTTCCCTCAAGTGATTCCTCATCGTGGTTCCTTCCACTCTTTCACTTTAGTTTGTAAAATTCGCGAATATGTTGTCTCATATCCTTAGCGCGTTTTACTCTCCTTGGTGGATTCACTCTCTCAGGTACTCTGCCCCTCATGACCTCGTTATGGTCTTCGCTAGGGTTATTTATATAGATTAATCTATATAACTTCTTCCGTGTACTTGCAGTCTCGGTATTTAGTTTTCAAAGATCATTTCGATTTTTTGAGGGCTAATCGGTAAACCTTTACAGTCTCAGTTCTATGTTCTAACCACTAACTACTTCCTAGTGGTTTTTGTATCTCTTCCATGACCTTATTTTAAACTATATCGAGTACAATTGCAAGCATTATTTTATATTTTACTTTAGTATTTAAGTCCTATTTTATTGTAGTGATTTTATACACAATTCAAGGGTTATAATGGAATCTTGATACTATATTTTTCACTAAAATAGGCCAGAATAGATACTTAATTATCCAATGTGTTCAACATGAACATGTAATACGTTCATGGTGGAATTGTAATATATCCACCTTAACGGTGTGATAATACCACATGACATTATAAATTGTAGTTTAATGTGCCGGAATAACCCAATTTTGATTCTGAGACGTTTAAATTGATACTAGGTAAGATTATAAAGGTCGATGCAATCTGATGGCAAGAAGGGCTGTTTCTGTAGCAGTGTTTTAAGGGTGCGAAGGATTGAAAAGGGAAAATGTATTGATCCGGCATTAAACAAAGAAAAAGACTAGAATTTTATTTCTAGTCTTTTAGGATAAAAATGGATTTTTAAAGGGTTAAAGTAAAAAGAAAAAGAGCTATTTGTTAGCTCTTTAATAACTCATAACCTTTTGTATCATGATCAAACCTGAAAATTCCTTCTTTAACTTTTACTTTGCCGCCGAATACTCCTGTGTAAAAATCATCTTCTACAATTTGTATTAAATCAGTTATACTAGCAAGCTTTAGCCCTTCAGTGCTTATTTTGTTGTACTCTGCTTCCGCACTAGAAATAACATTAACTCCTTCAAATTCTGAGATTAAATAAACAGGATAAACTTTTTTAACTGATAAGGAGATATAATTTTGATTTTTTAAGGATTTCGAGGAAATATTAATTTTTTTCATTATTTGCGCTCATTCCTTTCTTTTATCCCTTATAAACCATAACTTTGATTATGGTTTATTTCGTCGCAATTTTCAGCGACTCATCAGAGGGATTTTTCAACCTGCAATGTACACGTTGTATGGCATTGGTGGTTTATAGTTTGCGTATGCTACCTTGTCTAAGATTTTAAATGCAGTCCATCCCCAAACACAAGATTCGCACTCGTATATATTACCGTTTTTTGTGATAATAGTCTCTGCTTTTAGACTTCTTAAGATTTTTGTGTATTTGATTTCTTTATCTATTTTACCTCCTACTTCTGCCCAAAAATCAACTTTTTCAACTTTTGGTTCTGCGCCGAATTCAGCCTCATGTCTTAAAATGTAGTCGTTGTAGGATCTTTCATTTATGCTGCTCATTTTTTATTTCCTCCTTTAATATGTAACCTTTTATATATTATATCACAGAATTAATAAAAATAGTCATGTTGTATAAAATTATTTTTATATTTTATGAGGTTTAAAGGTTAAGTTTTGCCAGTGGTGTGAGATTGTTAGCAGAAACAATATATAACCCTTAGAGTGCCATTTATGACGTTCTGAGAGTTTAATAAACAGTATATAAAAGCGTGTTTTTATAGGTTAAAAAAGAAAAAGAGCTTTTTAGCTCTTAATGGTCAATCTCTTTTTTACTTTTTATATCTCACAAAAAAATTATATGCCTCACTCCAAGCCAATTCTGGTGTTATTGCCCAACCAGCACCTTCATTACACCAATCCCCATGATAAGCAAATAAGATCCAGTGATAGGGCTGCAACTTGTTATCATTTTGACTTGGTGTAACTCCAACTTCTATTTTATAGTTTTGATTCAATTTTAAACCCTCCTTTCAGAAGACTAACTTTAGTCTTCTTTTACCTCATAATCTTCATAGTGTTCATTATAAACAATTTCGCAATTATAGATTGCTTGTGAACAGTTTGAATAATTCCCTTTAATAACATCATTTAGTCTTAAAGGTTTTTTCTTATCTCCTAGTTGATAGTTTGCTTGTGTACCATCTTTGTAGGTTAGGGTTAAGCTTGCGTCTTCATCTTCCCAAATTCCATTGTTCGACCATTGAATATCTCTTATTATATCAGTAAATTCTTTTCTGCTTTTGTATACTTCAAAAATTTGGCCATTTTCTTTCTCGATTAATTTCATACGTTAAGAACCTCCTTAAAATTCATTAACTAATAATATCATACAATTTAACAAAATACAATAATTATATTCTATTCATAAGGGTTAAAATATAGGTTTTAACGTACTGGGATAAAAGAAAAGAGTCTTTTCAGACTCTATACTGCAATACTTATTAGATTTTCTAAGTCATTTTCTAATGTTTCTAAAACTCCTTCAAAGTGCCGAATTATTTCTTTAACATCCCTAAATTTTAAAATACTTGGGCTGCCTATTCTTCCATGCTCGTTGGCAATATCACATACATTGTGTAATTCTTGTATGTCAATAAATTCAGCTTCATAATAAGGCAATTCTTGGAGTAAAGAAAGATATTCTTTTTGATCCGCTATATACAGGTTTAATTTCTCATTCAGTTCTTTTACTTGTTTTGCTGAATACATTCTTTTTGTTTTTACATTCGTTCCTTTTAGTTTGGCCTTAATTGACTTGCAAAGGTCTGATATGTAGTTCTCTTTGTATATGTTGCAATGAATGTGTCCGCTAGTTGTATGCCCTCCGCATCCCCAGATAAAACGATATTTTGTATAGTTCGGCGTTTCCTCTTTATACGCTAACATAGTTCATACCTCCATATAAAATTATTTCTTAGTTATAAGATATCATAGAAAATATATAAAGGTCAAATAATATTTATATTCAATTCTAAGGGCTAGAAATAGGGTTATAATGTACTATAATATATCTAGGGATAAATACCCTTAAACAAAAAAGAAAAGAGCCTTTTAAGCTCTTTATACTGCCCAGGTAATGTCTGAGTAACCTCTATTATATTTCTTACATTCGGCAATCACTGTTTTAAAATCTTTTGTTGTTCCCAGTTTCTTCTGAATTCTAGAATTAATCTTTTCTAGGTTTATTTTACCTTTTAAGAATTGCAGGTATTGCTTGCGGATATATTCGCCTTGTTCATATGTTAGCATTTTTGAAACCTCCAATAATTTGATTTAATTTATTTTAACACTATAATTATATTATTACAATACATGGATAAAATAAAAGAAGTCTTTATATAACTTTTTTTAGGTACTCATAATATCGTTCTGACAATGTACATTTAGACAGTAACTCATTAGTTAATGCTGTATGTTTTTTACCATGATTCCATGCACCTTTAATCGTATGCGCTAACTCATGACAGATAACCTTTTCGAGCGTCCTTCCATCATTTAATGCCCATGTACTAAATTTACTATTTTTTACAAAATAATCATAGCATTCCGCAACAAAATATTCATCTATGGTAATACTAAAATTTCCATTATCGTTTTTAAAACAAATTCCATAGGCTTCTTTTGCTTTCTTACTATCTAAGGTATTATGATCTAATATAGTAATACTAATTTCTGTAGGGTATCCAGTTTGCTTTAATACCTTTATGACTGTCAAGTCAAAGTATTCTTGTTCGGTCATATGATCAACTCCTTAGATAAGATAATATTGATAATCTATTTTAACAAATATATTCCCTTGTGTCTATAATATACATAAAATTATTTATTTCTCATTACATACCTATAAAATGGGCATTTGATTAGAACATAAATAAAAAAGGACTATTTTTAGTCCTTAAAAATTTCGCTACAAATAATATATTGATTATAAGTTAAAGGTTTCGGGCATGGCTCTAAGGGAATAGGCACAGGATAACCTTCTAAAATTTGTTTTGTACTAGTTTTAAAATGTAGTTCACAATTATGATTAGAAAATATATCATGTCTACATGCTTTACAATTGCTACAATCTTTTCTAGGTTTCTTTGATAGTTTCGGATAATACAATCTTATTCACCTCTTTATAATATATTTAATAAGAAAAAAGAAAGGACTTTTCCAAGTCCTTATAATATGCTTAAAATATGTAAATACTTTTTCTTGCACTTGTCACAGGTTATATTTTCTATTTTTGTTTCAATGTCTAGAATAGTAACTTTTTTGTTTTCATTGCAGTATGCATAATGTTTTGTATCAAAACCGTGCAATTCATCATTATAGAATTGATTTAATAAATGTGTTTCTCCTCCGTTTATGAGTTTACCAATTTTTAAATTCATATAAAAATTCACTCCTTCTTATTTACCTTATATTTAGTATTATACGCCGATTCTAGGCAATGTCAACAGAATATTATATTAATACTTGTATAAGTTTTTAAGATTTGGAAAGATAAAAGGTGTTTTATAATGATGTCAGAGGTCACTAGATGACTTATAAGAGGTTTATATAAGATAGAGGTACAATTATAGCAAAAAGAAAAATGAGACTGCTTAAGCCTCATTTTATTCAACAATTCTATTTTGCTGCTTGGTCTGATTTTGATTTTCCTTTGACTACTTCGACTTTTGTTCTCTCCTTTTTCTCGACTGTTTCACTTCCATATTTTCCTCTGATGTCCTCCATACTAAATGCTTTATGCTTTTTGGCTTTGTAATCAGCAGGTTTAAAATACCATGCTTTTTTATTTGCTGCATACCATAGACCAGCTTCTTTTAGTAGATGTTTGACTGCTTTTGTCTCACCATTGACCCAAATCCAGGAGCCACATATTTCTATAAAAATTTCAGGTATAAAGATAATTTTTTCTAGTGTTTCGCGGAAGCCGTCGTTTACATTGGCGTAAAAGGATGATTTTTTCTCTTGATCGTTTATTGGGTGAGTTTTTATGTATTCAAATGCTTTTTCGTATTCTAGGTTTAGGGATTTCATGGTCTCGAGGTTTCCAGTTGGTTTGTCTGGATGATGGAGTTTTACGAGTTCGCGAAAAGTTGTTTTAAGTTCTTGGATAGTTTTGCAAGAGGAGAAGAATTTGAATTTATGCATTTGGTACACGCTCCTTTTATTTATGTATTTGGTTTAGGTTTTAGAATTTTTTATGTAATTGATTTACTAAATATAATTATAATTAGATTTAGGATAATGTCAAGGAAATTTTATTTTAGGGTTTAAAGAATGACAAAAGAAAAAAGAACCCTTTTAGAGTTCTCAGTTATCAGCATATATTTCAGCATCTTCAAAAACATCATCTTTTTTATTATAGACAAACCAGTTTGTTAGCCGGAATAACTCTTTATTAATCCATATGTCAAGATCAAGTTTATACCTGTTTTCTTTGTAACTCATTTTTACTTTTTCTGCTTGCGTGATGATAATATGTTCTATGTTGTGTAATACAGTGTGTTCGAGCGTATCTATATCAAGATCGTTTATTCTGTTGTCTGTTAGTTTCTGAGCATCTAGCAAAGGATATGTTAGGCAGAATGGGTCACGAGTTATTAGGGATTTAATACGTTCAAGTTCTAGGTTGTTTTTGATAATCATTTTAGCCAACTCCTTTAAGTTTTATTGAATTAATTTATTAGTGGAATTAATAATAGTATATCATAAAATTGATAGGGAAAACCATGTTGTATAATATTTATTTTTATAATTATTAATGGAACTAGATAGAGGATATAGGAAATTTATTAGGATTATAGATTGCTGTGAGAAGTCATATAAGCCCGTGTGAGAGGTTAGATTTGTTGTTGATAGAATTGTAAGGGAAAAGAAAAAAGAACCTTGTTAGATTCTTTTAGGACACCATTTAGGACTATTTTTTAACTCTTTAGCATAAATGAATTTCTTTTCTCCTACTTCATAACCTTCTGTATCAGTGGTCTTTAATCCGTAACAATAATTGTCTATGTGATCTTTCCAATAGTTTTCCCTTCGTTCACTATGATAAAATTCGCAATTTTTACATTTTGGTATGCTCATTTTGTTTATCATTCCTTTAATTAAACATTAGTTCATAAAGTTCCTTTGTAATTACTGCATAAATTATAGATTCTTCTGCATGTTTAGTAATGTAATAGTTTGTTCTATCATCTCCTATTCCTGCATGTAAATCATAACATTGGCCCTTAATGGTTATAGTACCTAATCTAGTTTCTTCAGATAATATACGTTTTAGTGGTAGGTCTTTCACTTTGTTTTAGTCCTCCTTTCTCTACCCTTATTTAATTTATTTATATCTTATCACATAATGAGACAAAAAGGAAAGAGAAACCTTTTCAAGTTCTCTATCCTACTAATGTTAGTAAGTATTCTTCTATTAAATTTCTGTGATCCCCGTTCATGTTACCCATTGCGTTACTAACTTCATGTTCTAACCATCTATTTACATCTATTTCAATGTCTTTCGCCTTATACATGTTTACGAATGCTTTGCAGAGGTCTTTCTCCCATTTTTCAAGTTTTAGCTTTTTCATATGTAAGCAACTCCTTTATTAATTCAATTTGTTTATTTATTTTAACATTTATAGAGGTATATGTCTAGTGGGTTTTAGAGGTATTTAGAGGTTTATTTTAGATTTTCTGAATTATTCTTTTCTATTATATTGGGATAAATTAGTACACAGAATGAAGGTTAATGAGGTTGTTGTGTTGGGTTTGTAGGGTCTAGAATGGTGTTTTAAGACGTTTAGGGTTGATAGAGATATAATGTTAAGGATAAGTAAAATTAAACAAAAAATAAGGAAGGTTTTACCCTTCCTACATCATAATTATATTTTCTTCTAAGCTGTTTGCTAGGAGATATTTCTCTATTTCTGATGCTCGTGTAAAGAGTTCTTTTAGTTTTAAGTCTGTATACTCATATTCTGATTTTAATTTTCTGGCTATGTCTTCATATTCCCAGATAATGTTTTGTTGTTTTTGAGCTTGTTTTCCTGCTTGTTTGGCGTTGTTTATGGTTTTATCAGATATCCATAACATGATTGGATATTATTTCCAAAACTTGTTCTCTAATGTTTTGAAGGATTTTAGGGATTTAGTTTTATAAGATCCTTCTGAATTTCTAAAGTTAAAACGTGCTATGCACTCATAATCATAGGTGGATTTGTATAGATAGATATCTAAGATATATGGTCTTGATTGGTCAATTATAATGTTTTTGTTATAGTTATTCTGGTAAATAAAAAAGCAGGTTGTTTCCCTATATAAAAAGAAAAAGAAAAAGGACTTTTCAGTCCTTAATGAATCTTATCATTGTGTAGAAGTTTGCGTCTTTGTATTCGTTCTCTTCGTCATTGATCATTCTTGCTGCTTGTGATACTTCGATACATTCTATGTAGTAGCAATCACTTTCGCTGTCTATGTTTAGTATGTTCGCTATTGATTTATCTTTGACCATATCCCTGAGTGAGTTTGCTTCAATTTTACTGTATTTTTCAACCTCTTTGGCTAGGTCTTTTAGTGCTCCGTTAACTGTTTTATTATTGCTGTATCCATCAATAATGGTCAGTTGGGTAGTTTCTCTAACTCCTGCAAAAATCATGTTCAAGCAACTCCTTCAATGTTTTTATTTCTTAACTAATTATAGCAAAATAATGAATGGTTTACAATGGTTTTCAAGTGATTTGTAAAATAAATTTATTTATTACTTCATTATATGGGGTTGGAATATGTAGTGGTAAGATTCATGGCATAGTAGTATGAGTGAAGAACATTGTGGATAGTTTCAATTGTTCCATGTGGAACATTATTTTTGTATTTGTGGAACATGGGAATGGCTTGATAATCATTAGTATCTTTTGTATACTAGGTATATTTTTAATGTGATAACTGTGATCATGTAATGTGATATTATTAATCATGATAAGTGTTCACCAGTTTCGGCCATGTTATGCCAAACGATTTATAAATGAATGATCGTTCATTTTAGAATTATAATAGCATTAAGGCCCAATAATATGATCATTCATTCCATTTCAGCCCGACAATATTAATTCGACATTATCATTACCTCCTGCAGTCGGTTCAAGACCAGGACATTATCCATTATCATTCCCTTTCAATTTCCTGCTCATATTTCCCCTTCTAAGCTCTCCAAACATCCCGACCCACACAATTGTACCCTCAATTCATACCGAATGTTACACATTCCCATTGTGTCACATTCAGATAATGCAAAGAATCGGCTTGTAGTAAGGGTTCTAGGGTTTAGAGTAGAGTTGTATAACTGTATTTAGTTGTAATGTCCATGAGTCGTGGACTGTTGCTGTAGTCACATTCTCTTACTTTCAAGAACCATGCCAACTTTAGCATACCCTCCGGCTACCTTTACAAACATTATCTCCTTTTATTCGACAGTATTCGACACAGTACATCTACTTCGTTACAAAACCCAAGCTACGAGCCGATTACAGCCATTTCTTAAAATAAATATAAATAATTCTAAAATTAAATCCTAAATCACACTTTCACAAAATTGTCAATACTAAAATCAAACATTTTAAAAATTTCTAAAAATCAATCCAAAATTCACCCAAAATCCCCTTCGTTCTCACATCGCAAAAACATAATCACCACAACAATTTCCAACCCAATAAATCCAAAAACTAATCCACAAAACTTCTCAAAAGTCAAATTATTTTTACAAAATAAATCATAAAATCTATCCATTCTATCTAATAATTTATCAATAATTTCACAATAACAAAAACACATAAAAACACTACTATTGCAACAATTATCTGGTGTAAAATAACAATCTTATGATCTATAAAATACAACTCAAATACAACTAAAATATTAATCTCAAAATAACCAATTTTCAAAATTCATTTCAATCCAATCGAACAAATTATCAAAACAATAATCACAATAAATGCATCCATAAAAATCAGAATATCCATCTATATAAAACCTCTACAAAATCCTTATACAACAGCACTTTCATCTATTATATCATATCTCTTCTACTATAAGGGGGCGTACTTATACAAACTTAAACCGATACAATTATCTCTCACATACGACTATTTAAAAATTGGTGAAAATATTTTTTAATAATATATAAATACCAAAATAATATTTCTTGACACAACTCTTCTAAAGTGATATACTGTTTATAGGTGCAAATATGAACAAAATTAATAAGAAAGGAGTACCCACTAATGAATCATGAAATAAGTCACACAACAGCTTATCTGTTAGTAATAGCATTTGCAATGATCACTTTCGCAACAATTCCACTTAGTGAATTATTGGCTAAAAAATTATATAAAAACAAGAAATAGGATAAATGATAATAAATAAATAAAAATTAATAATACTAGAAAGGAGTAACCAACTAATGAAATTTCACAAAGCAAAAATACAAAAAGGAATCTACGGTGAATTATCAAAAATAAAAGAAGAATTAGATGAAGCATATGATGCAGAGTCTCAAAACCAAGATTTAATGCTTCTAATAGAACTATCTGATATCATTGGTGCTGTAGAGGGAGTGTCTAAGAAATATGGTTTTACATTAGAACAACTTATTAAATTTGCAAAACTAAGAAGTAAAGTAGCAATAGAAGAGGAAGGTGAATAATTTGGATTATAAAGACTTTATTATGATATTATCATCTTATAAATGTAATAAAAATTGTCCGTACTGTATAGCTAAAATAGAAAAATTACCTAAAGTAGATGAGGATTTAATACAATTCAAAAATCAAATCAATAAACTAATTCAAGAAAAAGCAAAGTTCAAATACTTTGTACTAAGTGGCAATGGTGAACCATCGTACTATACATATGAATTCTTAAAAGAAATTATATCAATTGTAACTAATTCAGGAATATTTGAAGATTATAGAATACAAACTTCTGGAAGATTATTTCACAATGATAAATTATTCTATTTACTCAAAGATTGGATTATAGAAATCACAAGAGTAAGTGAATATTATGATGTTGATAGTTCTGTATTACATTATAAAAATGATTATACTTTAACTAAAAATTTTCATAATGCAAGAATTAGATTAAATTATGTATTATTAAAAGGATTATGTTTCGTTGTTGGTATTGATATTCTAGAATACTTAAATAAATATAAAAGCATTGAAACGGTTGCTTTAAAAATATTAGATTCACAAGAAAACCATGAAGATAAATATACAAAATGGATTTTAGCAAATGGAGAAACTTATACAAATATAGATATTATTGAGTTCATTATGAATAATCACTTTAAATATATAGGATATGAATTTAATAATCATATTTGGGATCACAATGGAAAACAAATATCTATGTTTAGCAATAAAAATTACAATAAAGATAAGACAATTCATAATTTAGTATGGTACGGTGATAAATTAATTTATTAAAAGAAAGGAAGAATATAAAATGAAATATAAAGTAGAAAACGGTATTTATAATTTAGATTTTGAACTATCTCTATTAGAAAAGAAACTATTCATAGAATTTGAAGATATGTTAGATAGTAAGGGGTTTAGATATTTATCCATACCAAGTTTAACAAGATGGAATAGTTTTGAAAGACAGGGGATTGAAGATATTATTAAATCTCTTTCCGTAGATCATATACATAATTTATCAGGTTCAGCAGAGCAAGGTATTTTGCAATATTTTTCAGATTCCTACGTTGAATCACAACTCATTTATTCTAAAAATCAATGTTTCAGACATGAGAATTATGGCTATGAAGAATTGAAGAGATGTAAAGAATTCGTTAAACTTGAACAATTTTGCTTTTGTCTTGAACCTGATTGGAAAAATAATTTCAATTTATTACTTTCCAATGCTATATCTTTTCTTGATAGACATAATATTGAATATCGAGTTGTAGATGTTAGTAAATTAGATTTAGGATATCATATAAAGAAATATGATATAGAAGTAAAAACAAAACAATATGGTTGGTTAGAAACTCATAGTTGTACATATTTTGGAGAAGAGCAAAGTAAAAGATTTGGAATTACAGGTGCAACACATACTATATCAAATACTGGTATTGCATCGCCTAGAATTTTAATACCTTTTATTGAGAGAATGTAGAGTTATTGATGTTTTAAATTATTCTATAAATATATAAATAAAAATACTTGACATACATTTCATAAAATGGTACAATGGTATATAGATATATTTATGAAATTGAAAGGAGAATCATTTTATTGCAACCTCAAATTAATACTGGATTTACATAAAGCAAAAAATAAAAATAAATTGTACGTAAGCGTAAAATTAAAATATTGCGTAGCTACAGCGTAGGAATATTTAATTTTCGTTCCTTTTATCCTAATGAAAAAATTTAAATTATAAAGGAGTAAAACAAAAATGAAAATAACTGATTTAACAAAACAAATTGAAGAAATTCTCAAAGATTTAGATACACCAAATAATACATATTTAAAGAATACTTTCTCACAGCTTCGTATTATGGGTTTGCTCTATAATAAATTCATGTACAATAAATCAATGAAGAATTTCAAAAAGGAATATACACCAGAACAAGTAATTGAAGCAACAAAATTAACACTAGAATTCTTAATGAAAATAGACTTCAATAAATTAGATGAAAAACATATCATTAATACAATATTAAATGCAATTGGCAAACAATTAGAATGGAATTTCTTTAGTGAAGATGAACTAGATGATATTTTAAATGTAGACATATAAAAACTATAATATAATCCAATAAATCAAATTTTAAATATCAAATAAATTGGAGGACTTAAATATGATTGAAACAACAATGCAAAATAAAAATAACAATAAATTCATTTATATCTATAATCTTGCACAGGCAGAATTCTATTTTAATAAAGGGATTGCTCCAGCTAGAGTAGGATTGAGTAGTCAGAAGAATGTATTTGTACAGTTCTTTAGAAATGATGAATTGAGAATTGCATTTGATGAGTGGTGTACAAGAAAATAGTATAGACTGAATGTGAACGTGAAAGGAATAAATATGAGAGAAATAAATTTAATAAAAGACTTGGATTATAATTACAAATATAAAATTATTGAGGATACAAATAAAAATAATAAAACTTTATATGATGGAGATAGTAAAATAAATGAGTTCATAAAATTATCAAAAGAAGTTTACACAGCAAATGAAATAGTAACTATAACTCCTGAATTAGATTCAACTGCATTAGAAGTAACAAATAGTTTCATACGTACATTTGAATCTAGAGGAGGTGCTACACAAGAACAAATTAATTTTGCTAATGAAACTTCCAAGATCATATTTGGAGAATTAATAGAAGACATCATCACTGTAATTCCGGCTCCATGTGGTTTTGGAAAGTCCTCTATTACATCTGAAATATTACAAAAGATAATTTCTCTACATATTAATAAAGAATCTGCAGATGGAATAATAATTGTGACTGATAGATTAGAAAGTCTAAGAAATACAGTAGAATATTTAAATCAAATCAATTTAGATGGATATGCATATGTATTAGAAGGTTGGAATCAAGAAATCTGCATTAACAAAAAGATTAAACAATCTGATGCTAAAGTTTGCACTCCTAATAATTGTAATTTCTTTTCTAAATGTAAAATCAGTAA
>Ga0209728_1001220_pt1 | contig 16525 bp, 10 predicted proteins | sample RifGroD1_FD_183997 | JGI IMG/M metagenome (GOLD analysis project Ga0209728, IMG submission 183997) | Groundwater microbial communities from Rifle, Colorado, USA - Groundwater D1 (SPAdes) (version 2) | ecosystem: Environmental > Aquatic > Deep subsurface > Groundwater | place: Rifle, Colorado... | reverse complement strand
GTTGTTGTACTATGACCTGTATTTTTTGCTGCCTCAATATTATCATCAATAATTTTCATAGCATCTGTCAACAATGTCATTTCATTTTGCTTAGTAGTCAAATTAGATTGATAAGTCGTTAATTGTGCCAATAATGTACTAAAACCATCTCTGTTTTGAGATAATAAAATCTGATAATCTAAAAGTTTATGACATAAAGAATCTGACATATAATCACTATGTTTAAAGACAGTTCGAGTAACTTCATCTCTTTCAAAAGGGAATAAGAAATATGAATAGTCCTCGATAAAGTTCATGCCAGTTGGAGAAACTGCATTTATAGTTAAACCATCTTTACCATAAACTTTTAATCTTGTACAAAATGTTTCACTATCTATATTTTGTACAATTGTACGTAAATATCTCTTGTTAGAAATTCTTAATCCTTTATTTATCCCAATCTCATCAATCGTATAGAAATTAATTTTACGTAGATTAGAATCGAATTTAGCAATAAGATTAAATTTTTCTGCAATTTCTAAAATGAAGTCAAGTTTTGTTTTTACTGAAACATCGAATGAACGATAAACAGAATTTAGAGTTTCAGGAAATTCCCCCAAAATCCATGCTGTTTCCTTGAGAATTCCATCTGTATGTGTTACTACTGTTGTGGGTATTCCATCAGTAGTTGTTGTAACTGATCTATCAAAACCAGTAACACTCATAATTTCAGATAATTTTACGCTATCAACTTTATATGATCTTATATTCTTGTCTTTGAGTTCATATTCAAGAGAATAACAATTAATTTGATAAAAGTCTGAATTATCATCAGCATTTGGTGATGGATTATTAATAATAAAAAATTCAGTATATTCTCCTAAAATTAATTTAATTAAATATCTATTTTTAATTAAATCACAATGAGTATTACGTTGAAATTGATGATTTATATCAACCATATAAGGTAAATCAAAAGTTAATTCATTTAAAGTAGTTAAATTAAGTTTTAAATTGCAATTATAATGCTCTTTTAATGAAGTTATAATTGTTTTATTTGGTTTGCATAAGTAAAGTTTTGGACGTTGTGGAGTTTTAGTTAAGTCTATATCTATGAACATTTATATCCTTCTCTCTTAAATTTTATTTATTATAGTGTGCGAAATTGATATTTAAATTGTAATTTACAAGTTCCAGTGATAAGAATATTATTTACTCCTCTTTTCATATTTAAAAATATTCCATTATGATTATCATAACGATAAGTTAACGGAATTGATGTAACTATTTGTTCGTTTTCGCTATCTATATATAAATCTTCATCTGCTGTGAGTGATGCTATTTTGACAGTCCCATCAGTATTTAAAACTGCGGAAAACTTTAATTCTTTCCCTCCATCTGATAAATTAATAATTGATATATCTCCGTTGTCAATTTTCAATAATGATAAAATTGGTTGACAATCTACGTCTCCATTGTTGATAAATTGAATAGTTGTTCCAGAAATAGGGTTGGTAGATAAATCATAGAGGGGAGATAAATATTGGGGAGAGTAAATAAATTCATCTTTGCATCTAAATTGAAGATTTATATACCCAGAACGCCCGTTATGCATTAATTCCGAACTATCTATTACAATTGCGTAGAAAATCATATCCGGCATTGATTCAAAAACTAATGGAGAAAAACTTTCTGTTGATAACCATCGTTTAACTGAACGAAGTTTGTCTTCATCAAAATCTTCTGTAAATGCGATAGTTATGGTAAGTATTCTTGGAGAAGATTTTACTTCTACTAAATAATTTGATTTACGAGTTATAACTTCTTTTATTTCTCTATCGGAAAAGAAAGACTCTTGGAATAACCCTGAGTCTATTTTACAGTTAATGATATTATAGTCTGTTGAAGATTGGTTATTAAATTGGAATGATAAAGATTCTGAAATGGGCATGTTTGTGATTTCACCTCCATAATTATTTTTGTTAATATAAAAGGAGGAAGGATAATATAAATTATCTTCCTCTAATTGTCTGTGATCTCTCGATTTGTTGAATAGTATATTTTGCTGCTCTATCTAATTCCTTTTTACTAATAACTCCGTCTGTCGATGTAATATTGAAATTTATTTGAGGTATAGTCACATTCGATGATGAAATATTACTAGCCATTTGTGGTGCTTGAAACGATGGAACAGAAAATGATGGCAATGATACAGAATTAAGCAAATTAGATATATCTACTTTTGATAAAATATCTGCAAGAACACTATTAGAACTTAAATTTCCTATTCCAGTTGCATAAGAAGGAATGGAAGAATTTTTAAGGAGTTTTTTTGTTAAATCTGCAGGAAGAACTTCCGAATCTTTAGGTAAATTTACAATTTCTGGGCCATTATCACCACTAAGAAATGAATGCCCATCTGGAGTTGTTACTAATTCTGGGCCTAATTCAGATATTTTTGCTAGACCACCTGGATGTGATTTTGTACCAGATGCATAATTTGGAAATGCATCAAGTTCATTTGCAGCAGATTTTATTTGCTTTATTGTATTAATAATTGCTTGAAAACTTGTATCAATTTCTCCTGCTTTTTCAGTTAATGTATTGGTAAATTCATTAGCAAAAGTATCAAGACTTGTTTTAATACCTTCAATATTCCCATCAAGAATTTCTTGAATCTTTGCTGACCAAATTTCATCATTTAACATTAATTCATTAAAAGCATCTTCTGTTGCAGTTTTTTGATCATCTAATGATTTTTTCTTTGCATCGTAAGCTTCATCTTCAGATTTTTTCTTGGCATCTGATTCTTTTTTTATAGCATCCAAAGCATCTTGTAAATTTTGTTTACGAAGATCATTAGTATGAGAATTTTGCATATCATCAATTGATGAATTTTTCTCATCAATCTGTTTTTGTAATTCTGCTGATCTTGCTCTACCCTCATTTGATGTATCTAAAACAAGATAATTCTGTTCGTTTTGGAGAGTTTGAACTTCTGATTGAGATTTATTTAGATTTTTATCATAATTTTCAGCATCTGCAAGACGATCAATTGCAGAAATTTGAGCATTTATTGAGTCTTCTCTAGCCTTTTCTTCGCTGTCAATATCATCTAAAACTTGCTGATGTCTTCTATCTTCAGATTTCATTTGTACATCTATTACTGCTAAATCAATTGTTTCTTGTATTTTTGCTGCATCTTTGAGAATTTGAACTATGTTATTAGCGTAATCTTGCATTGATTTCTGATTTTGATTAAGTGTTAATTTAAGATTTGCCATTTCATCATTTAAAGCTTTTTGAGATTCTGTAGTTAAATCTGTTGCTTTTAATAAATGACCAATAGTAACAATCTCATTAAAAATTGCATCTTCTTTTTCTTTTAATATGGTAATTTGCCTTGCTTGCTCTTTAGAATATTCTTCAGATGATTTGTCATATAAGTCCATTATTGATTTAGACAGATTCATTTTTTTATCTAAATTAGAAAGAGATTGTTCGAATTTCTCAATTTCAATTTGAACTAAAGAATTTTTTAATGCTACTAGTGAGTCTGTAAGTGTATCAATAGATACACCTGTTTCATGATATGCTTTTTCTAATTTTTGTAATTCATCATGAGTCATATTCATGGTTTTTCTAGTTTCTACACTTGAATCTTTAAATTTAGTTTGATATGCAAGGGTGTCTTCACCTTTAGGATCAAACCATGATAATGTTTCTCTTACTGAATATCCACCTTCAGATGATACTTTTGCAAATTCATCTTCCATTTTTGAACGGGCTTGAGATAATTGGGATATTTGTTTGGTTTCACCTTCTATTAGTTGTTTAGATAGGGAGAGTTCTTTGTTGTAGTCTTTTGCAGATTTTGCTATGGAAATTTGTTTTTCTAGGAGTTTATTAGATTCTTCTGTTATTTTGGACTCGGTTAGGAATGATCTAATTAGGGATTCTTCGATTGAGACGAATTCTGAGAGAGGGGTTGTTGGGGATGATTTTTCTTTTTTATCTTTAGATGAACTTGGATAACTTCCAGAATATGCTGCAGACTTGATATTACCTAATAATGCCCTCATTGATGCAATTTTATCATCTACACCATTGTCTGCATTGAGTTGTGACTGTAAAGTATTTGCTTCTGCTCTTATTTTATCTTCTTCATTAAGCCATATAGTTCCAGTACTAGGGTTTAAAGTTGGTTTGCTTAAAAATGTAGGAAGTGCATTAAGAGCATTATTTCTTTGTTTTATTGCTTCTGCTTCTGCTATAAGATTAGAAATTCTTACTTTAGTTTGTTCAGCTTGATTAGAGGTAAATGTTTTTTCTGCCTCAAGAGCAGTTATCATCCCATTGATACGGACATCTAATAAACCCTGAACTGCTTCTTTATTGAGTGTTAACTGTCCATTCTCGACTTTCAATTGATCAATTAGTTCTGGATATTTTGTAACTAAATCTACAATTGTTGCTGACGATAATTTTCCTGTATCATTATATTCCTCCATGGCTTTTGAAACGTCTGTTGCTACAGAAGTAACATCTTTAAGACTATCTGCTAATTCTTTTGATGATACTGTCATGTCTAAAATAGAATTAGTAGTCTTTGGAGCATTATCTAATTTTATAGCATTATTAAAATATTTAATAATATTAGTTACTATATCTGCCTCAACACCATATTTATTTAAAGCAGATTCCATATCCTTAATATCTTCAGTTGCTTTTTCTGTGGTTGCACCTTTAGTCATATCTTCAGATATTCTCTTAAATACTTCTGACACATCTGATTTACTGAAAACATCCATGACTGATACTAAATCATTAAATCCTTTACCAGAATCAAAAGTTGCTTTTGATAAATTATTAATTAAACTTTGACTTAATTTATTAGATGACTCAGTAGATTGATCAAAAGCGTATGCTTCTTGAGATAATGTTTTTTGGATTTCGTTACTTTCACCTGTTAATTTTGTTCTTTCTGTAGATAATTCTGCTAAAGTCTTTTTATATGACTCTATTCTTTTATTATCTATAGTTATTCCAATTACATCATCAGGATTAGCATTATCATAACTCTCCAAGTTAGCAATTTTATCATTTTGCTTTTTAATTTCAGCATTAATTTCTTTAATTCTATTTTGTTTGGTTAATATTTCATCATATTGATCTTTCCCCATAGATTCAAATTTAGATGATAATTCTTGTTGTTGAACAATTAATAAATCTTTTTTAGCTTGAGTTAATTGTTTTACATGTTCAATATCAACTTCAATTGCTTTGCCTTCAGAATCTAATTGAATTACTGAATTTTCAAAGAGAGATGCTAGTCTGGCGGTTGTGGTTGCAAGTTTAGATTTTTCTTCCTCTGTTTTGTTTAATTTTGGCAATAATTCTTCATATTGAGATATAAGAGATGGGATTTCAGAAGTTTCTTTTTTGAGTTGGGAAATTGATTTTGTTAATGTTTCAAATGCTTCTTTCGCTTTTTCTGTTTTTTGTGTAAAATTAATTATTTTAGAAGTTATAAACGAAATTGCAAAAGATAAACCAACTGTTAAAGTTGCTTGCCATGCAATTGTGGCAATTCTCGCTCCAACCATTGCTGTGGTATAACCTATTGTTCTTCCAGTTAATGCTTGGAATGCTGTTCCCAATCTTGAAACATTAGAAGAAGTACCTGCAAATACAGCATCAATACTTAACTGAGTTCTAATCGCCCTTAATCTATCAGAAAAATTTTTCATATTGTCTAATAATCCAGCAGTAGCAAATCCTTTAAATCCAATAACTGACGTTGAATTTGTTTTAACCATTTCCATTTGTAAAACTTTAAGATATCCTACAGAACCCATAACTCCTTCACGGAATTTACTGGAAAATAACCCTATACCAACAACAGCAGTTCCCAATAATACAGGAATTGTACCTAAAGCACTAGATAATTTTGAAAATACATTTACTATTCCTGTTCCCATATCTACTAAACCTTTAAGAGTATCTTGATTTGCCATTGATAAATATAACCCTTGTAGACTGGCAACAAATTCCGATGTATGTGCCTTTAAAGACTTCATATAGATATCTTGTTTTTGTAAAGCTACACCATTTGCATCAGTTGCAGAAGTTGTGTTCTGTAATACTTTATCGTAATTTTGCATTAAACTAACGAAAATATTTCTCTGGTAAATACTGGAAACTGCAGTAGCAGTTGCTTGTCGTTCTATGTCGTTTAATGTCGACCAACGAGACGCAATTTCCTGAAGTAAAACTGATGCTGGTTTAATGGAAGTAGCGGAATCTTTCATTGTTATGCCAATATTATATAATGATTTTTCTATACTTTTAAATTCTTCTGGATTAGTATCTTCCCCTACATTTCCAAGCCTAGAAAATATCATTTTTAGACCATTTGCGACCTGACTTCCCGATCTTCGAGTAGTTTCGACAAGAGTTCCGAGCATTCCCGACAATTCTTGCACAGAAACTCCAGCTTCCGCACTTACTGCTCCAACAGTACGCATCCCGTTGGAAATTTCAGAAACGGCCTTGGGAAAGTCAACTTGTAAGTTTCTAGCAACAGATGCTATTGTATCTACAATACCTAACGCATCTTCTGCTCCTAATCTATATTGTGAAAGAGTACCCATTAATTGATCGGCACTATCTGTCATAGATTGTCCTGTGATATTCGACATAATTGCTGCTGCTTGTGTCTTTTTAATAGATTCTTCAAGGGTACTATTATATGTTGAAAATACCTCTAAACCTCTCATTACTGCTGTTGTAGTTGTTCCCATTGCTATAGCATAATTATTTGCAGATTGAGTAATTTCGTTAAAATTTAAGTTTACATCTGTCATTTCAAGACTCATATTAGTGAATCCTTGGTTCATATCCGCTAAAAATACCAGACTTTCCTTTAACTGGGAAATAACCCCAAAAATTAAATTTCCAACGCCTAACCAAATTCCCATTTTATAAGCTGCGACTTGAATTGACTCCCCAAAAGACATTGCTGATTTATTAGCATTATTCAAACCATTTGAAACTGCTTCTGCATCTAAACTTCTAAAAGAAGCTCTTAAATTATCTACTCTTTGTCTAACATTTTCTGTTGTGGGAGTTAGAGATGCCATTTCTCTTTGAAGTCTCTCGAATTCAGAGGTATTATATAATCCTGTTTTTTGTTGTGCAAATTTAGTAGTTTGCGATGCAAAATCTTGTTGTTGGATACTTAACCAATGTTGATTATCTAATGCATTTTGACGAGAAATATCTCCTTCTTTTGCCTTTTTGTTATTGTATTCAGTTTGTAATGTATTTTTTAGATTAAGAAATTCTACTTCTCTAGAAGAATCAGATGATCCATTTGATTTAGTATCCTGTCTAGCAGTAGCGTATTTTTGTCCTTCTAATCTAATTTGTTCTTGCAATTGAGAAGTTAATTCGGCATACCCCTTTTTTTCTGCATCCATCTTTTTACTAGATAAATCTAATATATTCTTTAAAGACTGCTCCAATTGTGCATATGCGTTATTTTGATTGTTTTGGCGTGTAATATCAACTTCTTTTGTTTTTCTATTATTTAATTCTGTTTGTAAAGAAAGTTTTGTGTTTAATAATTCAATCTCTCTTGAAGAATCCGTTAATCCTCCTGATTTAATGTTTTTAGTAGCAAGAGCATATTTTTGTCCTTCAATTTTCAATTGTTCTTGTAATTGGGCAGTTAACTCTGTTTGACCTTTCTTTTCTGCGTCCATTTTCTGTTTTAAAAGTGAATAAACTCCTTCTAATGCTTGTTTTTGTTGTGCGTAAACATTATTAGAAATACTACTATTTGTTTTACCTTCTTGATTAATTACTGAATCATATTCTTTTTGAGCAGTTTTCAATACGTTTAGTAATTTAATTCTTTGGTCTAATTCAGCATTAGTATTTCCAGATAATTTACCACTATTGTATATTTTTAATCCGGCATCCATAAACTCTGTAGCACTAATTTTTGCTGCCCTATATTCTTTAATTAGTCTATCTATTGAACTAATTTCTTTTTGTATCGCTTCTGTAGTTTCAGTATAGTTTTTAACCGTACCTTTTGACGCATTATCTGCTGATATTTTTATCGTATCAAAAGAAGATTTAATTTCATCCAATTTAGCTTTTAAGTCTTGAGGTACTTTAAAATTACCAATATCCATACCACCAAGTTCTGCTTTTAATTCGTTTAAAGCACTTTTATCTATAAAAGAACTTGATTTGCTTCCGTTTAATTTTAAAACATTATTTTGAAATTCTGCTTTAAACTTAGCTAAATCTTGCCCCATTTTATTTATTGTATCTTGATTTAGTTTTTGAATTTGTTTAGTGGATTCAACCCATTTTTGACCAATAACTTTTCCAGCCTCATCTTGAATATTAACTAATTTTTGAGTAATTTGAAGTGTCTCACCTGTAGCAGTTTTAAGTTCGCCAACCTTTTTAACTGCAGTTGAAATACCATCCTTCTCAACCATATCTATTTTTATGTTTTTTATATTGTTTAATTTTTCTATATCTCTGGTAATATCTTTCCAACCACTACGAATTCCATTCGTTGTATTTCCAAATTCTTTACCTAGTTTTTCTAATCCTTTTAATGCACTATCACTAATGTTTAAATCTATTTTTAAATTATGGTTATTCTTAAACCAATTTTGAATTTCCGTCATTTGTGTATTAATTATTTTTTGTGAATTTGCAATATCTATTTTTATAAGAATACCTGAAAAATCATCTGCCATAGTTTAACCACCTCTCGTTTTTAGTTTTATGGGATAGTAAATAAACCCTATACACAAGAATAGGGCAAATAAAATACCCCCCATAATGAGAGGTAAAATGATTTACTTTATTGATATAATTTCTGTTCTTCAAATTTACTTTGAATGTTTTTCTTTAAATCTTGAATTTTCTCTTGATCTTCCATATCTTGTATATAATTGTTAGGATTTGAATTGCAATATTTTTGTAATTTACTTTGATTGGAACTCTTTTTAATATTAGTATATAATTGAGATATTATACAATAGATTACAAAAAGTATTATTATACAACCAATAATGTCTCCAATATGAATTTTTGATTTTTGCATCATATCACATCCTGTAACTTATTACTATTTATAGTATATGATATTGCATAATTAAATACAATGAATTTACTTGAATCTATTTAATTTTCTGACCTCTATATTAATTGCCGTTTTAACTCTTGCAACTATATCTGCCTGTATTTTTACGATTGCCTTTTCCATAAAGTGAGACGCACTTCTGTCGTGAAATCTATCATTAACTCCTTCCCATACTCCTCCCCACGAAAAACCATCATTCATCCAATCTTCAATATCAACATAAGCTCCTTTGACAATACCCAATTTAGTAGATCCAAATAGAGATGTATGCCTCATTTTCTCATGGTCAAAATATACTTTAAATTGGATTGAAGTTGATGTAACAATTAAATCTCCTGCGGTTATACTGTTTAATAGGGAAAATGTGCGCTCGTAGTTAGGAGATGCAGGAATAACATATATTGTTTCATTCACTGCTTGCTGTAATTCACTAACAGCAATCGCTTGTATGGCTTTCAACTGATTAATAAAACTGCTTGATTTTAATAAATTATCAATCGCTCCAGAAACGGACATTAAACCACTCCTTAAAAATTGCTTATTGTAAATAAAGAGAGTAACAAATATAAATAAGTTACTCTCAAATGATATTAATATTTAAATTACTGTACTATCGACATTATCGTTTACATCAACTATTTGTTCTACATTCATTTTATTTACAATCATTTCCATAATCTGTGGGGTTACTTCTGGAATTTTATGTAATACTTCTTTAATCCATTCACTTGCTTTATCAACTTCTTCTTTTGGCAAAGCATCAATAATTTCACTTAATAAATTCAAGTTAATTAATTCATATATATAAGCAATTAAACTTACCGCATCTTCTGGAAGGGGAATATTAGTCATGAATTTAACAATTAAAATATGGAATAAATAAATACTATCAGTATATTCATCAATATTTGTTCCACTTTCTTTTAGTTGTTCATTAATTGACATATATTCACCTATTAATTTAGGTATATCTGTTTTCTTAAAATATTTATTTACTACCATTTCATATTTTCCATCCATAAGAGGAACTACTGTTTTCTCATTAAATTTAGAATTTTCCTTATGAACTGCACTAAGAGTAAGTTTTTTATTGTTTGCCATTTTACTTTCCTTCTTTCTTTTGTTTTTATTTATACTAATACGATATTTTCAATGATTGTACTCATATTTAATAAATATTTTTCTAAAATGCTTTCAATATTTTCAAAGTCCCAATACCATATTTCTAAGAAATTATATCCATTCTGTTCTGCATATTCTTTTTTGCGTCTGTCGTGTTCTTTTTGAATCATAAATTCTTCTTCCGTTTGATTTGATACTGTCCCATCATGGTATTGTCCTTGATACTCTATTAAAAGATTAATATTTGGCAAATAATGATCATAAGACAATAAACCATTACCAACTCCTCGTAAACCATCGAATGTTTTTTGTTGTATAAAATAATTTATATCACATTTGTCAAAATTACTTAAATTGTCAAACTCATCTTGAATAATTTTAACCCAGTTATTATTTATAAGAATTTTATCAATCTCTTTTTCTCCTTTAGATTCACTACAAACTGGACATCCATTACCATTTGTCCTATTACTTATTTGTGATCTCCATTCATTATTACACTCTTTACATTTCCAATAAGCATATTGACCACTCACAGGTGTGTATTCTTCTGGTCTTTTAGGATTTCTTTCATAATTCCATTCTTCGCAAAGGCTAGGGTTTATTAATAGCAAATTATATTCTTTAGAAGCAAGTGTTCCATATTTAGAGCAATATGGACAATTCTTATCTTTGCTCCTATCTACTACTCTTGTTCTCCACTCATGTCCTTTTTTACATTGCCACCATACCATTTTACCACTTGCACTAGTAATTTCCCAAGGTGTTAAAGAACCATTTAGTATTGGATGCCACTCTGTAGTGAGTTTTGGATTCTTTATTGCTAGACAATTAGAAAGTCCTACTTTCACTCCTGCACAATAAGGACAACCATTATTTTGTGAGATATCTCCCCAATTCATATCAAATATTTCATTACATTCTTCTTTTAAACATTGCCATTTGAGTTTTTTGACGTTGCCGTAATATTTTTTGCTAATTAATTCAAAAGGTTTATTATTCAATTTACACCATAATTTAATATTCTGAATAGTATATGGGTTAGATTTATTAAATTTATCTGGTTTGTATCCGCTTTTCAGGTTATTAAAATTACTTATATAAAAATATCCTTCATAGTCTTTAAATATTAAAACTTGTGTTGTTGTTAAACACTCATTACTAACCACTTGTAACGGAATATTATTTAGTTGTAACCATAATTTAATATTTTGGAAAGTAAAAGGATTATGATTTCCAAATTTACTAGGAAAATTATCATGCAGTAAATTATCAGAACACATCATAAAATAATATCCTTCATAGTCTTTAAATATTAGATTATTGTGACTACCTAAATATTTATCGCTAATTAATTCAAATTGTTTATTATTTATTTTTATCCAATTCTTTAAATTTTTAATTGTGTATGAATTAGATACACTAAATTTATTCGGAGTATGATTTCGTTTAATACTGTCAAAACTACATGTATAAAAATATCCATCCTTATCTTTTAAAATAAGATTATCTTTTATATTTAAATATTCCTTACTAATTAATTCAAACCCTAAATCATTAACAATTTTCTTAACTTCTTCATATGTAAATTTTTTATTATTTTTACTCATTTTTTCTACCTCCAATATTTTATTTACTCCACTTAACAAATCAAAAATATATAAAATACAGAGGAGGGTGGAGTTTGCCCATTGAGTTAATTACTCTCAATTTTTATCCCCTGTAAAACTATCAATCAAAATCTATCCAACCAACAATTCTTCATACATTTTAATAAAATCTTCAGAGTTTACAACTTTTACGCCACTAATATCAACATAATGCATACCACTATCAAGGTCGTTACTGATTAAATATTCAGTTTCTCCTCTAATAGCTGTTTTCAAAAACATTTCATCAGTATCATCATTAATTTTTTCACATTTAACTTCCAATGTATTAACTGAATTTCCATAATAAAATAAAGTCATTAAATTTTGTAATACAATAACTCTAGTTTTTATATCGTCAATATTATATCTAACAAAATTTTTCATACCCCATACTAATTCTCCAATTGTATCTTGAGCAAAAAATAATTCCAATTTTCTTTGTTCAATTAGTTTCATAATTTTTACAGAGTTAATATTTCTGTGATCCATACCATGAAGAAAAACATTCGTGTCAATTACGACTTTAATTTTTTCGTTTAACATTGTGTTTCCTCACCAATCCATAAGATTTATCTACTTGCTCGTAAGTCAGACCCTTCTTTTTAATTGCCGACTGCATTATGTTACTAATTTCAGTTAAACACGTTAATTGAACATCTTCTTCTGAAACTGATTTTATTGCAGAGTTCATTTTTACTCCTCCTCTCCATAATTTTGTTTTTACTCTGGGTTTAACTCTAGATTTATTAGTCTTAGTTGTTTTTCCTTTACCTCTTGATGATCTAACCATCTTCATAAAAACAATCTATCCTCTCTCAATATTATTTGATAATTGAATTATACCAAATAATAGAAAGTAAGTCAATAAAATTAATATATTTATTTATATATTTTAACAACCAAACTAAAAACTTAACGTCTCAATTTCTTCAACAACTCTTGTGCCCTCTTATTCCTTTCAATTGCTCCAACAGATGGTTTTCTCAACAACTCTTCTCTAATCTTATCTGCATATTCGCCTTCTGCTTCAGTTGCTTTCTAAAGTTTTATTATGATTTCCACCTTCTTAAAATATATTTATTTCTTACTTTACAAACCTCATTCCATCATGCTATAATATAAGAAGACAGAAAGGAGTGGATATTATCATTCGAGATGGGCCAGAGTAATAGATACATAAGGAGTACAATAGAAAGGAGAGGGCAAGGTATACCCTACCTTTAAGGAGTGTAAAAATTTCATCAGCCTTGTAAGTCAAACAATACAAATACAAAAATAATTAAATTAAAAGAAAGAGGTAATTAAAAATATGACAAACAATTTACAAATTTTCAACAGTGAGGAATTCGGTCAAATCAGAACAGTGGATATTAAAGGCAAAATATTCTTTGTAGCAAAAGATGTCGCTACAGCACTTGGATATAAAGATACAATTAACGCAATTAAGCGTCATTGTAAGTGGGTGTCGAAACACAACCTACCTCATCCTCAAAGTAAAACAAAGACAATTGAAGTAAATATCATTCCTGAAGGAGATATTTATAGACTTATAGCAAGTAGTGAATTACCTTCTGCTGAACAATTTGAATCATGGATATTTGATGAAGTTCTTCCTACTATTCGTAAGACAGGAGGCTATATCGCTGATCCAGAAACAATAGTCAATACATATTTCGATACCTTAGATGATAATGTAAAAGGAATAATGTTAGGATTGCTTCAAAATGCAGAAATTAAACAAAAGATAATTACAGAGCAAAAACAAGAAATTGATTATAAATCTGAAGTAATTTCTGGATTAGTAGATGATATTTCTTTAGCAGATAAAAGACAAATCCTTAATCGAGTAGTAATGAAATGCAGTAACTTTAATGATAGATGGTCAGAACTTTATAAAAATTTTGAATTAAAATACCATCTTGATTTAAATTCTAGGCTAAATTCTTATAATAAAACTCATAGTCCTCAAATGAGAAATAAATTAGACTATGTGGAAGAAATTATGGGTAAAATGACTGAGCTCTATGATATTGCATGTAAATTATACGAAAGCGAGGTTGATGTTTTAGTGCAAGAAATGTATAAATTGCACGAAGTTGTTTAAATGAATAAATAAATAATTATTTAGAGACTCTAGTGGATTAGAGTCTCTTTTCTCTTGTTGATTTTATCACAAATCCATTCTAATCCACAAAATCAATCAGACCCATACAATCATACCAAAAACAATTTCTGACTTAACACAGACAATCCTCACACGCTTGTAAATTGATTTTATAACTATAAAAAGACTCCTGAATAATCAGAAGTCTAAAATAACAAACCAATAAATATAAATATTACACCCTATTCAATATTAAATCTCCATTAGAATTCCATCTTATGAATTTCAACTTAGTATTATCAACAGCTATATCACTTGTTATAATTGTGCTAGTATTCGTCCATTCTGAAAAAGTATAATTATAATATTTGATTTCTTGTATTTTGATTCTAGTTGGACTGCTAAATGTGTAATTTGATTCATATTTCAAACTAGGTTCAAAATTAGGTAAATAATATATATGTTCTACTGTACCATCATTGAAAAATTCAAATGATGTCCTTTTAGTATCAGTCATCCATTTTCCTAAAACCAATCTTTGAGTATCTTGGATTGTAGGAGCAGTTGCATTTATTGTCAATGTTAATTTTACATCATCATTCCATCCAATAACTTTTCCATAAAAATAATATGTCCCTGAGTTACTTGTATTTACATTAGAAGGATTCCATGTAATTGGTAATTGTTTGGTTGAATTATCAGACATTACAGCAACAACTGTTGATGGTAAAGTATAATCATCATTTTGATTTATAGTTTGTGTAATATCAGAAATAGATGTGATAGTAGTAATTGGAGCAGTTTTTACAGTTACAGTACATTTGGCAGTTTTCTTACCATCTACTGTAGTTACTGTGATAGTGGATTTACCTGCTTTGATTCCAGTTATTAAACCTGAAGAGTTTATTGTAGCAATTTTAGTATTACTTGATTTCCAAGTTACTGATTTATTTGTAGCATTGGAAGGAGATATAGTGGGGATTAATGTTGTGGTTAAACCTGTGTTTAGGGTTGTTGTTTTGCAATTTAGAGTAATTTTTGAGGGTTTTACTGTTTTTGTTGATAATGATATAGAATTTAATTGTGGCGAATTTACCTCTGATGCTAATATGGGAGATGTTAGGATTGGGGTTAGTAGTAGGGATAGGGATAATGTCAATGATAATGTGATTGTGGAAATTGTTGAGAGTAGTTTTTTGGGAAATAGTTTTTTCATATTGTTTTCCTCCCTTTACTTTTTATTCTTTATTTGGATTTGTTTGTTGTGTTTATTATACAGTAAAAAGGAGGAAATAGGAAGATTTTTATTGTGATATGTTTCGACATTATTTTATTTATTGGTTTTATTAGATATAAATTAAACCTCATCTTTCTTTTTACAAATAATCACGGGATACCCATTACTTTGAACCATATATTCTTCTTTTAATTCCTTATTTGCCCTAACTCTTATGTATCCTAACTTTTCAAGTTCTCCACGCATTTTACGAAGTTGAATATTAGTAACTTCCCATCTATATTCTTTAGACAAATATAATACAATTTCTTTTTCAGTTGTATAATTATTTTCACTTACTAATTTCTCAACAACTGAAACAATATTCTCAACTCGTTCATCACTCTTCTTAGTTGTGGTTCTATCCTTAACCGATTCTATTATTTCTCCTGTTTCATAATCAATATCTTTAGAAGCAACCTTTTTATATTGAGGATAAATATTTTGTGCAACTTCTAATCCTTCTGTTCTATAAAACATCTCATATGAAGTACCTTTTACTGTATATCCATTTTGTTTCCATTTAACTCCTTGGGATTCAATATTGTTAAGTTGATCAAATACCCATGAAGGGATAGAATAGAAACTTACTCTCTGAGTTGTTTTATTTGCTATAGCAATTGCTTGAGCTTTAGCAAGCATTTTTGGAGGAATTTTATCATCATCTAATTTCCTTATTAAATCATGATACGTCAAAACAGCAAGTCTTTGACTTATTCTTTTTAGATTGTTTGCTGCCGTTTTAGTAATTCTAGCTAATTCTCCTAATGAAACAAAGAATACAGCATCTCCATCTGAATTCATATAATTTTCACCATAAATATTATTTTGAGCTATTCCTGCCATTACTAAGAATAATTCTTTAACATATCTTATATTTTTGTCTGTTTGAGGACATAAATCCATAAACTTATTTAAATTCATAGTATTAATAATTAAATCGAGATTTGTCTTTTGTTCAATACTCCATTGAGTTTCTTTAATAGATAAATTAAATATAGTTTTTATAAATTCTATTGCTCTATATTCACTCTTAAAACCACCAAGTTTTTCAATCAATTGTTTAGTATTCATAGATACTCCACATTTACCACTATGACATTTATAAAGCCATTTTCCTTCATTGGTTTGAAATATACTTGCACTCGGATTACTATCTTTGTGAAATAGACATTTAACTGATGAAGGATATTTAAACTCTAATAATTCAGCCATAT